>Ga0134125_10006914_pt1 | contig 12821 bp, 10 predicted proteins | sample KB31751_FD_96464 | JGI IMG/M metagenome (GOLD analysis project Ga0134125, IMG submission 96464) | Terrestrial soil microbial communities with excess Nitrogen fertilizer from Kellogg Biological Station, Michigan, USA - KB3-175-1 | ecosystem: Environmental > Terrestrial > Soil > Unclassified ... | reverse complement strand
TTCTCGCTGGCGCTGATGATGCTCGTCGTGGCGCTGCTGGTGATGCAGCCGGACTTCGGCCAGACCATGCTGGTGGTGCTGGTGTGGGGTGCGCTGTTCTTCATGGCCGGCATGCGGCTGTTCTGGGTGTTCGGATTGGCAGGCCTCGGCGGCGCCGGGCTGACGGTCGCCTATTACACGGTGCCGCACGTTGCGAGCCGCATTCAGAAATTCCTCAATCCGGCCTCCGGTGACACCTTCAACATCGACATCGCCACCGAAAGTTTCATGCGCGGCGGCTGGTTCGGCCGCGGCCCGGGCGAGGGCACGGTGAAGCGGCTGCTGCCGGAGAGCCACACTGACTTCGTCTTCGCCGTGGCGGCGGAGGAATTCGGCGTCGCGCTTTGTCTCGCGCTGGTTGCGCTCTACGCTTTCATCGTCATCCGCGCGCTCGCCCGTGCGCTGCGTAACGAGGACGCCTTTACGCGCTTTGCCGCCGCCGGGCTCGCCATCCTGTTCGGGACACAATCGGCGATCAACATGGCGGTGAACCTTCATCTGATCCCGGCCAAGGGCATGACCTTGCCGTTCATCTCCTACGGCGGCTCCTCGATGATCTCGCTCGCTTACGCGATGGGCATGCTGCTCGCGCTCACCCGCGAGCAGCCGCGCGCGGCGATGATGACGGCAACGGATTTGGCGGGCGCCGGGAGCGCGGTGTGATGTCCGCAAACGCCGCGCCGCTGGTGCTGCTTGCGGCCGGCGGAACCGGCGGTCACCTGTTTCCCGCCGAGGCGGCCGCTGTCGCGCTGGCCAAGCGCGGCGCCGTTATCGACCTCGCCACCGACACGCGCGCCGCGCATTTCCAATTTCCCGCCCGCGCGGTCCATCTCATTCCCAGCGCAACCCTGCGCGGCCGCGATCCGATTGCGGTTGCGCGCACCGCGACGTTGCTCGCGCTCGGTACGGCGAAGGCCTGGAGCCTTGTCGGCCGCATCCGCCCGGCCGTAGCGGTCGGCTTCGGCGGGTACCCGACGGTGCCGCCGCTGTTGGCGGCCAGCCTGCGCGGCGTGCCGACCCTGCTGCACGAGCAGAACGGCGTGATGGGCCGGGCCAACCGGCTGCTTGCGCCGCGCGTCACCAAAATCGCCACCGGCTTTCGCGCGCTCGAAAATCTCGATGCCCGGCTGCGCTCGAAAGTGTCCTTCACCGGCAACCCGGTGCGTCCGCAGGTCGTCGCCGCGGCGGCGATACCTTATGCCGTGCCGGCGCCGAATGGTCCGTTTCATCTCGTCGTGTTCGGCGGCAGCCAAGGTGCACGGGTGATGGCCGAGATCGTGCCGGCGGCGATCGAACGCCTTGTGTCTGCGACGCGCGCGCGGCTGACAATGGTGCAGCAGGCGCGGGCGGAGGACATCGACGCCGTGCGCGCGACCTACGCTCGCCTCGGTGTTGCCGCCGAGATCGCGACTTTTTTCGCCGATCTGCCGCAACGGCTGGCGGCGGCGCATCTTGTCGTCGCGCGTTCGGGGGCCTCGACCGTCGCCGAGCTCTCGGCCATCGGCCGTCCGGCCATCCTGGTGCCCTTGCCGCATGCGCTGGATCAGGACCAGAAGGTCAATGCCGGGATATTGGCGGCGGCGGGCGGCGCAATCCGTATCGAGCAGACGGCGCTGACGCCAGAGCGCCTGGCATCCGAAATCGCGGCGCTCGCCGACGATTCCGCGCGTCTCGGCAAGATGGCGGCGGCGGCAAAATCCGCCGGCACCCTCGATGCGGCCGAGCGCCTCGCCGAGCTGGTCATGCAGGTCGCGCAGGCCTGACGCGGGTGGCGTCAGAGCAGCCCCGGATAAACCAGCGATCCGTCCGGCCCCGGCCGTGCGCCTTCGGTCATGTGCGCCGGCTCGACCCTGTTCCCGGCAAGAATGTGAAACACGGCCTCGCCCGCGGCGATGAGATAGTCCGCGATGATGCGGCGGTGACACTGCCACCACACCGCCTCGGCGCACATGACGGCGCAGCGGCTGGCGTGGCCGAGCTCGCGCAGTTGCGCGAAACCCGCCTGGAAGCTCTCGCTCATCGCGTAGTCGGCGTAGTTGTGAAAGCTCTGGTTCTGCCAGAAACCGTTCACGGCGTCCGGAACGTCGCGCTTATGGCCGCGCAAGCCGCCGAGTTCGGCGATGTGCCGGTAGCCGATCTGATAGCTCTCCAGCGTTTGCGGCAGCACATCGCGGTTGTACTGCGGGTTGGTGCGCGAGCGCGGCACCGTGCGCACATCGACCACCAGCGCAACCTCGCTCGGCCGCAACAGGCCGACGAAATTCTCAATGCTGCGCGTCGAGTGTCCGATCGTGAAAAAGGGCAGCGCCATGCCTTACCGTTTCAGCCCATCCCGCTTCAGTCCTTGCCGCAAATCTCAACACCTGTGATTTAATGTCTTGTGCGCGGCATCTGCGTCTTTTAAGCCGATGCCGGAGTGCCCGGTTGAGTGGGCCCATCATAGGCGGGGGGCGTCGAAACATGAAATTGCCGCGTGACATCGGGCCGATCCACTTCGTCGGCATCGGCGGCATCGGCATGAGCGGCATCGCCGAGGTGCTGGTCACGCTCGGCTATACCGTGCGCGGCTCCGACGTCTCCGACAGCGGCAACGTCAAGCGCCTGCGCGGGATGGGGGTCACCGTCGACATCGGGCACAAGGCGGAAAACCTCGACGGCGCCGACGTCGTGGTCGTTTCCTCCGCGATCAAGCCCGACAACCCGGAGCTCGTCGCCGCGCGCGCCAAGCGGCTGCCGGTGGTGCGCCGGGCCGAGATGCTGGCCGAGTTGATGCGGCTGAAATCCTGCGTGGCGATTGCCGGCACGCACGGCAAGACCACGACGACCTCGCTGGTCGCGGCGCTGCTCGATGCCGGTGGCCTCGACCCGACCGTGATCAACGGCGGCATCATCAATTCCTATGGCACCAATGCGCGGCTCGGCGCCGGCGACTGGATGGTGGTGGAGGCGGACGAATCCGACGGCACGTTCCTCAAGCTGCCCGCCGACATCGCCATTGTCACCAATGTCGACGCCGAGCATCTCGACCACTTCAAGACCTTCGCCGCGGTGCAGGACGCCTTCATTGATTTCGTCGAAAACGTGCCGTTCTACGGGTTCGCCGTGATGTGCACCGATCATCCGATCGTGCAGCGCCTGGTCGGGCGCATCGCCGACCGCCGTATCATCACTTACGGCGAAAATCCGCAGGCTGACGTGCGTCTCGTCGATCTCGATCATGCCGACGGCGCCTCGCGTTTCTCGGTGCAGTTCCGCGACCGCGCAGGCAAGACCGTGCACGAGATCGGCAATCTCACGCTGCCGATGCCGGGCCGTCACAACGCGCTCAACGCCACCGCCACGATCGCGGTGGCCCGCGAGCTCGGGATTGCCGACGACAAAATCCGCGCCGCGCTCGGAAAATTCGGCGGCGTCAACCGGCGTTTCACCAAAGCCGGCGAGTGGAACGGCGTCATCATCATCGACGACTACGGCCATCATCCGGTGGAGATCGCCGCGACGCTGAAGGCTGCGCGCGAGGTGACCAAGGGCCAGGTCATCGCCGTCGTCCAGCCGCACCGCTATACGCGGCTCAAGACCTTGTTCGAGCCGTTCTCGACCTGCTTCAACGACGCCGATGCGGTCGTCGTCGCCCAGGTCTATCCCGCCGGCGAAAGCCCGATCGAAGGCGCCGACCGCGATCATCTCGTGCAGGCCTTGCGCGCCCGCGGCCACCGTCAGGTGATCCCGCTCGACGGGCCCGCGCAACTCGCCGGCATCGTCCGGGAGCTTGCCAAGCCCGGCGATTACGTCGTCTGCCTCGGCGCCGGTTCGATCACGCAATGGGCTTATGCGTTGCCGGCGGAGTTGAAAGCGCTCGACGGCAAGCGTTGACGGCGATCAACCGAGGATCGTGCCCTTGCCGCGTCCGTCCTTGCTTTGCTCGACCATAACGGTGTCGTGCTCGAGCGCGATCTTGCGGGTCAGTTCGGCATTCATCAACTGATCCTGCGTGAGCGCGTGCATCGCCGCGAACATGCCCTCGGTGCCGGCCGGGCTGTAAATCATCAGCATGCGCACGCCGTCTTTCGACGTCACCTGATGCGTGACGCCGGGAGGGATGTGGACGCAGGAGCCCTTCCTGGCGTGGAATAACTGATCGCCGACCTGAAAATCCGCGCCGCCCTCGAAGATATAAAACGTCTCGAAGGCCTTCACGTGATAGTGCGCGCGCGACTGAAAGCCCGGCTTGCAGTTTTCCTCCACGACCTCGAAGGTCTGCGCGGTATCGGCGCCGGTGATCTTGACAATGACCTCGTTGGCCTTGGCGTAGATGTTTCCCTGACCCGGCTCCGAATGCTTGCCGCGGCCGTTCGTCTGCGTCGTTGTCATTTCCGTCTCCCTTTGGCGCGATAACACTAGGCGCTGGCGCGGCGAGCCGTCCAGCCGAGAACGGCGCGCTTTTTGTCTCGCCTGCGGCGCGGCGTCATTGTATGCAAGCCGCGTCATGGCATTTCCCGATATCACCGCGACCTTGCGCGCGCGCATGCCAGAATTGCGCGGACGCCTGCTCGCCAACCAGTCGCTCGGCGAATTTACCTGGTTTCGCGTCGGCGGCCCGGCGCAAGTATTCTTCATGCCGGAAGACGAAAACGACCTGGCGCATTTCCTGCGCAATCTGCCAGCGGACGTTCCGGTCTATGTCATCGGCGCCGCGTCCAACTTGATCGTGCGCGACGGCGGCGTTCCGGGCGTCGTCATCCGGCTCGGCCGCGGCTTTAGTTCTGTCGCAGCCGAACCGGATCATCGCGTCCGCGCCGGCACGGCCATGCTCGACGTGATGGTGGCGCGCGCGGCCCGCGACGCGGCGATCGCCGGCCTTGCGTTCTACAGCGGCATCCCAGGCACCATCGGCGGCGCGTTGCGCATGAACGGCGGCGCCTATGGCGGGGAAACCAAGGATGTGCTGATCGAGGCGCGCGGGCTCGACCGCCAAGGCAATGCGCTCACCTTCAGCAATGTCGACATGGGTTTTTCCTACCGTCACTGCGGCGTCGCCGATGACGTGATCTTCACGCAGGCGCTCTTTCAGGGCCGCGCCGGCAACGTGGACGAGATCGCCGCGGAGATGGCCGAGATCAAGAAGAAGCGCGAGGCGAGCCAGCCGCGCAATCGCACCGGCGGCTCGACCTTCAAGAATCCGCCGGGGATGAGTGCCTGGAAAGTGGTGGACGAGGCCGGCTGCCGCGGCCTGCGCGTCGGCCAGGCGCAGGTCTCCGAATTGCACAGCAATTTTCTCATCAGCCTCGATGGCGCTACCGCGACCGACATCGAGACGCTGGGTGAAGCCGTGCGGGCGCGGGTGAAGGAGCATTCCGGCGTCGATCTCGATTGGGAGATCAAGCGGATCGGGACCGCGGCGCGCTGATCGCTCCAATTCGATTCAAAATCCCATTGGCGCGCGCGTCAATATCGCAACGATCATTTCAGATTGCGGAACGCGTTCTCGGTCGTATCCGGAACGAAGCCGAAAGCGACGCTTTGATCCTGCAACGGAGCAAACCGGTCATGGCGCAGTCATCGCCGGTGGATGAAATCGTTGGAGGTTCTCATGCGCGTCCTTAGTCGTGGAATGAATCGTGTTTTCTGCATCGGTGTCGTGGCGATTGGATTGGCCGCGCTGACGGCAACGTCCGCGTTGGCGCAGGCCGGTGCTGGCGGGGGCGCCGGTGCTGGCGGCGCGGGAGCGGGCGGTGGTGCCGGTGCAGGCGCCGGTGGCGCAGGTGCCGGAGCGGGCGCAGGAGCTGGCGGTGCGGGCGCGGGCGCCGGTGCCGGCGCGGGCGGTGGCGGAGTAGGCGGCGGAGTAGGCGGCGGCGTTGGCGGAGCCGATGCAGGTGCGGGCGCGGGGGTGGGCGGCGGTACGGCCGGTGCCGGCGGCGGTGCCGGTGTTGGCGGCGCGAGCGCAGGAGCCGGCGCAGGGCTCGGTGGCGGGACGGCGGGCGCAGGCGTCGGCGCGGGAGTAGGCGGCATCGGAGCTGGCCTAGGAGCCGGCGTCGGCGCGGCCACGGGCGGTCCAAGCTCGACCGGTGGCTTCGGCACCGTCGGCGCGTCGGGCGTTGCGACCGCTTTTGCGTCGTTCAGCCCCGCGGCGCGAACGCGAATCAAGATTCGCTGCCGAACGGTCTTGGCACACCCCTCGAGCGTCAGTGTCGACGAATTGGGCCTCTGCCGGACGCTGGCGCGGCTGTCGAAGATTTAGCGAGCGATTCAAGCCGATTTTTCTCATCACGCTCTGTGGCTCCGCCATCGAAATGCTCGACGGCGGGGCCATTCTCGATTCTATTGGCAGCAAGCGAATCAGTCAGCGGGTTGCAATAGAACCGGATGGCCAGGCACGTCGCCGTTCTCATGGGAGGCTGGTCGGCCGAGCGCGAGGTCTCCTTGAACTCGGGCAAGGCCTGCGCCGATGCCGCCGAAAAAGCCGGCTATCGCGTCAGCCGCGTCGACGTCGACCGCGATATCGCCACGCGCCTGCGCGAGCTCAAGCCGGACGTCGCGCTCAACGTGCTGCATGGCCGCCCAGGCGAGGACGGCACGCTGCAGGGCGTTCTCGAGGTTGTCGGCATTCCCTACAGCCATTCCGGCGTGCTCGCTTCCGCGCTGGCGATGCAGAAGGACATTGCCAAGACGGTACTGAAAGCAGCCGGCGTTCCGGTGCCGGGCGGCCGCCTCGTTGCCCGCGCCGAAGCCGCCAAAAAACATGCCCTGCCGCAGCCTTATGTGATCAAGCCGCTCGCCGAAGGCTCCAGCGTCGGCGTCTTCATCGTGCGCGAGGATCAGAAGCATCCGCCGCAGGAATTGACGCGCGCCGACTGGTCGTTCGGCGAAATGCTGATGGCCGAGCCGTTCATCGCCGGCAAGGAGCTGACCTGCGCCGTCATGGGCACGGAGGCGCTGGGCGTGATCGAGATCGTGACCGCTGCGAAATTCTACGACTACGAGGCAAAATACGCGCCCGGCGGCTCGAAGCACCTGCTGCCGGCGCCTATTTCCTCCGAGGTCTATGAAGAGGTGCGTCGGCTTTCCATCGCCGCGCACAACGCGCTTGGATGCCGCGGCGTGACCCGCGCCGATTTCCGCTACGACGATAGCCTCGCCGGCACGAAAGGGTTGTTCTGCCTGGAGGTAAACACGCAACCGGGCATGACGCAGACCTCGCTGGTGCCGGATCTGGCAACCCACGCCGGGATCTCGTTCGTGGAACTCGTGCGCTGGATGGTCGAGGACGCCTCGCTCGGCCGCTAGGGCTGGTTTGCCAAGCCGTCCGGAGGGGCCGAAAGGCGGCCCCGGATGCTTCCCCCGCTGAATCCGCCAACTTTTCGTAAACCTTTACCAATCGTTTACCGAATGCGCGGAAGACTGGCGTGGCGGCGTTTTTTGCGCGTTTCGCCGCGATTTGCGCGTGCCGATTGCGTCAAACGAACATGGCCATAAGGGGATAAGGGGCCTTGCCCAAGCCGGTCGCGATGCAGGAACGAGGACGCCGACGCGGCGCGGCCGTGGGGCGCCTGCGAATGGCTGCCGCATCGGGGACGATGTCGCGCTGGCACAGGTTTGCCCGCCGCTGGCTCTCGCCCATCCTCGACTTGCAGCCGCCGCGTGGCGCCGGCCCTGCCGCGGCGATCGTTCTCATCGCCGCCAGCGCCGGATACGGCGTCGTTGAAGGCGGCCATGCGCCCGAGATCGCCGCGCAGGTGCAGGACCTTTGCGACAGCGCCGCCAATGCCGCCGGCTTCCGCATTTCGGAAATCGCGCTCGACGGCGAACACCAATTGACGCGCGAGGAAATCCTGGCGCTCGCCGGCATCGGCGACCGCACCTCGCTTTTGTTTCTCGACGCCGGCAATGCCCGCGCACGGCTGATGACCAATCCGTGGATCGCGGACGCGACCGTGCTCAAGCTTTATCCCGGCCGGCTGCGCGTTGGCATCAAGGAGCGCGAAGCCTTCGCGCTCTGGCAAAAGGACGGCCATGTCTCGCTGATCGCCGCCGACGGCGTGGTGCTGGAGCCTGACGTGCCGGCGCGCTTTGCCAGCCTGCCGCTGGTGGTCGGGCAGGGCGCCGAGCACGCTGCCGTCGATTTCCTCGGCATCGTTGGACGCTACCCCGTCATCGCCGACCAGGTGGCCGCCTCGGTGCTGGTCGCCGAGCGCCGCTGGAATTTGCATCTCAAAGACGGCGTCGACGTGCTGCTGCCGGAAGCCGAGCCCGCGCGCGCGCTGCAAACGCTCGTCGCTCTCGATCGCGACAAGAAACTTTTGTCTCGCGACATCGTCGACATCGACCTGCGCCTGCCCGACCGCGTCACCGTGCGCCAGTCCGATGCTGCTGCGGCCACGCGCGAGGATGCGCTCAAGGCTGCTGAGAAAGCCGCAAAGAAAAAGAAGGGGGGCGAAGCGTGACCGTCCTCCATTTCGGCATCACTCCGAAGATGAAGCCGGTGTCGCCCAAGCGCGCGACCGTGGTCGCGGCTCTCGACGTTGGCACCAGCAAGATCGTCTGCATGATCGCGCGGCTCGAGCCGCAGGGACCGCAGGAGGTCTTGCGCCGCCGCAGTCATGGCGTGCGCGTGCTTGGCTTCAGCCATACGGCCGCAAGCGGCATGAAAGCGGGCAGTGTGGTCGATCTGGTCGAGGCCGAGGAAATGATCCGCCACGCCATCGACACCGCCGAGACGGGCGCCGGCGTGCAGCTCGAATCGGTCGTGGTATCCCTGTCCGGCGGCCGTATCGGCAGCGAGCGGTTTGTCGCCAATATCGAGCTCTCCGGCGGCGCCGTATCGGAAGCCGACATCGCGCGCGTGCTGGCGGCGGCGAGCCGCCATTCGGTGCGCGACGGCCGCGCCGTGCTGCATTGCCTGCCGACCGGCTATGCGCTCGACGCCACCACCGGCATTCGCGAGCCGCGCGGGATGCTGGGGCGCCGCTTCGGCGTCAACATGCACATGGTCACGACCGACGTCGCCACCGTGCGCAACCTGATGCTCACGGTCGAACGCAGCCATATCGGGGTCGAGGCCATGGTCGCCTCGCCTTATGTGGCGGGCCTTTCGGTGCTCGCCGACGACGAAGCCGATCTGGGCGCCGCCTGCATCGATTTGGGCGCCGGTACCACGACTTTGGCGGTATTTTCGGGCGGGCGATTCGTTCACGCCGACGGTTTTGCCCTTGGCGGCTATCACGTGACCATGGATCTCGCCCGCGGCCTTAACACCCGCATTGCGGATGCTGAGCGAATCAAAGCGATTTATGGCAGTGTTTTGACCGGTGGATCGGATGAACGGGACATGATCTCGGTGCCTCCAGTCGGCGACGATGAGCGCGAGCCGCCGCAATTCGTCTCGCGCGAGACGCTTGTGCGCATCATCAAGCCGCGGGTCGAGGAAATCCTGGAAATGGTGCGCGACCGGCTTGCCGCCTCGCCTTTTGCCGCGGAGCCGCGCGGACGCGTGGTGCTCACCGGCGGCGCCAGCCAGCTTTCTGGCCTCGCCGATCTTGCCGCGCGAATCCTCAAGCGGCCGGTCCGCATCGGGCGTCCGCTCGGCGTCGCCGGCATGCCGGACGCGGCCAAGGGGCCGGCCTTCGCGGTTGCCGCAGGGCTGCTGGTCTATCCGCAGACGGCGCATCTTGAACATTTCGAACCGCGGCGAACGCGGCAGTTGATGACGGGTACAGGCGGTTACATGACACGGGTCGGACGATGGCTGCGCGAGAGTTTCTGACCCTCCAGACTTCCAAAGGGGCCGGCGGCGGACCGGCCGACCTGGCGGCATGCCGGTGCACTGCCGCTCGTGCATTAACAGAGGCAAACTCATGACGATCAATCTGAAGATTCCGGACATTCACGAAATGAAGCCCCGCATCACCGTGTTCGGCGTCGGCGGCGCCGGCGGCAATGCGGTCAACAACATGATCACCGCGGGCTTGCAGGGCGTCGACTTCGTCGTCGCCAATACCGATGCCCAGGCGCTGACCATGTCGAAGGCCGAGCGCATCGTGCAGATGGGCGCGCAGGTCACCGAAGGGCTTGGCGCAGGCTCGCAGCCGGAAGTCGGCCGCGCCGCCGCCGAAGAGGTGATCGACGAAATCCGCGACCACCTGAGCGGCGCGCACATGGTTTTCGTCACCGCCGGCATGGGCGGCGGCACCGGCACCGGCGCGGCGCCGGTCATCTCCAAGATCGCGCGCGAGCTCGGCATCCTCACCGTCGGCGTGGTCACCAAGCCGTTCCACTTCGAGGGCCAGCGCCGCATGCGCTTTGCCGAAGCCGGCATTGCCGAGCTGCAAAAGGTCGTCGATACGCTGCTCATCATTCCGAACCAGAACCTGTTCCGCGTCGCCAACGAAAAGACCACCTTCGCCGACGCCTTCGCCATGGCGGACCAGGTGCTCTATTCGGGCGTCGCCTGCATCACCGACCTGATGGTCAAGGAAGGCCTGATCAACCTCGACTTCGCCGACGTCCGCGCCGTCATGCGCGAGATGGGCAAGGCGATGATGGGCACCGGCGAAGCCTCCGGCGAGAAGCGCGCATTGACCGCGGCGGAAGCCGCGATCGCCAATCCGCTGATCGACGATGCCTCGATGAAGGGCGCGCGCGGCCTTTTGATCTCGATCACCGGCGGCAAGGACCTGACCCTTTACGAAGTGGACGAAGCCGCCACGCGCATCCGCGAGGAGGTCGACCAGGACGCCAACATCATCGTCGGCGCCACCTTCGACGAAACGCTCGACGGCATCATCCGCGTCTCGGTGGTGGCGACTGGCATCGATCACACCGGCACGGCCTACAAGCCGCAGCCGGCCGAGACCGCGCTCAAGGAGCTCGCCGGCAAGGTTCGCACCGATACGCGCCGGATCGCCGAGCGCATCGAGCGCGCGCAGCCAGCGACGGCCGCCAGCATCGAAGCCGCGCACGCGGCGGTCGCTGCCGCCATCCTGCCGCCGGCGGGCGACGTCTCGATCCGGCCGATGCCGGTCAAGCCGTCGCTGTTCGAGCCGGCTGCCGCCGAGGCTCCGCCTGCCGAACAGCCTTTGGCCGCGACCTTCATCCCGCCGGCGCCCGACCGGGGCGTCGTGCGCACGCCGCGCATGCCGCGCATCGACGAATTGCCGCTGCCGGCACAGAACGAAATCAAGGCGCAACGCGGCGAGCTCGGTGACGACCATCCGGAGAAGCGCCGGATGTCGCTGATGCAACGGCTGGCTTCGGTCGGCATCGGACGCCGCACCGAGGAGGCGGCGCCGCCGCCGGCCCCGCGCACGGCACGTCCGATGCCGCCGGTCGAGCGGCCGGTGCGTCCCGCGGCCCGTCAGCCCGACGGCCAGCCGGTCTCGGAATACGCCCGGCGGCCCGCTCCGCAGGGCCTGGACCCGCACGGACGGCCCGCGCCTGTGCATAATCCGGCCGACGAGGACCAGCTCGATATTCCGGCTTTCCTGCGCCGGCAGGCAAACTGAGCGAGCGGCAAGCAAATACGGTCCGGCCCCGGAAAACGTGGCCGGACCGTCTATGTTATTGAAATAGCGACGATTTGTGCGGAACGGTCGAAATCCCTGATTTCCCGGCTGCCGCGACATTGTAGCCATCGGCCGCGGTTTTTCGGCCTCGGTAAACAACAAATTAAGGCGGAAAGGTAACAGTCGGTCACACAACGTGAGTTGGTGCAGGCCGGCGGCCTGGCCTAAGTTGCGGCGGTCAAAGGGACTTTTCGGTCTCTGGGGGTAGCGATGCGGCGCAAGGCCGCGTTCTGGCTGAAGGCTTGCTAAAGGCAAAATTGTGGCCCCGTTGGGTCTGGGAATGGGACCGCGGCTCCGAGCGGAGCATGCGGGAACGGGTTGATGAAGGGCGCTAAGCAGACAACGTTGCGCGACCATGTTGCCATGTCCGGCATCGGTGTGCATTCCGGTCTCGCCGTCACGCTCACCATGCATCCGGCCGATGACGATGCCGGCATCGTTTTCCAGCGCGTCGCCGGCGACGGCTCGATCGCGCGCGAAATCCGCGCCGACGTGCGCGCGGTCACCGCGACTGAATTTGCCACCGTCCTCGGCGATGCGAGCGGGCCGCTCTGCTCCACCGCCGAGCATCTGCTGGCCGCGCTGCGCGGTCTCGGCGTCGACAACGCCATCATCGAGATCGACGGGCCGGAAGTGCCGATCATGGACGGCAGCGCCGCCGCTTTCGTCGATGCGATCGACCAGGCGGGGCTGACCACGCGCGCTCTGCCGCGCCGCTATATCGAGGTCATCAAGCCGGTGCGCGTCGCCAAAGACGGCGCGCAGGGCGAATTGCGGCCTTACCAGCACGGCTTCCGCGTCGAAGCCGAAATCGATTTCGATCATCCGCTGATCGGACGTCAGGCGCTGGCGCTCGACATCGAAGCGGATACCTTCCGCCGCGAAATCGCGCGCGCCCGCACGTTCGGTTTCATGAAGGACGTTTCCAAATTGTGGAGCGCCGGCTACGCGCTTGGCGCCTCGTTCGAGAATACGCTGGTGGTCACCGACGACCGCGTGCTCAACCCGGAAGGGCTGCGCTACTCCGACGAATTTGTCCGCCACAAGGTGCTCGACGCCATCGGCGATCTTGCTCTTGCCGGTCAGCCGCTGCTCGCCGCCTACCGCACGGTGCGCGGTGGCCACAAACTCAATCACGCGGTGCTGTCGGCGCTGATGGCCGACACAAGCGCCTGGCGGGTGGTGGAAGCGCGCGAGCCGGTACGCCGTGCGCGCGGCCACGGG
>Ga0134125_10006913_pt1 | contig 12823 bp, 11 predicted proteins | sample KB31751_FD_96464 | JGI IMG/M metagenome (GOLD analysis project Ga0134125, IMG submission 96464) | Terrestrial soil microbial communities with excess Nitrogen fertilizer from Kellogg Biological Station, Michigan, USA - KB3-175-1 | ecosystem: Environmental > Terrestrial > Soil > Unclassified ... | reverse complement strand
GAAAGAGTGATGGGCGGGACGTTCCACCGGCATGGACATGTAGTTGTCGATGGACTTCAGCGAGGCCTTGGCATTGTGATACTGCATCATCAGGCCCACGACCTGCCCCAAGGGGGCCAGACAACGCCCAGAAATCATGGACGCCGCGATGATGCCGCCCATGGTCAGGCCCACCGACTGGACGAGATAGACGCCAATCACCACCACGCTGATGTTGACGATCTGCTGGCAGGTCTGCACGAAGCTGACCGTGACGGACGAGGTGACCTTGATGTGCGCACCGAGCTCCGCCAGCCAGCGGGTGGATTCTTCCCACATGCGCTGGGAGTAGCTCTGGGCATTGAGGGCCTTGACGGTTTCCATGCCGTTCAGGGCCTCGATCAGGCCGGCATTGCGCTGGGCGCCGGCCTGGAAGGATTCCAGTGTCATCTTCTCGACGCGCGCCAGCGACACCAGCGACACAACGACGATGATGGCAATGGCCACCAGCGGAGGCAGCACCATCCAGGGCGAGATCCAGGCGAGCACCGCCAGGAACAGCGCCACGAAAGGCAGATCCACCAAAGTCGTCAGGCTGGCGGAGGCGATGAAGTCGCGCACGGACTCGAAGGACCGCAGGTTGGACGCGAACGACCCCACCGAGACCGGGCGGCTTTCCATGCGCAGATCGAGGACCTGTTCCATGATGCGTGACGACAATTCCACATCGACCCGCTTGCTGGCGATGTCGACCACGAAAGCCCGGATGGCCGTGAGCACCAGATTGAACACCATGGCGAGCGCGATTCCGATGGTCAGCGCCCACAAGGTTTCGACCGCGTTATTGGGCACCACCCGGTCGTAGATGTTCATGGTGTAGAGCGGCATCACCAACGCGAAGATATTGATCAGGACCGCAGCCGCCACGGCATCGCGATAGAGCTTCCAGTTGCCCAGCATCGCTGCCCAGAACCAGTGGCCGCTGCGTGCGCGCATGTGCGCGTCCTGAGTCCGTCCTTCGGTGCGATAGCGCGGCTGCACGAAGCACGCCAAGCCGCTGTATTCGGCCTCGAGATCGGCGCGCGGGACCTCGACAGGTTCGGCGGCCTCCGGATAATGCACGACATAGAACTTCGGGTGCTCCTGAATCAGCACGCAGGCTCGCTGGTTGTTCAGCAGCAAAATGGCCGGCAGCACGGCCCGCGACCAGCTGCCGAGGCGGCGCCGTACGATGTGCGCGCTGCATTGGGCCCGGGAGGCGGCCCGCGCCAGGAGCGAAGGAGTGAGTTTCTGATCTTCCAGGGGGAGTCCGGAAGAGAGCTGCTGGGCGGTGCAAGGACGCCCCAGCAAGCGGGTGATCACCACCAGGCTGGCGAGCAGCGAGTCGTCATGCACTTGCTGCGCCGTCACCCCGGCGAGTCCGGGCCCAGGCGGGGCCTGGGGCGCATCCTGCAGGATTTCCTTTCCGGACGGAGCTTCGGGTTGCGCTGCCATTTATTCTTCCGGCCTACAAAATGGCATCATCGTCAGGGATGAGATCCAGCGCATCCTGCAGACGCTGACGGGTCTGCTTGCGCCGGTTGAGCTTTTCCAGAGCTCGCGGCGGCAGATCGGTCAGCCGCAGCGAGCCGTTGGCAATCAGGGCATCGATCAGGTCTTCCAGCACCCGGACGAAATCTGCGTCCAGGGCGGAAAGATCCAGCCGAAGGCGCGTATGGTCCATCGTCATCAGATCTCCTCGGTCAGTCAGACAGCCGTCGCCAACATTCCAAGCCGACCGGCGCCATCCGCTGGAACTGACCTGGGAACGCCGTCAGTTCCAGCCGCCGCCAGCTTTCTTGCTGCCCCCGGCCGGCTTGAGTTCCGGAGGTTGGAGGCCGGACTTGTAGTCGACCTGGATCGGCTGCAGGTCGCCGATGTTGGGCAGCGGCGTCAGGCAGGCTTTGAGGATCTCGTCCGGGAATTGCAGCTTGGACGCCTCGTCGGGCTGGTCTTTGTATGGATCGCCCAGGCCCAGCGCCGGCAACAGGCGGTGCGACAGGCTGAGCCACCGGTATTCGGCGATCCGCAGATCGAAAATGCCGTTGGTCAGTGCCTGGCGGGCATCGAAGAGTTCGTTTTCGGTATCCAGCAGGTCCAGGAGGCTGCGCTGGCCAATCTTGAATTGCTGCAGGTAGGCAACGCGCACCTGGGAGATATCACGTTCGTGCGCTTGCAGGAAGGGCATCTGCTGGCGCAGACGGGCCACGTTGTTCCAGGCGATCGCAAGTTCCTGTTGCACGTTGCGGCAGGTGAAGTCCCGGACATCGCGCGCAGCATAAGTCTGGGCCGCCGTCTGGCGCACCCGCGCCAGATCGGAACCGCCGCGGAACAGATTGAAATTCGCCAGAAGCTGAACGTTGGAGGCCTGGGAATCGCGGCCCGGGAACCCCGGCGGCTGGTTGGGGTCGCGGCCCGTGGCAGCCTGCACGGTGATGGTCGGCGCGAAATGCCCCTGGGCGGAAGCCTTCCCGCGCTCGGCGGCCTGGACCAGCGCCTGCTTGGCCAGCACTGTCGGGTTGATGCGCACCGAAGCGCTGAAGTCCTTGGGGTTCTTCGGCAGATCCTTTTCCACGTCCGGCGTTTCGGCCAGCGTATCCCCCGGTACTCGCCCGACCAGACGCTGGTAGCGCTGGGTCACGTCATTCAGGTTACCGGTGGCCGTCATCACATTGGTCTGGGCCAGCGCCAGGCGGGCCTGGGCCTGGACCTCGTCCACCCCGCGCCCCACACCCGACGCGCTGCGTTGGGAAATCTGGCCGAGGATGTCCTTGTGCAACTGATAGTTCTGCCTGGCCAGCGCCACCTGTTCGCGGTAGCGGGCCACATCGAGATAGGCCTGCACAGTCTGTTGGGCCAGGTCGTCGACCGTGGCCTTCAGCGTGTAGTAGTCGGCCAGCTTCTCGAACCCAAGCTGGCGCACGTCATTGATGGTCGAGAACCCGTCGAACAAAAGCTGGCGCAATGACAGGCTGTAGCCGTTGCGGGTCCAGTCGGTAGCTGTCTGATTCTCACCGCTTCCGCGCCATTCGCGCCCTGTCCAGCCCTGGAGATTGACCTCCGGCAACAAACGGCCGCGGCCGACCTTCTGGCCTTCGGTGCTGGACTGGAAGTTATGGAACTGTGCAGAGATTTCGGGGTTGTGCAGGACGGCGGACTCTACCGCCTGGGGCAAGGTGGTGTTCTCGGCCATGGCGCCTGCGGAAAACGCCAGCGCAACGGCGGCCCCCAGAAGAGACAATGACAGCTTCGGACTACCCATGATGAACGCTCCTGTAGCGGATCCCGGGCTTGCCGCCAGAGACCCCATATATCAAAATCGGCATCCGTTGCACTGCTGCTGAAGACCGGACGTCGACACTGCCATCTATCTATTTGTTACAGAAGAGACGGCACGTGTCACATGTAAACGAAATACCTATCGAGTGGGACGCCGCGGTGGCGCCTCTGTGACTGATACACGAGCCCGCTTGGGCTCAATAGGAAGGCAAGTCGGAGCTATCAGCTTCTGGCTGATATTCTTGGGGCATGAACTTGCGTCTAAATCGCGATCCAGTGCAGAACGCGATTGCATTGTACGCAGATATTGCAGGCGTGAGCAGTGTTTTACATATGTAAATACCCTATTCAGAAGAAGGTCTAGGGAAACCCCCGATTTTCGGCGTGGAACGGACGCATCACGGGCCGCTCTCAACGTTGTCATCAGGCCACACCTCATACCCGTACAATCCCTAAGTCCTCTTGAAATGCCGCGCCTGTTTTCTCCGGTTCCTCGACCCATCATGTCCGCTGCCGATCCGATTCTCGATCTCCCACTTCCCGACGAAGAGGCCACCCTTTCCCTGGGGAAACGCCTGGCAATGCTGGCTCTAGGCCAGGGGACGCCGCCCGGCCCGTCTCACTCCCCAGGCGGGCGGATCCACCTGCGCGGTGAACTGGGGGCCGGCAAAACCACCCTGGCGCGGGCCCTGCTGCGAGCGGCCGGAGTGACGGGCCGGATCAAAAGTCCGAGCTACACACTGCTTGAAAGCTATAATATTTCGAACTTATACTTCTATCACCTTGATTTCTATAGATTTAGCGATGCCCATGAATGGCGGGACGCCGGGTTTGCCGAGCTTTTCGACGAACACGCCATCGTTCTGATCGAATGGCCTGAACAGGCTGGGACCCGTCTGCCCCCACCGGATCTGGACATCCACTTGGCGTATGCAGGTGCCGGGCGCTCCGCGCGGCTGCGCGCCAGCAGCGAAAAAGGACAACGATGGCTGACATCCCTGAATCCGCCCGCCCACTGAACCCACTCGCCAAACCGCTGCGGCGCAAGCTGCTGGTGCGCGGCTGCACACTACTGGCGCTGCCCGTCATTCCCACCCTCGCCCACGCCGCGACCATCCTGGCCGTGCGCACTTGGCCGGCGGAGGAATACACGCGCGTGACGCTGGAAATGGACACGGAACTGAAGGCTGAGCACTTCACCGTGGAAAATCCGAACCGTCTGGTCGTGGACATCGACGGGTTGAGCATGAGCCGGGCCATCAATGACCTGGTGTCGAAGATCAAGCCCAATGACCCTTATATTCGCTCGGTGCGGGTGGGCCAGAATCGGCCGAACGTGGTCCGGCTGGTGTTCGATCTGAAGCAGGCCGTGGCGCCCCAGGTCTTCACACTCAAACCCATCGGCGAATACAAGTACCGTCTGGTGCTGGACCTGTATCCCAAAGTGGCCCAGGATCCCCTGATGGCGCTCCTGAAGGATTCCCAGAACGATCCGCTGGCCGGCATCCTGGACAGCCTGGCCCAAAACGAACCCGATCAGGCTCCCATTCCGTCCGTCCGGGGACAACAGCTCCCTCCGGTTGCGCACGAAAAGCCGTCCGAGCCACCGGTGCCTCCGTTGTCGGGCGGCCGGCAGAACCGGCCTATCCTCATTGCCATCGATCCCGGCCATGGCGGCGAGGATCCAGGCGCCACCGGGCGGCGCGGCACGCACGAAAAGGACATCGTGCTGCAGATTGCATTCCGCCTGAAAAAGCTCATCGACGCGCAACCGAACATGAGGGCCTACATGACCCGGGATCGGGATTACTTCGTGCCGCTCGGGGTCCGGGTGCAAAAAGCGCGCCGCGTGAAGGCGGATCTGTTCATCTCCATCCACGCCGACGCCTTCATCAACGCCTCCGCGCGAGGCTCGTCGGTATGGGCGCTGTCGCAACACGGCGCTACCAGCACAGCCGCACGCTGGCTGGCGAAGCGTGAAAACGACGCCGACCTGATTGGCGGAGTGGATCTCGGGGCGCACAATCGCCAGGTTGCCGAAGTATTGCTGGATCTGTCCACCGGCCAGCAGATCAACGATTCAATCAAGGTCGGCACCCAGGTGCTGCATGAAATCGGCAAAATCAACGATCTGCACAAAAACCACATCGAACGGGCCGGGTTCGCGGTGCTGAAGGCGCCCGACATTCCCTCGATCCTGGTGGAGACGGCGTTCATCAGCAATTCCCAGGAAGAGGCGCTGCTGCGCACGCCAGCCCACCAGCAAAAGATCGCCAGTGCGATCCTGGGCGGGGTGAAAGATTATTTCTCCAACAGCCCGGCGCTGGCGCGGCGCGCCTGAGTGCTACGCGTTTTCGGGCTTCTTGCGCCGGAACATCTTCCACAGCACGCCCAGGGCGGCCGGGACGGCGGCGGCCGCCACGCCAACCAGCACGATGGTATTCAGATGCTCCTTGACGATGGGCACATTGCCGAAGAAATACCCCAGGGCGATGAGCAGGCCCACCCACGAGGCGGCGCCGATGGCGTTGTAGAGCTGGAACTGCACGCGGCCCATGCCCGCCACGCCGGCGACGAAAGGCGCAAAAGTCCGGAACAGCGGCAGGAAACGCGACAGGACGATGGTCTTGCCGCCGTGCCGCTCATAGAAGCTGTGGGTCCTCAAGAGTGCCTTGCGATCCAGGAATCGGTAGTCGCGTGAAAAGACCTTCGGGCCGATGTATCGCCCCACGTTATAGTTCACCGTATTCCCCAGGATGGCGGCCACGATGAGCAGCGCTCCCAGCAAAACCGGGTCCAACAGGCCCGAGGCGCCAAACGCGCCCGCGATGAAAAGCAGCGAGTCGCCCGGCAGGAACGGCAAGACCACCAAGCCAGTCTCGCCAAAGATGATCAGCCCGAGGATCAGGTATATCCAGGCGCCATACTGGGTCACCCACACCCCCAGTGATTGGTCGATATGCAAGACCAGATTCAGAAATTCAGCCATGAAGGGCAGTGTCCCCGACAAAAGAAGCGCATGAAGCACACCGAAGGCCTGCGGTTGCCTGGGCCAGGCAACCGCAGGTTCGGATGACGCCCCACTATAATCGTTTTCATGACGCGACCGATCGCCGCATTGCCTGATACGCTCGTCAGCCAGATCGCGGCTGGCGAAGTCATCGAGCGCCCCGCTTCCGTTCTGAAAGAACTCCTGGAAAACGCGCTCGACGCGGGGGCGCAGGCGATCGAGATCCGCCTGGAAGGCGGCGGGATTCGGCGGATACTGGTGGCGGACGATGGCGGCGGCATTCCACCGGGCGAACTGGCGCTCGCCTTGCAGCGCCATGCGACGAGCAAGATCGGTTCACTATCGGAACTGGAATCGGTGACCACCATGGGATTCCGGGGCGAAGCGCTTGCGTCGATCGCTTCAGTGGCACAACTGACGCTGACCTCCCGGACCGCCGATGAGGACCAAGCTTGGCAAATGACCGCAGGCGGAGGCGAAGTCACGCCGGCCGCGGGCAGCGTCGGCACGCGTGTCGACATGCGACAGCTCTTCGACCGCATCCCGGCCCGCCGCCGGTTCCTGAAGACCGAAGCGACGGAATACGGCCACTGTCTGGGCGCCATCGAGCGGATCGCGCTGGCCAACCCCGGCGTGAGCTTCCGCGTCTTCCACAACGACAAACCCCAGCGCAACTGGCCAGCCACACACATCCACGGCCGGATCCGGGACGTGCTGGGTGACGAATTCGAAGACCAGAGTCTTCCGGTATCGGCGGGCCAGGGCCTGATCCTGCTGGAAGGCTGCATCACTCGGCCCACATTCGCGCGCAACCGGGCCGACCGGCAATACCTGTACGTCAATGGACGTTTCGTGCGGGACCGCACAGTCTCGCACGCGGTACGCCAAGCCTACGCCGACGTCCTGCACGGCGACCGCCAGCCGGCGTATGTGCTGTTCCTGAGCCTGGACCCCGCCGGGGTGGACGTGAACGTGCATCCCGCCAAGCTCGAGGTCCGATTCCGGGACAGCGGCGCGGTACACCGCTACGTCGGCCAAGTCCTCGCGGAGGCTCTGGCGCAGCGGGGCGGGGCGGCGGCCAGCGGCCCGGTGAGGCGCCACCCGCGCCCACGCTGGGGGGCGCCGGCGTGTTGGCCGTCGTCCACACAACAACGGGGGCTCAGGCGACCCAACGTCCCGCCGCCAGCGTGTCCGTCGCGGCGGACCAGGCCGGGCGCACCGGCCCCACAAGAGCACCGCTCCCCCGCTATCCCGCAGGTCGACTCATCCAGCAGCGATTTCAGTTGCAGGAACACACCCCGGATTGGCGCGCACTCTACGCGCCGCTGCCCGGGAAAACCGGCACAGGTTCGGGCAACGGCGATCCGCCGGAGCCTCAACCCCGGCAGGATACGCCGGACTTGCACCACCCACCAGCGGCGGCCGAACTGCCGCTGGGCATGGCGCTGGGCCAGCTTCACGGCATCTACATCCTGGCGCAAAACGCCCAGGGTCTGATTCTGGTGGACATGCATGCCGCCCACGAACGGGTGGTATACGAAACGTTGAAGCGCTCCCTGGATGAAGCGACCCTGCCCACCCAGGAACTGCTGGTTCCAGCGGTGTTCACGGCAACCGAGACCCAGGTCGCCATTGCACTGGAACATCAGGACACACTGGACCACCTGGGCTTGCGCATCCGCGCCACAGGGCCTGCCTCGCTGGCGGTGCGCGCGGTGCCGGCACTGCTGGCTCAGGGCGACGTCGAGGCGCTGGCCGTGAGCGTGCTGGCGGACCTGGAGCGCATCGGCCAGTCGGCCCGGCTGACGGAGCAACGCAACGAGTTGCTGTCCACCATGGCCTGCCATGGAGCCGTCCGCGCCCACCGGCGCCTGACACTGGACGAAATGAACGCCCTGCTGCGTCAGATGGAGCGCACGGAACGCGCGGACCAGTGCAACCACGGACGCCCCACGTGGTTCCAGTGGTCCATGAGCGACCTGGACAAGCTGTTCATGCGCGGGCAGTAGCGCACATGGGACTCCCTACGCCTCCACCGGCTGACACGGACCGGACTTCGACCCTCGTCTGTCTCACAGGCCCCACGGCCTCGGGCAAGTCGGCAGCGTCCATGGCGCTGGGGCGCCGCTGGCCGATCGAGCTCATCGTGATGGATTCCGCCACGGTCTACCGCGGCATGGATATCGGAACGGCCAAGCCCACGTTCGAGGAACGGGCACGGTTTCCGCACCATCTGCTCGACATCCGCGACCCGGCGCAGTCGTATTCCGCAGCCGACTTCGCCCAGGACGCCGCCGCACTGGTGTGCGACATCCGTTCCAGAGGCCACATCCCGGTCGTCTGCGGCGGCACCCTGCTCTACTACAAGGCGCTGCGCGAGGGCCTGAACGATCTGCCTGCATCGGACCCGGCCACCCGACGGCAACTGGACGATGAGGCGCGAGAACGCGGCTGGCCCACGCTGCATGCCGAACTGGCGCGCGTGGACCCCGCAACCGCCGCGCGGCTGGCACCCAACGACAGCCAGCGGGTGCAGCGCGCACTGGAGATCTGGCGCAGCAGCGGCCGCACCATGAGTGAATGGCTGTCGCAGCCGCTGCGCCCGATCCTGCCGGGGTGGCGCTTTGCGACCATCAGCCTGGAGCCCGGGGACCGCAGTGTCCTGCATGAACGCATCGGCCGGCGCTATCGCGACATGATGGCCGCAGGACTGCTGGACGAGGTAAAGGCTCTGCACGAAAGATCAGACCTGCATCCCGGCCTGCCCTCCATCCGCTGCGTCGGCTACCGGCAACTGTGGGATTATCTGGACGGACGGGTGACGCGGGAGGAGGCGATCGAACGGGCGATTGCCGCCACCCGCCAGCTCGCCAAGCGCCAGATAACGTGGCTGCGGGCCATGCCGGAGCGCACGATCATCGACTGTCTTTCAGAGCACGCGGCCCATCAAGTCGTCGCGCAATTCAGGCGATCATTGGGCTGAAGCCGCCCGCCGATGCCGGGGCGCCGCCAATACGGCATCGCACCGCTGTCCGGCAGGAACGCGAAGCCGCGGGCGGACGGCTCAACAGGTGCTCAATCCACGAGGGTCTGGACACCTTCGGGCGCCTGGGGCTCGATGGCACCCAGCACATGAACGGTCTCCCCCTGGGCGCGCAGGGTGGCGGCGACGGCATCGGCCTGGCCCTGTGCAACCACCAGCACCATGCCGATGCCGCAGTTGAAGACGCGGGCCATCTCGTGATCGTCCACGCCGCCCTGGGCCTGCAACCACTGGAACAGGGCCGGCCACTGCCAGGCGTCGCGATGGATGTGTGCACACAGGCCGGGCTGCAGGATGCGCGGCACGTTTTCCAGCAGCCCGCCCCCCGTGATGTGGGCCAGCCCGCGAATAGCCGGGCCGTGCGCGGCCAGTGCGGCGAGGACCTGCTTCACGTAGATGCGGGTCGGCTCCATGACCACATCGGCCAGCGGCCTGCCGCCCAGATCCTGATCGGGGCGCGCACCCGCCCGCTGCAGGATCCTGCGCACCAGCGAATAACCGTTCGAATGCGCGCCGCTGGAGGCGAGCCCCAGTACGGTATCGCCGACCTGGATGGTGCTGCCGTCGATGATGGCGGATTTCTCGACCGCCCCGACCGCAAAACCGGCAAGATCGTATTCGCCATCTGGGTACATGCCCGGCATTTCGGCCGTCTCGCCGCCGATCAAGGCACAGCCGGCCAGCTCGCAGCCGTGCGCCACGCCCGCCACCACTTGGGACGCCGTGTCCACGGACAGCTTGCCGCAAGCGAAATAATCCAGAAAATAGAGTGGTTCCGCGCCTTGGACCAGAATATCGTTGACACTCATCGCGACCAGGTCGATACCGACCGTATCGTGGCGCTGCCACTCGAAGGCAAGACGCAGTTTGGTGCCTACGCCGTCCGTACCGGACACCAGCACGGGCTCGCGCAGATGCGCAGGCACCTGAAACAGCGCCCCGAAACCGCCGATGCCGGCCATCACGCCCGGACGCACGGTGCGCGCCGCCAGAGGCTTGATGCGATCGACCAGCGCGTCACCAGCATCGATGTCGACCCCGGCATCGCGGTAGGTCATGGAGGGTGGGGTTCCGTGAGTCATGAGAAAAGCTGCCGAATGTGCAAGAATTGCGGGTTTGGACGACGTACAACCCTGATTTTACGATGAAGTACCGATCCACATGACGCAGCAATTGCTTCTGGATATCCTGCCCGGCGCCGTCCCGACGCTGGACGGCTTTGTGCCCGGCGGCAACGCAGCCGCCGTCGCATCGATCCGGGCGTTGTCCCCGGGCCATGCCGTGTACCTTTGGGGCAGCGCCGGCTCAGGCCGCAGCCACCTGCTGCGCGCGCGGGCCCAGGGCCAAGGCTGCCACTATCTGGATGCGCGGGCACCCGTCCACCTGTTGCGCGCGCTGGCAACCGACGAGGATCGCACGCTCGCGCTGGTCGCCGTGGACGACGTGGGCGACCTGAACGACGCGGGTCAGGCCGCGCTGTTTGCGCTTTTCAACAGATGGCGGGCAGCGGCCACCACGTCCGGCGCCTTTGCCTTGCTGACCTCAGGCGGGCGGGCGCCGCTGACGATGCCCCTGCGCGAGGACCTGCGCACCCGCCTGGGCTGGGACCTGGTGTTCCGGCTGGAACAGCTCACCGACGACGAACGGGCCCGGGCCCTGCAGGAACGCGCCCTGAACAGGGGCCTGAAGCTGTCCGAAGAGGTCCTGAACTGGATCCTGACGCATCACGACCGCGACATGGGGCGCCTGACGGCCCTCATCGATACGCTGGATCACTACTCATTGGAGCGCCACCGCCCCATCACGCTGCCGCTGCTCAAGGAGCTGCTGGCCCACCCGTCCGCACCAGGAATCCCATGACCCTCGCCGACCGCCTTGCCCTCTTCGATCTGGACCACACGCTGCTGCCGTTTGACAGCGACCACCTGTGGGCCGATTTTCTGGCCCGCACGGGACGCGCAGGCGATCCTCAAATCGCCCGGCAGCGCAATGATGAGCTGTTGCGGCGCTACGATGAAGGCACGCTGGGCGCCCAAGAGGCGGCCGACTTCATGCTGGGCCTGCTGCGTCTGGGAACCCCGCAAGAGCTGGCTCAGTGGCAGGGCGAATATATGGAAGAGATCATCCTGCCGGGCATCCTGCCGGTGGCGCGCGAGCTGGTGGCACGCCACCAGGATCGCGGCGACCTGTGCGCCATCGTGACGTCCACCAACGCCTTCGTCACGCGACCCATCGCAGACGCCCTGGGGATTCGGGATCTGATCGCCACGATCCCCGAATGCGATGCCCAGGGGTGCTATACCGGCCGCATATCGGGCACGGCCAGTTTCCAGGCCGGAAAGGTCTTGCGCGTACGCGCCTGGCTGCAAGAACTGGGACTGGATCTGGAAAGCTTCAAGGAATCGTGGTTCTACAGCGATTCCGTGAACGACCTGCCTCTGCTCGAAGTGGTCGACCACCCGGTGGCAACCAACCCCAGCCCGGCGCTGCGCGAGCTTGCCAAGGGGCGCGGATGGCAAATCCTGGACCTTTTCGCGGACATTCGGCCTTAAAATACGCGCCATGCTCAAGCAGACCATCAAACACTTCGTCTCGCGCCTGTTCACGACGCCCGCCAATGGACCCGTGCGCCTGCCGCGCGACAAACACGGCATCGACCGCCGCCTGGTGTCGAGGCACGCGATCAAAGTCTGCGAGGTCCTGAACCAGGAAGGATTCGACGCCTATATCGTCGGCGGCGCGGTGCGCGACCTCATCGTGGGGCTGCAGCCCAAGGATTTCGACGTCGCCACCAACGCCACGCCCGGCCAGATCAGGCCGTTGTTCCGCCGCGCGCGCATCATCGGGCGGCGGTTCCAGCTTGTGCACGTGGTCTTCGGCCAGGAAATCATCGAGACGTCCACCTTCCGTGCGCCTTCTTCGGGCGACCAGGAAACCGACGAGCACGGCCGGATCCTGCGCGACAACGTCTTCGGCACGCACGAGGAAGACGCCGCCCGGCGCGACTTCACGATCAATGCGCTGTACTACGACCCGTTGAAAGAGGAAGTGATCGACTTCCACCAGGGCGTGGCCGACCTGAAGAACCGCGTGGTGCGCATGATCGGCGACCCGGAAACGCGTTTTCGCGAAGATCCGGTGCGGATGCTGAGAGCGCTGCGCTTCCAGGCCAAGCTTGGCGCGCGCATCGACCCCGCCACAGAGGCACCCATCAGCCGCCTGGCGGCCCTCATCGAGCACGTGCCCGCTTCCCGTCTGTTCGACGAGACATTGAAACTGCTGACGTGCGGCCATGCCATGGACTGCCTGCGCGAGCTGTCCCGATCGGGTCTGACCAAAAGCCTGATTCCGCTCATCGACCGCATCTTCGAAGAAGAAGGCGGCGAGGCCTTCGTGGAAATCGCGCTGTCACGCACCGACGACCGCGTGCGCCAGGGCAAGGCCGTGAGCCCCAGCTTCCTGTTTGCCGCCCT
>Ga0134125_10006911_pt1 | contig 12825 bp, 13 predicted proteins | sample KB31751_FD_96464 | JGI IMG/M metagenome (GOLD analysis project Ga0134125, IMG submission 96464) | Terrestrial soil microbial communities with excess Nitrogen fertilizer from Kellogg Biological Station, Michigan, USA - KB3-175-1 | ecosystem: Environmental > Terrestrial > Soil > Unclassified ... | reverse complement strand
GACAAGCTCGGCGCGCAGGGCACGGTCTGCGGCGGCGGGCGCTACGACGGCCTGTTCGAGCAGCTCGGCGGCAAGCCGACACCGGCCGTCGGCTGGGGCCTGGGCGTGGAGCGCCTGCTGCTGCTGCTGGAGGCCGTGGGCACTGCCATTGCGCCACCCGTGCCCGACGTCTACGCCGTGATTCCCGACGTGGCGGCGCTGCCCATGGCGATGACGACGCTGCAGGCGCTGCGCGCGGCCGGTGTCAGCGTGCAGATGCATGCCGGCACGGGCGAGGGCCGGGGCAGCATGAAGTCGCAGCTCAAGAAGGCCGATGCCAGCGGCGCGCGCCACGCCCTGATCTTCGGTGCGCAGGAGCTCGCGCAAGGCCAGGTGGCCGTCAAATCCCTGCGCGATGGCGCCGGCGCGCAGATGCTGCGGCCGCTGGCCGATGTATCCGCTTGGGCCGCCACCCTACAATCGCTGACTTGAACGAATAACACACCATGGCAACACCTCTGGACCTGCAGGAACAGGAACAGCTTGAGGAACTCAAGCATTTCTGGAAAAAATACGGCAACCTGATCACTTGGGTATTGCTGGTGGTGTTCGGGGCGCTGGCCGCCTGGAACATCTACAACTACTGGCAGCGCAGTCAGGCCACGAAGGCATCGGTCCTGTATGACTCGGTCGAGTCTGCCGCGGAATCGGGCGACATGACCCTGCTCGCGCGCAGCTTCGACGACATGAAGAGCCGATTCGGGCGCACCACCTATGCGCAGCAGTCCGGCCTGCTGGTGGCCAAGACGCTGGATGCCAAGGGCAATATCGAGGGCGCCAAGGCCGCGCTGGCCTGGGTGGCCGACCATGCCTCGGACGAAGGCTATCAGGCCATCGCCAAACTGCGCCTGGCCGCCGTGCTGATGGAGTTGAAGGCGTATGACGAGGCCCGCAAGCAGCTGGAAGGATCCTTTCCGGCCCAGTTTGCCCCGCTGGTGGCGGATCGCCTCGGCGACATCGACGTGCTGCAGGGCAAAAAGACCGAGGCTGTGGTGGAGTATCGCAAGGCCTACCAGGGCTTCGATCCGCAGCTTCAATACCGGCGCATGGTGGAAATCAAGCTGAATGCGCTGGGCGTTGACCCGCAGGCAGCCGCCCCTGCCTCCGCCGCTGGAGGATCGCAGTGAAATTTAGACGTTTCATGCCGTTTGCCGAGTCTGTGCGGTCGCTGGCCGCTATTTTTTTTGTAGTCACCCTGACCGGCTGCACGATTGGCTCGCCCCCGCCGAAGCCGACGCCGCTGGGCCCGAACGAGGCGCTGATCGGCGTGCGGCAGATCTGGACAGCCCAGGTGGGCGAGGTGAATTTTCCGCTCGATGTGAACGTCATCGGCGATACCGTCACACTGGCTGGCTCGGATGGCACCGTGGTCGCAATCGATGCACGCACTGGGCATGAGCTGTGGCGCACTTCGGTGCATGCGCCGATTGCCGCCGGCGTGGGCAGCGACGGCAAGCTGACGGCCGTGGTCACGACGCACGATGAGTTGGTCGCCCTGGAAGGCGGGCACGAGCTGTGGCACCGCAAGCTGCCGGCACAGGCTTACACGGCGCCGCTGGTGGCGGGTGCGCGCGTGTTCGTGCTGGGGGCGGACCGGTCGGTCAGCGCCTATGACGGGCAGTCGGGGCGTCGGCTGTGGATACAAAAGCCGCCGACGGAGCCGCTGGTCCTGCACCAGCAAGGCGTTCTGCTGGCGGTCGATGACACGCTGGTGGTGGGTTTGTCCGGCCGCCTGCTGGGCCTGAACCCGCTGAACGGCAGTCTGCGCTGGGAGGCGCCGATCGCGACTGCGCGCGGCAGCAACGATGTCGAGCGGCTGGTCGACCTGGTGGGCCCGGTGAGCCGAGTGGGCAGCGAAATTTGCGCGCGCGCCTTTCAGGCCGCCGTCGGCTGCGTCGATGCATCTCGCGGCGCCACGCTGTGGAGCAAGCCCGCGAACGGCGGCACGGGCCTGACCGGCAGCGAGGGGCTGCTGTTCGGCACCGAGCTGGACGGCACGGTGCTGGCGTGGCAGCGCAGCAATGGGCAACAGGCCTGGAGCACGGTGGCCCTGAAATACCGCGGCCTGAGCGCGCCGCTGGCGCTGGGGCACTCCGTTGTGGTTGGCGACAGTTTTGGCGTCGTGCACCTGCTGTCCCGCACCGATGGATCCCTGCTGACCCGGCTGAGCACGGATGGCTCGGCCGTGGTGGCTGCGCCTGTGGCTGCCGGCAGCACGCTGGTCATCGTGACGCGCCACGGCGGCGTCTATGGTTTCCAGCCGGAATGATGGTTCGGGTGTCCGAGAATGAAGCCCGTCCTGGCCCTGGTTGGCCGCCCTAATGTCGGCAAGTCGACGCTTTTCAACCGGCTCACCAAGTCGCGCGATGCCATCGTGGCCGACTTCGCGGGCCTGACCCGCGATCGGCACTACGGCAACGGGCGCCAGGGGCAGCACGAATTCATCGTCATCGACACCGGCGGCTTCGAGCCGGACGCGGTTCGTGGCATCTACAAGGAAATGGCCCGACAGACCCGCCAGGCGGTCGCCGAGGCGGATGTCGTGATTTTCGTGCTGGACGCGCGCGCCGGCTTGTCCGCGCAGGACCACGATATCGCCAACTACTTGCGGCGCCTGGGCAAGCCCACGGTGTTGGCGGCCAACAAGGCCGAGGGCATGCAGGCTGGTGCGCAGTTGGCCGAGTTTTTCGAGCTCGGCCTGGGCGCGGTGCATCCGGTCTCGGCCTCGCACGGCCAGGGTGTTCGCAGCCTGGTGGAGCTGGCACTGGCGCCGCTCGATTTGCCCGATGCGCCGGAGGATGCGGCCGAGGCGGACAGCGCCGTCATCAAGCTGGCGGTGGCGGGGCGGCCGAATGTGGGAAAGTCCACCCTGATCAACACTTGGCTGGGCGAGGAGCGCCTCGTGGCGTTCGACCTGCCGGGCACTACCCGCGATGCGATCACCGTGCCGTTCGAGCGCAACGGCCAGCGGTTCGAGCTGATCGACACCGCGGGGCTGCGCCGCAAGGGCAAGGTGTTCGAAGCGATCGAGAAGTTCTCGGTAGTCAAGACGCTGCAGGCGATCGAGTCGGCCAACGTGGTGCTGCTGCTGCTCGATGCGATCCAGGGCGTGACCGACCAGGATGCGCATATTGCAGGGTATGTGCTGGAGAGCGGCCGCGCCGTGGTGCTGGCGATCAACAAATGGGACGCCGTGGACGAGTACCAGCGCGAGCTGGTGCAGCGGTCCATCGAGACGCGCTTGCCGTTTCTCAAATTTGCCGCGGTGCACGTGATCTCGGCCCAGAAACGCCAGGGTCTGGGGCCGGTCTGGCTGTCCATTGCCCAGGCCCACAAGTCTGCCACCTGCAAGATGTCCACGCCGGTACTGACCCGGCTGCTGCTGGAAGCGGTGCAATTTCAAAGCCCCAAGCGGGCCGGCATGTTTCGCCCCAAGCTGCGCTACGCGCACCAGGGCGGCATGAACCCGCCCGTGATCGTGATCCACGGGAACTCGCTGGAACATGTGACCGACGCCTACAAGCGCTTCCTGGAAGGGCGGTTTCGCAAGGAGTTCAACCTGACCGGAACGCCGCTGCGCATCGAGATGAAAACATCCCGCAATCCGTACATCGACAAGGACTAGGGCAGGTTAGACCGGCCGCCCTGAATTTCATGGGGAAATGACCCCGCCACCCGACGCGCCGTTACAGCGCTGTGGTAAGGTTCCACTTCCTACAACAACTTCTGAACACGGAGAATATCGTGAGCAACAAAGGGCAGCTACTTCAGGACCCCTTCCTCAACGCCTTGCGCCGCGAGCATGTGCCGGTCTCCATCTACCTGGTCAACGGGATCAAGCTGCAGGGTCAGGTAGAGTCCTTCGATCAATACGTCGTGCTGCTTCGAAACACGGTGACCCAAATGGTGTACAAGCACGCCATTTCAACCATCGTGCCGGGGCGTGCCGTGAATTTCTCGGCGGCGGTCGAGGGCGCCGCAGCCACCGCGGAAGCGCCCTGAGCGGCCAGCCTGCGCGTCGGGGCGACTTCGAATTGACCATGCCCTTCCAGATTCGCTGATCCAGATTTGTCCGCTTCATCAGATCGCCCCTTGGCTCCGACCGTTCTGGTCGGGGTGGATTTCGGCTTGCCGCATTTCGATGGCGAGCTGGAAGAGCTCGGGCTGCTGGCGCAGACCGCGGGCCTGCAACCCGTGGCGCGCATCACCTGCAAGCGCAAGGCGCCCGACGCCTCTCTGTTCGTGGGCAGCGGCAAAGCCGATGAAATCAAATTCACGGCGGAGCAATTCGGCGCCACCGAGGTGCTGTTCGACCAGAGCCTGAGTCCGGCGCAGCAGCGCAACCTGGAACGGCATCTGGGCTTGCCGGTGAACGACCGCACGCTGCTGATCCTGGAAATATTCAGCCAGCGCGCGCGCAGTCACGAGGGCAAGCTTCAGGTGGAACTGGCCCGGCTGCGCTACCTGAGTACACGGCTGGTGCGGCGCTGGTCCCACCTGGAGCGCCAGCGTGGCGGCATTGGCGCGCGCGGTGGCCCGGGCGAGGCCCAGATCGAGCTGGACCGGCGCATGATCGGAGATTCGATCAAACGCACTTCGAGCCGGCTGGACAAGGTCAAGCGCCAGCGCCACACGCAAAGGCGTCAACGCGAGCGGCGTGATGCGTTTAACATTTCCCTGGTCGGCTATACCAATGCCGGCAAGTCCACGCTGTTCAATGCGCTGGTCAAGGCGCGCGCGTATGCCGCCGATCAACTGTTTGCCACGCTCGACACGACCACCCGACAGCTCTATCTGGGCGACGCCGGATGCTCCGTCTCGCTGTCGGACACGGTTGGTTTCATCCGCGATCTGCCGCACGGACTGGTCGATGCCTTTCAGGCGACATTGCAGGAAGCCGTGGATGCGGACCTGCTGCTGCACGTGGTGGACGCCGCGCGGCCGGATTTCCCCGAGCAGATGGCCGAAGTGCAACGTGTTCTCGCCGAGATCGGCGCGGCCGACGTGCCGCAACTGCTGGTCTTCAACAAGCTCGATGCCCTTGAAAAGAGCCGCTGGCCGCTGCATCTGAGCGACATGTTTGAAGTGAGCGGCGTTCGTGTCCCGCGTTTGTTCGTCAGCGCGCGCACCGGCGAGGGCCTGCCAACGCTGCGCCGGCAACTGGCCAGCCGGGTCGCGTCACAGGCCGGGACCGATCCGGCGCACGCCCAAGTCCCCGAATTTCACGAGGCGGGTCACTGATTGGGCACAATCGGGGCAACACAAGAAGAGAACTTGCGCATGAACCTCACATCAAGAGTCACGGGCTGGGCTGCCTTGCAACGGCGCCTGTGGGGGATGTTCAATCTGAATGACCCTCGGTGGGGACGCGGCGAGGACAAGCCATCCGACAACACCCGGGCAGAAGCGCCTCGGCCGGAGGGCGAGCCGCCGGCGCCACCGCCGCAGCAGGGCAATGGCCGTGGCCCGAACCAGGGGCCGCCTGATCTCGACGAGCTGTGGCGCGACTTCAACCGCAAGTTGGGCGGCCTGTTCGGCGGGCGCAGGAACGGCGGTTCCGGCAACAACAACGGCGGTTTCGGTGGCGGCGGCGGCTTTCAGCCCGACGGCAAGAGTGCCGGAATCGGCGCCGGGCTGATCATCGGCGTGCTCGTGCTGATCTGGCTGGGTTCCGGTTTTTTCATCGTGCAGGAAGGCCAGCAGGCCGTGATCACGCAATTCGGCAAGTACCACGGCACGGTCGGGGCCGGCTTCAACTGGCGCCTGCCTTATCCGATCCAGCGCGACGAGAAGGTCTACGTCACGCAGATCCGCTCGGTGGACATTGGGCGCGACAACATCGTCAAGGCGACCGGCCTGCGCGATTCGGGCATGCTCACCGCTGACGAGAACATCGTTGAGATCAAGTTCGCCGTGCAATACCGGCTCAAGGATGCCCGCGCCTACCTGTTTGCCAGTCGCAATCCGGACGAAGCGGTGGTGCAGGCGGCCGAGTCGGCGGTGCGCGAGGTCGTCGGCAAGATGACGATGGACGACGCGATCGGCGTGGACCGCGACAAGATTGCGCCGCAGGTGCGCGCGCTGATGCAAACCATTTTGGACCGTTACGGCGTGGGTATCGAAGTCTTGAATGTCAATCTGCAGCAGGGCGGGGTCCGTCCCCCCGAACAGGTGCAGGCGGCGTTCGACGACGTGCTCAAGGCCGGGCAGGAGAGCATACGCACCCAGAACGAAGCCCAGGCGTATGCCAACAACGTGGTTCCAAGGGCGGTAGGTACTGCGTCGCGCATGATTGCGCAGGCCGAGGGTTACAAGGCTCGCGTGGTGGCGCAGGCGCAGGGCGATGCGCAGCGCTTCGATGCCGTGTTGGCCGAGTACCAGAAGGCGCCGCAGGTCACGCGCGAGCGCATGTACATCGATGCCATGCAGCAAATCTACAGCAACGTCACCAAGGTGCTGGTGGATTCGCGGCAGAACTCCAACCTGCTTTACCTGCCGCTCGACAAGATCATGAAAATGACCAGCCAGCCCGCCGCCGCTGCCGCGCCGACTCCCACGCCGCCCGATACGACGACGCCGGCCCCTGCGACGCCGCCATCCAATGCGTCCGACGATGACCGCAGCCGCGCCGGGGCTCGTTCGCGTGACAGTGATCCACGCTAGGAGCAGCCCGTGAACAAAATCGGTTTCATTGTTACAACGGTGCTGGTGGCGCTCGTATTGCTGAGTTCAACGGTTTTCGTGGTCGATCAACGCCAGTTTGGAATTGTTTATGCGCTCGGGCAGATCAAGGAAGTCATCACCCAGCCCGGGCTCAATTTCAAGCTGCCGCCCCCGTTCCAGAACGTCACGTATCTGGACAAGCGCCTGCTGACGCTCGACAGCACCAACGCCGAACCGGTCTACACCGCGGAGAAGCAGCGGGTCGTGATCGACTGGTATGTGCGCTGGCGCGTCACGAATCCGGCCGAATACATCCGCAATGTCGGGTTGAACGAGACCACGGGCGCGAACCAGCTCAACGTCGTAGTGCGCAACGCGTTCCAGGCCGACATCAACAAGTACACGGTCAAGGAACTGCTGTCTTCCAAGCGGGATGCGCTGATGGCCTCGGTCAAGAGCCAGGTGCTGGCCACGGTGAACGGTCCCAAGCCATGGGGCATCGATGTGATCGACGTTCGGATCACGCGCGTCGATTATGTGAGTGACATCACCGATTCGGTCTATCGGCGCATGGAGGCCGAACGTCAGCGCGTCGCCAACGAACTGCGCTCCACCGGCGTGGCGGCAGGGGAAAAAATCCGCGCCGACGCCGACCGTCAGCGCGAGGTAACCGTGGCGGATGCCTACCGAGACGCCCAGAAGATCAAGGGCGCCGGCGACGCCCAGGCCAACCAGATCTACGCCCAGGCGTTCGGCCAGAATCCGCAGTTTGCCAAGTTCTACCGCAGTCTGGACGCGTACAAGGCCAGCTTCGACAAGAAGAGCGACGCGATGGTGATCGACGAGTCCTCCGACTTCTTCAAGATCATGCACGACGGCGGCGCTCCCGCGGCGGCTGCGGCGTCGGTCCGGCCCGCGAAAAAGTAAGCGCCGGAAGCGCCGACCGTGGACAGCAACACGTTCTGGACGGCACTGGCCCTGGTGCTCGTCATCGAGGGCCTGTTGCCGCTCGTGTCGCCGGCAAGGTGGCGGCGCGTGTTCGTGCAAATCCTGCAGTTGCACGACGGGCAGCTCCGCTTCTTCGGCCTGTGCAGCATTCTGACCGGGCTGCTGTGGCTGTGGCTGCTGTCCTGAGGCCGGGTGGGCCCGCCAGCCCGGTAAAATCTCCGTTTCATCAGCTCCCCTGAATATCCATGTCCGCCTGGGTTCTGCCGGATTACATCGCCGATGTTTTGCCTTCCGAGGCCCGACACATCGAAGAACTGCGCCGGTGTTTGCTCGACACGGCGCGCGGCTATGGCTACGAGCTGGTCATGCCGCCGCTGCTCGAGCACCTGGAGTCGCTGCTCACCGGCACTGGCGAGGCGCTGGGCCTGCAGACCTTCAAGCTGGTGGATCAGTTGTCCGGGCGCATGATGGGCTTGCGCGCCGACACCACGCCGCAGGTGGCGCGCATCGACGCGCACCTACTCAATCGAAGCGGCGTTGCCCGTTTGTGCTACTGCGGCCCGGTGCTGCACACCCGCCCCGACCGCCCGCACGCCACACGCGAGCCGCTGCAGTTCGGCGCCGAAATCTATGGCCACGCCGGGCTCGAAGCCGATCTGGAAATCGTGCTGCTGTCGCTGGACTGCCTGAAGGCAGCGCAGGTGCAAGGCGCCGGCGTGGACATGGCGCACGCCCGCATCGTGCGCTCGCTGCTGGAGGGCGTGGCGCTGGACGCCGCGAGCCTGGCCCGGGTCCATGCGGCCCTGGCGGCCAAGGACGCCAGCGAACTCGCGTCATTGACCCGGTCCTTCCCGGTCGCCTCGCGCGAGGGCCTGCTCGCACTGGTGCGGCTGTATGGGGATGAACCGGTTCTTCTGGAGGCTGAAAAATCCCTTCCGCCCTTGCCTGGTATCAAGGAGTCGCTCTTGAATTTGAAGTGGCTTGCGCGGCAGATGGAAGGCACGCATGTGACCTTCGATCTGGCCGACCTGCGCGGCTACGCGTACTACACCGGCGCGCGGTTTGCCATCTACGCGCAAGAGGCCAGCGACGCCCTGGTGCGCGGCGGACGCTACGACGAGGTCGGGTCGGTGTTCGGCCGCAATCGCCCGGCCGCCGGCTTCAGTCTGGACGTGAAGGCGCTGGTCGCGGCCGTTGCGCCGCGTGCGCTGCGCGCCGCCATCCGCGCCCCCTGGGGCGATGCGCCGGAATTGCGCGCGGCCATCGCGGCGCTGCGCGGTGCTGGCGAAACCGTGGTCTGCGTGCTGCCGGGCCATGAAAGCGTTGTCGATGAATTCCACTGTGACCGCGAGCTGATCCGGGCGGCGGGGCAGTGGGTCGTGCAAGTCATTTGAAGGTTTCCAAGATGAATACAAGCAAAGCGCGGACCGCGGGCCGCAATGTCGTCGTGGTCGGCACCCAGTGGGGTGACGAAGGCAAGGGCAAGCTGGTGGACTGGCTGACCGAGAGCGCGCAGGGCGTGGTGCGCTTCCAGGGCGGCCACAATGCCGGCCACACGCTGGTCATCAATGGCGTGCGCACCGCGCTGAACCTGGTCCCCAGCGGCATCATGCGTCCGGGGGTGAAGTGCTATATCGGGAACGGCGTGGTGCTTTCCACCGAACACCTGTTCAAGGAGATTGAAGGACTCGAAGCGGCGGGCGTGGAGGTGCGCTCGCGCCTGCGCATCAGCGAAGCCTGCCCGCTCATCCTGCCGTTTCATGCGGCGCTGGACACGGCGCGCGAAGCCGCGCGCGAGCAGGGTGGGCGCGAGCGCATCGGCACCACCGGCAAGGGCATTGGCCCATCCTACGAAGACAAGATCGCGCGGCGCGCGCTGCGCGTGCAGGACCTGAAATACCCCGAACGCTTTGCCGCCAAGCTGCGCGACCTGCTGGCGCTGCACAATTTCGTGCTGACGCAGTATCTGCATGCCCCGCAGATCGAATTCAACGCGGTGTACGACCAGGCCATGCGCCATGCCGAAATGCTCCGGCCGATGATGGCAGACGTCTCGCGCGAGCTCAACGACGCGCACCGGGGCGGCGCGAATCTGCTGTTCGAAGGCGCGCAGGGCACGCTGCTCGATGTGGACCACGGCACCTACCCGTACGTGACCTCCAGCAACTGCGTGGCGGGGAACGCCGCCGCGGGCTCGGGTGTGGGGCCCGGCCTGCTGCATTACATCCTGGGCATCACCAAGGCCTACTGCACGCGCGTGGGCGGCGGTCCGTTCCCGACCGAACTCGACTGGCAGACGCCCGGCACGCCGGGCCATCACATGAGCACCGTGGGCGCCGAAAAAGGGGTCGTCACGGGGCGCGCCCGGCGCTGCGGCTGGTTCGACGCGGCGCTGCTCAAACGCTCGGCCCAGGTGAACGGCCTGTCTGGCCTGTGCATCACCAAGCTCGACGTGCTCGACGGCCTCGACCGGCTGGAACTGTGCACCGGCTACCGGCTGGACGGCGAGCTGGTCGATATTCTGCCGATGGCCGCGGAAGAAATTGCGCGCTGCGTGCCGGTGTACGAAACCATCACCGGCTGGAGCCAGTCCACGGTGGGCGTCACGCAATACGACCGGTTGCCCGCCAACGCGCGCCTGTACCTGAGGCGCATCGAAGAGATCACCGGCGTGCCGATCGCGATGATTTCCACCAGCCCGGACCGGGACCACACGATTTTGCTGCGCGATCCGTATGCACTGGCCTGATCGCGCCGGTCAACCATGATATTGGCTCAAAGCCGTTATGCAGATTAACTAATGCGCTATTAACCCAGGAGCAGACCACATGTTGACTGAAGACGGCAAACACCTGTACGTGAGCTACGACGAGTACCACAGCCTGATCGAGAAGCTCGCCATCAAGGTGCATCAGTCGGGTTGGCAGTTCGACACCATCCTGTGCCTGGCGCGTGGCGGCATGCGGCCCGGCGACATCCTGTCGCGTGTGTTCGACAAGCCACTGGCCATCATGTCCACCAGTTCGTACCGCGCCGAGGCAGGCACGCAGCAGGGCAAGCTCGACATTGCGCACTACATCACCACGCCGCGCGGCGAGATTGCCGGCAAGGTCCTGCTGGTGGACGATCTGGCGGATACCGGGCACACGCTGGCGGCCGTGATCCAGCAACTGCGCAACAACTACAAGCCGATCACCGAATTGCGCAGCGCCGTGATCTGGACCAAGGGGCTCTCGACTTTTACGCCCGACTACTCGGTCGAGACCCTGCCGACGAATCCCTGGATTCACCAGCCGTTCGAAAACTACGACACGATGAGCCCGCAGCAGCTGCAGACGCGTTGGACGGTCTAGCCGCGAGCGCCCGTGGCGTAGGCGCTACCATTGACCGATGAGCCAAATTTCCACCCAGCTGATTCACCATCCCTATGCGCCGCCGGCCGGCTTTGCCGCGCCGCAGCCGGGCGTCTTCAAGGCCTCCACGGTATTTTTCGCGAACGTCGCGGCCATGCGCACGCGCGAGTGGAAGGACAAGTCGGGCTACACCTATGGGCTGCACGGAACGCCCACCACGTTCCTGCTGGAAGAGCGCCTGTGCACGCTCGAAGGCGGCCTGCAGTGCCTGCTGGTGCCCAGCGGCCTGGCGGCGATTGCCAATGTCGCGCTGGCATTGCTCAAGACCGGCGATGAGGTGCTGATTCCGGACAACGCGTATGGCCCCAACAAGGCGCTGGCCGAGGGGGAACTGATGGCCTGGGGCATCACGCACCAGTACTACGACGCGATGAACCCGAACGATTTGGCAGGGAAAATCAGCGCCAGAACCCGGCTCGTGTGGCTGGAAGCCGCAGGCTCAGTCACGATGGAGTTTCCCGATCTGCGCGAGTTGATGCGCATCTGCCGCCGGCACCAGGTGACGGCGGCGCTGGACAACACCTGGGGGGCGGGCCTGGCCTTTCGTCCTTTCGATCTGCAAGGCGACGGCAGCGGCAGCCTGGCGGTGGACATCTCGATGCAGGCGCTGACCAAATACCCCAGCGGCGGCGGCGACGTGCTGATGGGCAGCGTCGTGACGCGGGACCCGGCGCTGCACATGCGGCTCAAGCTCACCCACATGCGGATGGGCCTCGGCGTGGCGGCGAACGACACCGAAACAGTGCTGCGTTCGCTGCCCAGCATTTCGTTGCGCTACCAGGCGCAGGATGCCAGCGCGCGCGAGCTGGCTCGCTGGTGCCGCACGCGGCCCGAGCTCGCCCAGGTGCTGCACCCGGCGCTGCCGGACAGCCCGGGGCATGCACACTGGCAGGCGCTGTGCCGCACCGAGGCCGGTGGCGCCGCCAGCCTGTTCAGCGTGATGTTCGATGCGCGTTACAGCAGCGCGCAGGTGGACGCCTTTTGCGACGCATTGCGCCTGTTCAAGCTGGGTTACAGCTGGGGCGGCCCCATCAGCCTGGTGGTACCTTATGAACTGCAGAGCATGCGCGCCGCGTGGCCGCCCCATCTGGCGCACGGAACCCTGGTGCGTCTGGCGATCGGGCTGGAAGCCACGGCCGATCTGCAGGCCGACTTGCTGCAGGCACTGCAGACATTGGCTTGAAATATCCGGCGTGACCGCGCATGCTGGGTCTGCAAGCTGTTAAAGTGATCACCATCTTTTGAAAGAGAACATTGGCTACACCGAACTACGGATACGAAAAGCGCCAGAAAGAGCTGGCGAAAAAGCGCAAGAAGGAAGACAAGCTCAAGGCCAAGGCGAACCGCAAGGCCGGGGAGTCCGCGGACGCCACAGAGCCGCAGGACGGCGCGGCGCCGCAGGACGCGGGCGGTCAAATGCCTGGCACGCCCAGCGGCTCCTGAGTTTCCCCTTCGGCTTGCGCCAAGATTTCATGCGCCAATTCGGCCATGGCCCTGGCGGAGCGGTCAACCGGCGCTATCTTTTTTGATATTTCGTACTGGCTGAAGTTGCGCGCGATGGAGCGCGCGTAGCCCGGGTCGTAATGGGTCGCCAACAGTTCCCGCACCACGGTCTCGATTTCCCCGGCGTTCACCTTGTCGTGCCAGCCCTGCACCACGGCCCTGCCGCGCAGTGCCGTCAGCGCGTCCAGCCGGGCGCAGAACATTGCCGTATCCTGCACGAAGAAGCGGTAGTCTTCCAGCAATAGCGCCACGCGCTCGG
>Ga0134125_10006910_pt1 | contig 12826 bp, 6 predicted proteins | sample KB31751_FD_96464 | JGI IMG/M metagenome (GOLD analysis project Ga0134125, IMG submission 96464) | Terrestrial soil microbial communities with excess Nitrogen fertilizer from Kellogg Biological Station, Michigan, USA - KB3-175-1 | ecosystem: Environmental > Terrestrial > Soil > Unclassified ... | reverse complement strand
GAGGGCGAGATCGGGCGTGCCCGATCCGCCGGAGGCGAGCGGGTCGGTGCTGCCGCATCCTGCCCACGCAAGAAGCCACGCAACCGCGACGCGTTTGATCATGGCGCACCGATCTGCAGCGCACATGCCAGGCGCCATCTTTCCGCCAAGTCCAGGCGCCCTCGCGCGCGTCTCACTTTGGTTGATGGGAGGAGCGGCGCCAGTTGGTGTCGGCAGTCCGCAATCCGCCATCTCCGTCGGTAAACCAAAGTTGGGTCGCGAAGCTCGGGCGCGAGCCGCGGTGCGCGCGTGCTAGGCTGGGCTGTTCGCGTCGGACAGGCAAGCATGGCTCTTTCGTCGTCCCCGCCGATCGTCGCGTCGGATCGCTTCGTCCTCCAGCGCAAGCTCGGAGAAGGCGGCATGGGCGTCGTCTACGAAGCCTTCGATCGAAGCCGCGAGATCGTCGTCGCGGCGAAGTTTCTGCGCACGATGAACGGGACGAGCCTGTTGCGCTTCAAGAACGAGTTTCGTCTGCTGCGCGACCTTCGGCATCGCAACCTCGTCGAGCTGAGCGAGCTCTTCGTGAGCGACGACGCGTCGTTCTTCACGATGGAGCTGGTGCGCGGGCGATCGTTTCTGCGTTGGGTGCGCGGGCGCGAGAGCAGCGTCTTTGGCGGCAGCGACGAGTGGTCGAGCGGCGACGAGGGCGATGGCTCCGGCGATGCGGTGGCGGCCGCGTGCGGCGAGGGCGCCGGGCGGGGATTCTCCGAGCCGCGCTTGCGTGATGCGTTGGCGCAGCTGGTGGAAGGCGTCAGCTTCCTGCACGCGGCGCAGCGGATTCACCGCGACATCAAGCCGTCGAACGTCCTCGTCGAAGAGAGCGGGCGGCTCGTGGTCCTCGATTTCGGCGTCGTGACCTACGCCGACGGGCGACGCGAGAACCCGCGGCAGGTCATCGGCACCCCGTACTACATGGCGCCGGAGCAGGCGATGCTCGGCGAGGTCGGGCCCGCGGCCGATTGGTACAGCGTCGGCGTCATGCTCTACGAGGCGCTGACGGGGACGCTGCCGTTCGTGGGCAAGCCGACCCGCGTGCTCGAGCAGAAGCGGCAGGGCCGGCCGATCGCGCCGCGCGAGCTCGCCGACGGCGTGCCCGACGACCTGAACGACTTGTGCCTGGAGCTGCTGCAGCCGGCTGCGTCGCATCGCCCCGCGGCAGCGGCCTTGTGGGCCAGGCTCGGGCGCCACCCCGCGCAGCGCGCGCCGAGCGAGCCGAACGGCGCAGGCGGCGGCTTCGTCGGGCGCGCCGAGGAGCTTGCGCGGCTGCGCGAGGCGCACGCGCGCAGCCGCACCGATTGCACGATCGTGGTCATCGAGGGCGAATCGGGGATCGGCAAGAGCACGATCCTGGCGCGCTTCGTCGACGACGTGCGGCGCGAGCGTGACGACGTCCTGGTCTTCGAGGCACGCTGCTGCGAGCGCGAAACGGTGCCGTACAAGGCCATCGACGGCATCATCGACGACCTGAGCCGTCATCTCGCCGCGGAGACGCCGCGGCAGAGCGATGCGCTGGACGCCGGGGCGGCGCAGGCGCTGGCGCGGGTTTTCCCGGTATTTCGTCGCGGCGCGAGCGCGGCTGCGGAAGAGGGTGACGGCGCGACGCGAACCGGGGATCCGCAGGAGCTGCGCGCGCGCGCGTTCGCGGCGGTGCGTGCGCTCCTGGTCCGGGTGGCGCGCGAGCGTGCCGTCATCCTCGCAGTCGAGGACTTGCAATGGGCGGATCCCGACGGTCTGGCGCTCTTGCGGGATGTCTTGCATCCGACGGGCGCGCCGAATCTGCTGTTCGTGGGCACGACCCGGCCGCTGCCGAGCGATGCACCGGCGGCGCAGGCCATCGTGAGCCTTCCCATGCGAGTCGAGCGACTGTGCCTCGGCGGTCTCGCCGCCGGGGATGCGCGGGCGCTGGCCCGCCAGCTTCTCGTCGATGACGTCGACGATGGCGCGCGCGACGAGATCGCGCGGACCATCGCCCAGGAGACCGGCGGCCATCCGCTGTTCATCGCCGAGTTGGTGCGCGAGGAGAGCGCGCAGCTGCGCGGATCGAGCACGCCGCTCGACGACGCCATCGCTCAGCGCATCGCTCGGCTCGACGACGACGCCCGCGACGTGCTGCGGGTCGTCGCCGTCGCGGGCGCGCCGATCGCGCGCGCGGTGGTCGCTGCGGCGACGGCGCAGCGGCCGCAGACGCTGGCGGGCATCTTCGCGGCGCTGGCGGCGGCGAACCTCATGCGCGCGCACGGCGAGGTCGTCGAGTCGTTCCATGACCGCATTCGCGAGACGGTCGCGGCGCAGCTCGAGCCCGCCGCGCGCGCCGCATACAATCGTCGGCTGGCGGTCGCGCTCGAAGCGTGCGCGCCGGACGATCACGAGGCGCTGTCGATCCACTGGCGCGGCGCCGGCGAAGAGGGCAAGGCCGCGCGGCACGCGCTCGTCGCGGGGGCGCACGCGGAGGCGACGCTGGCGTTCCACCGCGCCGCGCGCGCGTATCGCGCCGCCCTCGCCATCGGCGCCGCCGACCTGCCGTCGGACGAGCTACGCCTCAAGCTCGCCGAGGCGCTGGCCAACGCCGGCCGTGGCAGCGAGGCCGGCCGAGCGTTCCTCGAAGCGGCCGAGGGGCGCGATTCGTTGCAATCGCTGGTGTTGCGCGCGCGCGCGGCCGATCAGCTGCTCCGGGCCGGCTGCATCGACGAGGGCGTGCGTGTGTTGCGGCAGGTGTTGGCCGAGGTCGGGCTCGCGTGGCCGCGGACGCCGCGGGCGGCGCTCTCGTCGCTGTTGCGCGGGCGCGTGGCGATGCGCTGGCGCGGCTTTCGCTTTGCCGAGCGAGCGGTCGGCGAGATCGACGCGCGGGCGCTGCTCCGCGTCGACGCATGTTTGTGCGCCGCGACCGGGCTCGGCATCGTCGACACCATTCGCGGCAGCGATTTCCAGACGCGCCATCTGCGGCTCGCGCTCGATGCCGGCGAGCCGGCGCGGATCGCGCTCGCGCTCGGGCTCGAAGCGTCGTTCTCTGCCGCCGGTGGTGGGCGCACGCGCAAGCGCACCGCCCGCGCCCTCGCTGAAGCCGAGCGGCTGAGCGCGCGCATCGGCGATCCGTTCATCACCGGGAGGCTCCTCGGCAACGCGGGCATCGCGGCGTTCCTCGAAGGGCGCTGGCGGCGCGCCTTCGACGACTGCGAGCGCGCCGAGGCGATCTTCCAGGAGAAGCTCACCGGCGTGTCGTGGGAGCGGAGCATGGTGCAGCTGTTCATGCTCAATTCGCTGGCGTATCTCGGCGAGGTCAAGCAGCTGACGCGCTCCGCCGCCGGATACCTGCGCGATGCCGAGCAGCGCGGCGATCTGTTCGCCGAGACCAATCTGTCGACGGGCCACGTGGCGCTGGCGGCGTTGGCCGACGACGATCCGGACGGCGCGCGGCGGCGCTCCGCCGAGGCGATGGCGCGCTGGTCGCGCGAGGGCTGGCACCTCGAGCACTATTACAACCTGCTGGCGCAATGCGAGGCGGACCTGTACTCGGGCGACGCGCGCGCGGCGTATCAGCGGATTTGCCGCCACTGGTTGGACATGCGGCGGTCGCTGCTCCTGCGCGTGCAGCTCATTCGCATCAACATGCTGGGCTTGCGCATGCGCGCGGCGTTGGCGCTCTCCGTCGAGGACGGCGAGGCGGCGCGGGCGGCGGAGGCGGCACGCGACGCGCGGGCGATCCGCAGGGAGCGGATGAGCTGGGCGTGGCCGGCGGCGGAGCTGGCGCTGGCCGCGCTGGCGGCGCGGCAGCCGCGGCGGTCCGCCGATGCGCACCAGTTGCTGCTCGTCGCCGAGGAGGGTTTTGCGCAGGCGTCGATGCAGCTGCACGGCGCCGCGGCGCGGTGGCGGCGCGGGCAGCTCGTGGGCGGCGCGCCCGGCGCCGAGCTCGTGCGCACCGCGGAGGAGACGATGCGTGCGCTGGGAGTGCGCCGGCCCGACCGGTTCGTCGCGCTGCAGGCGCCGGGGTTCGCCGCCGCGCCGCGCGACGCGGCGAAACGGTAGCTCGGATCAGGCCGGAATCTGCGCGCGACGCCCGAAGGTCTCGGGCGCGCGGAACGCCAGCAGCGTCGTCGCCGCCAGGAGCCCGACCAGGAGCAGCACGGCGCGGCCGAAGTCGGTGCCGCCGCCCTTGACGAGCGGCATGGCGACGATGACGAGCACGGCGCCGCCGTTTCCCGCCAAGAGCAGCAGGCTCGTCGCTGCGCCGGCGGCGGCAGCACCGGCGATGTTCGACGACATCTCCAAGAGCAGCGCGAACGCGGGCATGAAGAAGAAGCCATGCACGGCGGCCATCGCCAGCGCCAGCGCGAAGCGGTGACTGGTGCACAGCGGATGGATCGAGACGAGCGCGACCGCGGCGCAGACGACGAGGAATGGCTTGCGCCTGCGCGTCGCGTCCGACAGCGCGGGCACGACCACGGAGCCGACGATGCCGGCCAGGATGAGCATGCCGCCGAGGAGGCCGGCGTGCTCGGCGTCGATGCCGTGCGGCGCCACCATCGGCTCGAGCCAGGTGGTGAGCCCATTGAACACGCCGAGGCCGAGCCCCGAGAGCACGCACAACAGGCGCAGCTCGCGGTCGCGGAGAAGGACCCGCAGGTGCGGCTCGTGGCTCGTCGTTGCAGGCGCCGGCCGGCGCGGGTTGGGATGGACGAACAGCGCGAACGCGAGCGCCACCAACGCCGTCAGCCCGGCGAATGCGCCCATCGTGGCACGGAGGCCCCAGGCGCTCACCATCGCGGGCGTCGACGCCATCGCCGCCGCCATGCCGACGAACATGCCCATCGTGCCGAGGCCGGTCGCGATCGCGCCCTGCTGCTCGCTGAACCAATCGCCGACCAGCTTGGAGATCGGATTGAGCACGAACGGCTGCGCCACGGCGAGGCCGACTTGCGCGGCCAAAAGGACGAGGAAGTACGAATCGTAGATGCGCAGCGCCGCGAACAGCACCATCGCGGCGGCGCCGATGCCGACGGTAAAGCGATAGCCGCGGGCGTCGGTGAGCGCGCCGGCCGGCAGCGAGAAGACGACATAGAGCAGCGGGAACACCAGGAGCAGCGAGCTGGCGGCGAGCTCGCTGACGTGATAGCGCGCCTCGATCATCGACAACAACGGCGCGAAGTTCAGCCACAATAGCTGGCTCACGCCGACGACGAGCGCGTAGCTGGCGAGCACGAGCCAGCGGCGCGGCTGGGTGAGCGCGTCGTCACCGGGCGGGCTTCGATCGGCGAGCGGTGCGCTCTTTGCCATCGATTCATCAGCGTATCACGGCGGCCGGAGCGGCCTCGGGCTCGTTGCCTCGGCGAACGGACGATCGATTTGCTACAGTCGCGCGCCATGGGGGAGTTCGTCGGCCGCGTGATCGGCCTCGCGTTGGCGCCCATCGTGTTCCTCGTCGCGCTCGTGCGCGGCGCGCGCGCGTTCCATCCCGACGGCGCAGTCTGGCGCGCCGACGTCGTCGCCACCTTTCGCGGCGACGGATCGCTCGCGCGCGTGGCCAAGCGGCTCGCCGGACCGGCGCTGGCGCGGCTGAGCCCGGCGATGCATCGCGCCGGCAGCGACGAGCGTGACGTGCTCGGGCTCGGCGTGCGCTTCGGTGCGGCCGGCGAGCAGGATCTGTTGCTCGCGACGTTCGACGGCTTCGCGCCGGCACAATTGCGTCGCGCGTTGAAGGAGACCGACCCGCGCGATTACCTGCACAACGACTATCGTGCGGTCTCGCCCTATCGCGTCGACGGCACCGGCGACCTCGTGTTGCTGCGCGCGCGCGGCGAGGGCGACCCATCGCGCAGCGACGGCCCGTCGCAAACGGGCGGCCCGTCGCGCGACGAGCGGCTGGCGCGAGCCGTCGCCGACGGCCACGCGCTGTTGCACGTCGAGGCGCGCGCGGCCGACGACGAGCACGCTCCGTGGCTGCCGCTCGTCGACGTCACGCTCGTCGGCCGCTCGTCGGTGACGCAGGCGGCGCTGCGACTGTCGCCCCAGCGCGACGGCTTCGGCCTGCGCGGCGCCGGCACCTACGCGGGAATCCGCTGGGCGGTCTACCCGGTGAGCCAGCTCGCCCGCCGGCTCCGCGGCGGCTGACGCGCACGCGCCACTGATGTTAGGATCGCGGGCCGGGCGATGCTGAACGCCGGCTGGGAGTTCGGGGGGACCGACCGCTTCGAGGTGGTGCGGCGCATCGGTGCCGGCGGCATGGGCGTCGTCTACGAGGCGCTCGACCGCGACCGTGGCCATCGCGTCGCGCTCAAGACGATCGCGCGTCCCGGCTCGGACACGCTGTTTCGTTTGAAGCGCGAGTTTCGCGCGCTGGCGCACCTCAGCCACCCGAACCTGGCGGCGCTGTACGATCTCGTCATCGATCAGCGCGGCTCGTTCTTCACGATGGAGCTGGTCGACGGCAAGGACTTCCTCGCGTTCGTACGCCTGACGCGCCACATCCCGTCCATGGCGTTCGCCGCGACCATCTCGACCACGTCGCCGGAGGACGAGCGCAAGACGGCGACGCACGCCAGCCCGTCGTGGCCGATGGCGCCCGACGCGCTGCCGGTGCTGACCGTCCCGTTGAACCCGCCGCCGCCCGCCGACGAGGCGCGGCTGCGCAGCGGGCTGTTGCAGCTCAGCCTCGGCCTCGAGGCGCTGCACGCCGCCGGCAAGATCCACCGCGACATCAAGCCGTCGAACATCCTGGTCACGAGCGAAGGGCGCGTCGTCGTGCTCGACTTCGGTCTCGTCGCCGAGGTCGACGAGATCCGCGACGTCGCCGATTGGGGAACGGTCGTCGGCACCGTCGGCTACATGGCGCCCGAGCAGGCGGCCGGGGATCCGCGCGTCACGCCCGCGGCCGATTGGTACGCCGTCGGCGTCCTGCTGTACGAGGCGCTCAGCGGTCAGCTGCCGTTCTCCGGCGCGAGCATGGAGGTGCTGCAGGCCAAGCAGCTGCAAAACCCACCGCGGCCGCGGCTGCTGGCGCCGGGGATGTCGTCCGAGCTCGAGGAGCTGTGCATGGGACTCCTGGCGCGCGTGCCGGGCGAGCGCGCGGGCCTCGCCGAGGTGCTCTCCTGCCTCGGCGTGCAGCGCGGCACCTCCACGGCCGCGCTCACCCGCTCGCGCGATCAGCCGCTGGCCGGACGCAGCGACGAGCTGGCCGCGCTCGAGGCCTGCCTCGACGTCGTCGCCGAGGGCCGCCGCGCCGCCTGCACCGTGGTCCGCGGCGCGTCGGGGATCGGCAAGAGCGCGCTGGTGCGCCGCTTCCTCGAGCACGCGCAGCAGCGCCAGCCACGTCCGGTCGTGCTCGCCGGCCGCTGCTACGAGCGCGAAGCGGTGCCCTACAAGGCGATGGACAGCCTCATCGATCGATTGAGCACGCACCTGCTGGCGCTCTCGACGGAGGACGCGCGCGCGCTCGTGGCCGACGATGCGGCGCTCCTGCCGACCTTGTTCCCGGTGCTGGCGCGCGTGCCGGCGCTCGGTGAGCTGCCGACGCCGCCGGTGATCGTCGAGCCGCAGGAGTTTCGTACTCGCGCGTTCGGCGCGCTGCGCCGCCTGTTCGCCAGGCTCGCTGCGCGCCACCCGCTCATCTTGTTCATCGACGATCTGCAGTGGGTCGATGCCGACACGATCACGTTGTTGGCCGACCTGATGCGCGCCCCCGATCCGCCGCCGCTGTTCCTGCTGCTGACGACGCGGGTCGAAGGCTCGGAGCCGGTGCTCGAGCTCCTGCGCCGCACCGACGCCGAGCAGCGCATCGTCGACGTCGGCCCGCTCGACGACACGGCGGCGGCGGCGCTCGCGGCCGAGCAGCTCGGTGACGACGCGGCGTCGCGCGCGCTGGCGGCGCGGATCGCGCGCGAGGCCGGCGGCAGCCCGCTGTTCGTGCTCGAGCTCGCGCGCTACATGCACGGCCGCAGCCTCGACGAAGCGCTCGGCAAGGGGCTCGACGAAGTCTTGTTCGAGCGCGTCGCCGCGCTCGGCGACGAGGCGCGCGGGCTCATCGAGGTCGTCGCCGTCGCCGGCGAGCCGCTGTCGCTGCGCTCGGCCGCGCTCGCCGCCGGCTTGTCGGGCGAGTCGCTCGGTCGCCAGCTGGCGGCGCTGCGCGCGCAGCGCTTCGTGCGCGCCGCCGGGGGCCGCGCCGACGATCTGGTCGAGCCCTATCACGATCGCGTCCGTGAGGCGATCGTCAACCGCCTGGCCGAGCCGCGGCGCGCGCGTCTGCACCGCGCCATCGCCAGCGCGCTCACCGGTCACGCCGCCGCCGAGCGGCTGGCGCGCCACTGGCACGGCGCCGGCGACAAGCCGCGCGCCGCCGAGTACGCGCGCCGCGCCGCCGAGGAGGCGGTGGCGACGCTCGACTTCGATCGCGCCGCGGGGCTGTACCGCATGGCGCTCGAGCTCGGCGACCATGGCCTGGAAGAGCGCCGCCAGCTGCGCACGCGCCTCGGCGGCGCGCTGGCCAACGCCGGCCGTCCCGTCGAAGCCTCGCAGCAGTTCTCGCTCGCCGCCGCCGACAGCGACGCCTCGACCGGGCTCGAGCTGCGCCGCCGTGCCGCCGACGCGCTCCTGCGTGGCGGCTACATCGACGAGGGGCTGGCGGCGACGCGCGCCATCCTCGGCGAGATTGGCCTGTCGCTCGCCGGCTCGCCGGGGCGCGCGATCGCTTCGGTGCTGGCGCGGCGCGCGTGGCTGCGCGTGCGTGGGCTCGGCTTCCGGGCGCGGCCGCTGTCGACGCTGACCCAGCCGGAGCTCACGCGCGTCGACGTCTGCGAAGGGGTCGCCATGGGTCTCGTCATGGTGGACACCTTCCGCTCCATGGATTTTTCCGCGCGCTTCTTGCAGGAGGCGCTGCGTCTCGGCGAGCCGTGGCGCGTGTCGCGGGCGTTCGCCTTGGAGGCCGACTTCCTCGCGGTGCAGGCCAAGACCGCGCGCGCCGAGGCGCTCTATGTGCGGCTCGAGGAGCTGACGCGACAAGTGGCGACGCCGCAGGCGCAGGCGCAGCTCCTGACGACGCGGGGGATGATCCTGTTCCTCTGTCACAACCGCTGGCGCGAGGCGCTCGCTGCTTTCACCGAGGCGATCACCATCTTCTGCGCGCACGAAGCGCGCGCCGGCTTCGAGCTCGACACTGTCGGGATCTTCTGCTGCTGGGCGCTCTATTACCTCGGCGAGCTGGGCGAGCTCGGCCGGCGGGTGCCCACGCTGGTGGCGTCGGCGATGCGCAGCGCCGATCGCTACGCCGCGGTCACCTATCGCACGGCGTTCGCCGTGCACCGGCTGCTGCGCGACGATCCGGACGAGGCCGAGCGCGACGTCGAAGATGCGCTGGCGTCGTGGTCGACCGGCGGCGTCTTTCAGATGCAGCATCTGTTCGCGCTGCTCAGCCGCTGCGACGCCGCCGTCTATCGTGGAGCGCCGGCGGCGGTGCTGCCGCTCCTCGAAGCCGCGCGCGCGCCGCTCGCGCGATCGATGCTCGACCGCGCGCCGTCGAACGCCATGCTGCGCGACTCGACGCTGGGGCGCCTGGCGATCGCCTGCGGCGCGCAAGCGCCGGCGGGCTCGGCAGCGCGGCGGCACGCGGCTGCCGAAGCGCGCCGCTACGCGCGCGATCTGTCGCGCTCGCCGACGCCGGCAGGACGCGCCGCGTTCGGCGTCCTCGCCGCCGGCGCCGCCGAGCTCGAGGGCAACGTCGACGCCGCCGTCGCCGAGCTGCGCCGCACGCTGCCGCTGCTCGACGCGATCGATCTGAACCTGTTCGGCCACGCCGCGCGCCGCCGGCTCGGCCGTCTCGTCGGCGGTGACGAAGGCGCCGCGCTCGTCGCCGCCGCCGACCGTGCGCTGGCGGGGCAGGGAGTGGCGCACCCCGACAAGCTGGCGGCGATGATCGCTCCCGGCGTCGGATGAGCGAGCGATGAGCGGCCCATACGCGCTCACGATCATCGCGCCCATTGACGGCAACCGGCGCGCCTCGCTCGACGGCGCGCTCGCCGAGATCGCCGCCGACTTGCCGAACAATCGGCTCGTTCCCTTCGCCGCGCTGTCGACGACGCACTTCGCGCGCTTCGTCATCCTGCCCGGTCGCGACGGCGGCGCCGACCTCCTCGTCTTCGAGAGCAACCACGACGGCGAGCCCGACGAATACTGCGACCACCTCGCGCGCGTCGCCGGCGCCGGGCTCGACGCGCTGTTCGGCTGCTGCATCGGGTGGCCGCCGGGCGGCGTCGCCGACGTCGACGGCTACGGCGAGTTCATGCGCGCGCACCGCCGCTCGGCCGCCGCGTTCCACATGGGCTATCGCGGGCACACCAAAGCGTCGGTGCTGAACGATCTCGCCGTCTGGGACGCGGTCGAAAAATGGCTCGACGCCAACGAGCCCGATCGCGCGCACTGGAAGTCGCGCTCCGCGCTCGAGCTGCGCACGCGCATCGCCGGCGCCGTCGCTGCGATCGATCCGTCGCTGTCGCTGCGGCCGGCCGCGCCCGATCATCGCGCCGCGGTGCGCTGGGCCGCCATCATCTTCTTGCTCGTCACGATCGGTCCGATCTACCTCCTGCTCGCCGCCTCGTTGCGGCTGCGCGAGCTCGCCTACGCGCGCAGCTGGCGTCCCGAGCCGACCCTCCCCGTCGCCGACCTCGACGCGCTGCGCGCCATCGAAGATCGGCGGGGCGTGGTGCAGAACCAGATCACCCACCTGGCGATCATGAAGAACGATTGGCGACACCGGCTCACCGCCCGCGTCGGCCTGTGGGCGGTGAACCAGGTCTCGCGCTTCATCATGAACGAGGGGCAGCTCGGCGGCATCCTCACCATCCACTTCGCGCGCTGGGTCACGCTCGACGACGGGCGCCTCCTGTTCCTGTCGAACTACGACGGCAGCTGGGAGAGCTACCTCGGCGAGTTCGTCGATCGCGCGCACGTGGGCCTGACCGGCGTGTGGAGCAACACCGACGGCTTTCCGCCGTCGCGCTGGATCGTCGCGGACGGCGCCACCGACGAAGAATCGTTCAAGAGCTGGACGCGGAATCGCCAGCTCTCGACGCAGGTCTGGTACTCGAGCTACCCGAAGTGGAGCATCGACAACATCTTGAACGCCATCGCCGTGCGCGAGGGGCTGTACGCGCACTTCGGGGAGAAGGAGTGTCGCGCGTGGCTGAACCGCCTGTAGCGAGACCGGCCGCCGCTCGCCGGCTCGAGCTCGACGACATCCAAGGGTTGGCGTTGCGCCCGCATTCCGAGCTGCCGTACGTCAGCTACCTCTTCCTTCGCGTCGTCGATCGCGCTCGCGCGCTGGCCGCGCTCGGTGCGGCGACTGGCGCGATCACGACCGCGAAGGCGGTGCTCGCGCCGTCGGCCAGGCGGCCGAAGACGCGCGTTCAGCTCGCCTTCAGCCACACCGGCCTCGCGGCGCTCGGGCTCGACGCGGTCACGCGCGCCAGCTTCTCGCCCGAATTTCAGAGCGGCATGGCCGAGCCGGCGCGATCGCGGCGCCTCGGCGATCGCGGCGAGAGTGCGCCCGAGCGATGGGAGCTCGGCGGCAGCGGTCACCGCCTTGAGGTGCTGGTCGCGCTGTTCGCCGATACGGCGGAGGCACGCGCCGCGCTCGTGGCCGAGTGGGGCGGGCGCCTCGACGGGCTCGTCGTCGAGAAGCAGGAGGACTCCACGCCGCGAAAGAATCAGAAGGAGCACTTCGGCTTTCGCGACGGCGTCTCGCAACCGGCGCTGCGCGGCGATCCGACGCGCGCGCATCTCGCCGCCGCCGATCGCATCGCCGACGGCGAGTTCCTCTTCGGCTATGCCAACGAGTACGGCAAGCTCCCGTCGGCGCCGCGAACCGCCGGCGGCGTCGACCTCGGCGACAACGGCACGTACCTGGTGTTCCGCAAGCTGGAGCAGCACGTGGCGCGCTTCTGGCGCTACTTCCACATCGCCGGCGGCAACGATGCTCGGGAGGCCGAGCGCCTGGCGTCGAAGTGCGTCGGCCGCTGGCCGTCGGGCGCGCCCCTGGTGCTCGCGCCCGACCACGACGACCGGCAGCTCGGCGACGACATGGCGCACAACAACCACTTTTTGTACCGCGATGGCGATCCGCTCGGCATGCGCTGCCCGCTGGCCGCGCACATCCGCCGCGCCAATCCTCGCGACGCGCGTGGGTCGACCGCCGCGGACTCGCTGACGCTGGTGCGGCGCCGTCGCATCATCCGCCGCGGACGCCTCTGGGGCGTCGCGCCGCGCACCGCGCAACCGCAGCATGAAGACGGCGAGCGTCGCGGCCTCTACTTCGTCGCGCTCAACATCAACATCGCGCGCCAGTTCGAGTTCCTGCAGCAGACGTGGCTCAACAACCCGAAGTTCGCCGGGCTGGCCAACGATCGTGACGCGGTGGTTGCGTCCGCCGAAGACGGCGGCGCCGTCAGTCTGCCGGGCGAGCCGTTCCGTCGCCGCCTCGCCGGGCTGCCGAGCTTCGTGACCGTTCGCGGCGGCGAGTACTACTTCATGCCGGGCCTGAAGGCGCTCGGACGCCTGCTCGCCGCCTGCTCGCAAAACAGCTGAAGTACAGTGCCGGTCATGGGGCTTCGCATCGAAGCGATCGCGCTGTTCGTGCTGCTGCCGCTGACGGCGTGGGCCGGTCCGTTCGACGGCACGTGGCGCATCGACTCCAACAACGCGCGGCTCGATCCGAAACCTTGGGAGCAGACGCTCGCCAACGGGCGATACACGTGCACGACGTGCGATCCGAAGATCGACGTCCAGGCCGACGGCACTGATCAGAAGG
>Ga0134125_10006908_pt1 | contig 12829 bp, 11 predicted proteins | sample KB31751_FD_96464 | JGI IMG/M metagenome (GOLD analysis project Ga0134125, IMG submission 96464) | Terrestrial soil microbial communities with excess Nitrogen fertilizer from Kellogg Biological Station, Michigan, USA - KB3-175-1 | ecosystem: Environmental > Terrestrial > Soil > Unclassified ... | reverse complement strand
GACGAAGCTCGCCTCGGTCGGGACCTCGCTGGCGACGATCAGGCCGGAGTTGGCGATCGAGGTTAGCGAGCCCGACTTGTCGATGATCGCCCCGATCGTGCCGCCGGTCGTCGCCGTGTTGGAGATGGCGGCCGTGATCGCGCCTGTGTTGACGATGCCGCCGATGCTCGAGCCGGGCGCGATGACGATGGCCTGCACGGTCTGCGGGCCCGAGGTGGTCGTGCTCGCGGAAATCGTCCCGTCGTTGACGATCTGGCCGGCGGTGACGCCGCTGTCGATCTGGATCGCGGTCGCCGCCGCGCTCAGCGAGGTGGCCGAGACCGTCCCCGTCACGTGCACGCCGCCGCTCAGGTCCGCATTGCCGATCTGGATGGCGGTGGCCGACACCGGGCCGGGCAGCGCCGGCGTGGTCTGCTTGTCGTAGACGCCCTGCGCCTGCACCGTGCCGCCGATCACCAGGCCGAACGGGTCGGCGGCGTTGTTGCCGATCGTGACCTTGCCGGCCTGCTCGCCGACGACCAGGGCCGGCGCCTGGCCAAACTCCGAGATCACCGCCGCCGCCGTGGTGGTGGCGGTCGAGCCGCTGCCGGTGACCGTCGCCGCGGAGACCGTGACGCCCCCGGCGACGTCGCCGCCGATGGTGACCGCCGGTCCGCCCTGCTGCAGCTGGTCCTTGCGGAGCTGGTTAAGCACGGTGGCGATGGTCGGCGCAGTCGTCGAGCGGTAGCCGGTCGAGCTAATCGAGCCGCCGATCAGCAGCTGCCCGCCGATCGGGGCGGCGGTCACCACGGCGCGCGCGCCGACGCCCTGTGCGTTGATCGCGCCGGTGATGGCGACGTTGCCGCCGACGCCCCCGGCGAGGTTGATCCCCACCGTGTTGTTGCCGGTCATGCTGATCGCGCCGGCGGAGTCCAGGTCGCCGGTGATCGAGGCGCCGCTCTCGATGAAGATGCCGGTCGAGTTGTCGCCCTGAATGGTGATCGCGCCGGTGGACTCGTTGGTGATGCCGCCGTTGAAGACGCCGTCCGCCACCTATGCCGGTGCGGTCCGTGCCGGTGGCGAACGGGCCGCTGAGGATGCCGGTGTTGCCGTCGACGCCGGGCCGGAAGCTCATCAGCAACGAGATCGAGCCCTGATTGTCGAGCGCGCCGGTGTTGCCGCCTTCGACCAGGATGCCGACCGTGTGGTTGACGTCGGTGTTGCCGATCGAGGCGCCGCCGGTGACGATGATCTTGTTGCTGCTGTTGAGGATCAGGCCGTCGCCGTTCTCCTTCGGCGAGATCTTGCAGGTCGAATCGACTGTGATGTCCGAGCCGTCGGTCGCGGTCCCCGCAGCCGGGCATGCCGCTTCGGCGAGGCTGCCGAAGGCAAGCAGCGGCGCTACGGCGACCGCGGTCAGCAGAACTCTGCGCATCAACGAAACTCTCTGACAGCCGCCGACGGGTCGTGCCCGTAACCTTTGCCGCCTATTACGACTGCAATGCGGCGGCATTCAAGGTACTGGTCCGCCCTGCGTCAACTGTCACGCGCGCGACACACGGCGGGCGAAATGCAGGCGCCGGCGGTCGGCTGCGGCGGCGCTGATCGCCCTGGTCGCCGCCCGCATCCCTGGTCCGCTGGCCGGACGCCGCGCACTTCGCGCTTCTGACGCCCGACCGCGGCGGAAGTCGGCAAGGCGTCGTCGTTTCGCCGGGACGGAGGCGGACGTTCGTGCGCCCTTGACCGGCCTCGCCCGCGCGCGCCAAAGCGCCGGGCATGGACATCCAGCCGATGAACGTCCTCCTCGTGGGATCGGGCGGGCGCGAGCATGCGCTGGCCTGGAAGCTCGCCCGCTCGCCGCTGGTGCGCCGCCTCGTCTGCGCGCCTGGCAATCCCGGCATGGCGGCGCTGGCCGAAACGCGCAACGTGGCCGCCACCGACGCCGCCGGGCAGCTGGCGCTCGCCAGGGAGATCGGCGCGGAGCTCGTGGTGCTGGGGCCCGAGGCCGCCGTCGCGGCGGGCGTCGGCGATGCCATGGTCGCCGCCGGCATCCCCTGCTTCGGCCCCACCGCCGCAGCCGGCAAGCTGGAGTCGTCGAAGGCGTTCACGCGGGCGTTCGCCGAGCGCCACGGCCTGCCCAGCGCCCGCTACGGCGTCTTCGACGAAGCCGCCCCGGCGAAGGCGTTTCTCGCCAATTTCGCGCCGCCGTACGTGATCAAGGCCGATGGCCTGGCGGCCGGCAAGGGCGTCGTCATCGCGCCCGACCTCGCCGGCGCCGAGTTCGCCATCGACGACGCGCTCGGCGGCCGCTTCGGCGCGGCCGGCGCGCGGGTGGTGATCGAGGAGTTCCTGGAGGGCGAGCCCGGCTCGGTGTTCGCGCTCTGCGACGGCCGCTCCAGTCTGCTGTTCGGCGCCGCGCAGGACGCCAAGCGCGCGTTCGACGGCGATGCGGGCCCCAACACGGGCGGCATGGGCGCCTACGCGCCCGCGCCGGCGCTCACCAACCAGGTCGTGGAGAGGGTCCGCGCCGAGCTCGCCGACCGCGCCTTCGCCGGCATCGCCGCCGAGGGCGCGCCCTACCGCGGCGCGCTCTACTGCGAGGTGATGGTCACCGCCGACGGGCCGAAGCTGGTCGAGTTCAACGTCCGCTTCGGCGATCCCGAATGCCAGGTGCTGATGCTGCAGCTTCAAAGCGACATCGCGCCCTACCTGCTGGCCGCCGCGACCGGGCGCCTCGGCGAGCTGCCGGCGCCCGCCTGGAGCGGCGAGGCGGCGATCTGCGTGGTGCTGGCCGCCGCCGGCTATCCGGACGCGCCGCAGCCCGGCGCGGTGATCGCCGGCGCCGAGGCCGACTTCGGCCAGGACGTCGTCGTCTTCCACGCCGGCACGCAGCGGCGCGCCGACGGCGCGCTCGTCGCCGCGGGCGGGCGGGTGCTCAACGTCTGCGCGACCGGCTCCGACGTCGCCGAGGCGCGCCTTCGCGCCTACGACGCCATCGCCCGGATCGACTTCCCCGGCGGATTCTGGCGCACCGACATCGGCGCGCGGGCGCTGGCGCCGCAGAGCGCCGGCCGCTAGAGTCCGTTCAAACAAGCGTACGAGTGCGGAGGAATCCACCCGATGGCCGAGACGACGCAAACCGCGCCTGCCGAAGACGAACGCACCCGCGAAGTCCTCAACACCGGCACCAAGGAGGTCGCCGAGAGCCACCGCTTCGACGAAGCCGCGCTCGATCGCTGGATGCAGGCCAACGTCGCCGGCTACCAGGGGCCGCTGGAGGTGCGCCAGTTCAAGGGCGGCCAGTCGAACCCGACCTACCAGCTCGTCACGCCCGCCAGGAAGTACGTCATGCGCCGCAAGCCGCCCGGCAAGCTGCTGCCGTCGGCGCACGCGGTCGACCGCGAATACCGGGTGATCACCGCCCTCTATCCCACCGGATTTCCGGTGGCGAAGAGCTATGGTCTGTGCACGGACGACAGCGTGATCGGCACCTGGTTCTACGTGATGGACATGGTCGAGGGCCGCATCATCTGGGACCAGAGCCTGCCGATGTACGCGCCGGCCGAGCGCCACCCGATCTACATGGCGCAGGTCACCACGCTCGCGGCGCTGCACAACACCGACTACAAGGCGATCGGGCTCGAGGACTACGGCCGCGCCGGCAACTACATGGCCCGCCAGATCGACCGCTGGACCAAGCAGTACAAGGCCTCGGAGACCCAGCACATCGACGTCATCGAGCGGCTGATCGAGTGGCTGCCGAAGACCTGCCCCGACGACGACCAGACCTCGATCGTGCATGGCGACTACCGCATGGACAACATGGTGATGGACGCTGTCGAGCCGCGCGTGATCGCCGTGCTCGACTGGGAGCTCTCGACGCTCGGCAACCCGCTGGCGGACTTCACCTACTTCCTGATGGGCTGGGTCAACGGCGCGATGGCCGCGATCCCCGACAAAAGGGCGCACGGCGCGCCGGAGCTCGACGAGGTGGTGGCCGAGTACTGCCGGCTCACCGGCCGCTCGGGCCTGCCGGACCTCAACTGGTACTTCGCGTACAACATCTTCCGGCTCGCCGGCATCATCCAGGGCATCGTGGGTCGCGCCCGCGACGGCACCGCCAACTCCCCGCAGGCCGCCGCCATGGCCGCCCGGGTCCCCGCCCTCGGCGAGGCCGCCTGGAAGTTCGCGGTGAAGGCGGGGGCGTAAGCGCGGGGCGTCGCCTAGGGTCACACGAAGAGCACGAAGGAAGCGAAGCTCACCAAGGCCGCCGAAGGCGGCGCCCGCCGATCTCCCGCCGCGCGGCTTGTCGCCCGCAGCCCCATCGGCCATATGCCCCGGATGGACGAGAACCTGCTGCAAGAGGTGGTGGCCAAGGCCCGCGCCGCCGGAGCCGACGCCGCCGAGGCCGTGTTCGCCGAGCGCCGGTCGCTGTCGGTCACCGTGCGGCTCGGCGCGCTGGAGGAGGTCGAGCGCGAGGAGAGCGGCGACCTCGGGGTGCGCGTCTTCGTCGGCCGCCGCCAGGCCACGGTCTCCGGCTCCGACATCTCGGCCGACGGCCGCGCCAAGCTGGTCGAGCGCGCCGTCGCCATGGCCCGCCTTGCGCCCGAGGATCCCTACGCCGGCCTCGCGCCTGAAGACCGCCTCGCCCGCGGCCCGGCCCCCGACCTCGACCTCTTCGACGCCGCCGAGCCCGACGCCGAGGGGCTCGAGCAGCTGGCGCTGGAGGCCGAGACCGCCGCCAGGGACATCCCCGGCGTCACCAACTCCGATTCCAGCTCGGCTTACTGGTCGACCGGCGCCTGGCGCCTGGTCACCAGCACCGGCTTCTATGGCGAGCACCGCGCCTCCAGCTTCGGCGTCTCGGCCGGCGCGGTGGCCGGCGACGGCTCGTCGATGGAGCGGGCCGGCGAGGGCCGCACCACCCGCTGGCGCGCCGACCTGCCGTCCGCCGCCGAGATCGGCGCCGACGCCGGCCGCCGCGCCGTCGCCCGCCTCGGCTCGCGCAAGATCGCCTCCACCACCGCCCCGGTGATCTTCGAGAACCGCATCGCCGCGGCGACGCTCGGCCCGATGCTGGCCGCCATCTCCGGCCCCTCGATCGCCCGCGGCGTCTCCTTCCTGAAGGGCAAGCTCGGCGAGCAGGTGTTCTCCAAGGCCGTCACCATCAGCGACGAGCCGCACCGGCGCCGCGGCCTCGGCTCCTCGCCGTTCGACGACGAGGGGGTCGCCAACCGCGCCGCCAACATCATCGACGCGGGCGTGCTCACCACCTGGCTGCTCAACACCGCCTCGGCCCGCCAGCTGGGCCTGGAGACCACCGGCCACGCCTCGCGCGGGCTCGCCGGCCCGCCGGGCGTCGCCCCGTCCAACCTGACGCTGCAGCCGGGCGAGCTCGACCAGGCCGGCCTGATGCGCGAGGCCGGCGCCGGCCTCCTCGTCACCACCCTCTTCGGCCCCTCGCTCAACCCCAACACCGGCGACTGGTCGGTGGGCTGCGCCGGCTTCTGGTTCGAGGACGGCCAGATCGCCTATCCGGTCAGCGAGATCACCGTCGCCGGCAACCTCATCGAGGCCTACGGCCGCGTCGTTCCGGGCGCCGACCTGGAGTTCCGCGGCGCCTCCAACGCGCCCTCGCTGCTGATCGACGCGCTGGCCATCGCCGGCAAGTAGCGGCAGGGAGGCGCCACGCGAGGCGATGTCAGCGAGTTAAGAGCGCCAGAGCGTAAGAGGGAGCGCCCGATGCCCCAACTTCTGCACCTCGTGATCGGCGGCGAGCTGAGCGACGTCGGCGAGCACGAGTTCCGCGACCTGAAGAAGGTCGACTTCGTCGGCGCCTACCCCAACTACGCCGAGGCGTTCGCCGCCTGGAAGGCCAAGGCGCAGGCCACCGTCGACAACGCCCTGGTGCGCTACTTCATCATTCACGCCCACCGCCTGCTCGACCCCGAGGTCGACGGCCACGACCACGACCACACGCACTGACCCACGCTAGAGGCTGAGCCGCAGGCTCGATTGCACGACGTCCTGCGATTGGCGCGCGGCCTCGCGCACGACGGCGCGGGCGGGGCGGTCGCTGTCGATGTGCAGTCCCTCCAGCCGCACGTCGAGCCACCGGTTCAACGGATAGCGCCAGGCCGCGGTGAGCGCCCAGCCGCGCTCGTTGGTGTCGCCGAGGAAGAGCGCCGCGTTGTCGTGCGTGTCGAAGAGATCGAGCCGGGCGGTGAAGGCGTTCTTGCCGACCTCGCGCGTCGCGCGCAGGTAGGCCGAGCGGAAGTCCATGTCGACGAAGCGGCCGCCTGGGGTCGGATAGCCCATCACCGTCGTCCCGAGCAGCGCCTGCGCCATGACGTCGGTCTTCTCGTCCAGGTCCCAGCGGCCGCCGAATTCCCAGAACCTGGTCGCCCACGCCCACTGCAGGTCGGGCGTCACGCTGACCTTGTCGCCGAGGTTGTCGTAGTAGAAGGCGTGCAGCGTCAGCGGCGGCGTCGGCGTCCATTCGAGGCGGCCGTAGAAGCCCAGCCGACGGTCGATCTCCAGCGTCGAGTAGCTCTCGGTGTCCTGCACCGTGGCGATGAATGGCGACAATGGCGGCAGCGGGAAGCTGCCGTGCGCCTGCGAGGTGATGTCGTGCAACGCCCAGCCACGGAACGACAGCAGGGTGCCCGAGGTGTCGTCGTAGCCGAATATCGCGCCCGTCGCCTTCACCGTCTCGTCGCCGATCACGGTGGAGATCGAACCCTCCAGGCCGGCCACCTTCGCCTCCTCGCCGATCCAGCTGTTGATCGCCGACGGCGTGATGGTGTCGGTGAGCGTCCACCCCCGGCCGTCGTGCTCGAGCGACACCGGCGGATAGAAGAGGCCGCCGCGCAGCTGCCAGCGGGTCTGCGAGCGCGGCACCGGCTTGAAGACGAAGTAGGCCTGGCCGAGGTCGGCCACGTGCTCCTGGCCCGGCTGGTTGGTGGCGTCGACCACGAGGCCAAGGTCGCCGAAGTCCCAGCTGATCCGCGGCGTCCATTCCAGCGTGGCGTCCGCCAGCACGATCTTCGCCGAGGCGCCGCCGTCCTCGCCGCCGCCGAAACGGGCCTTGCCGAAACCGCCTTGCGTGAACGAGGGCTCGCCGTCGGCCGCCGCGCCGCGCAGATCCAACACCGCATGCAGGGTGTCGCGCGAGAAGACGTCCGTCTGCGCCAGCGCGCAGCCGGGCGCGGCCCAGCCCGCCAGCGTCGCGATCGCCGCGCAGGTCGAAAGCCTCAACGCCACAGGTGCGAGCCCCCCGCGCGTCCCCGGACCAGCAGCGTTGGCCATCAGCGTCAACAATTCGTAGCCCGTCGGCTCAGTACATCTGATGACGGGCCGGCGGCGCGCGCACGTCGGCGGCGACCGTCAGGCGCGCCGTGCCCTGGCGGGGGATCTGGACGGTCTGGCGCAGCGTGTTGCCCGGCGCGCGCAGGTAGGGCCGCCAGACCGCCAGTCCGTACGCGCCGGGCGGGGCGTCGTGGATCGTGGCGTTGCCCTCGGCGTCGGTCTTGGCGGCGTAGGGCGTGTCCACCACGACGATGAAGGCGATCATGCTGTCGTGGATGTTGCAGCCGAGCTGGACGACGCCGGGCTTGTCGAAGTGGACGACGCGGGTCTCGTCCTTGCCATAGAGCTTCAGCTCGAAAGTCTTGGCCGGCGAGAACGAATAGACGTGGTGGCGCACCTGGTCGAGGTTGGGGAAGGCGACGTCGGCGCCAACCGGAACGATCAGCACGAAGGGATCGAACTGGATGTTCTTCTGCGCCATCCGGTAAGGCCACGCGAAGCGGATCGGGCCATGGTGCGGCGCGGCCAGGGTGACGACGGCGTCGGCGATCGGGGCGCCGCTCGGCGATTTCACCGCCACCGTCAGGTCGCCCGCGCGCGCGGCGGCCGGCAGGGCGAGCCAGAGCGCCAGGACCAGCAGCGGCTTCACGGCAAGCGCAGTCCTGGGCCGAGTCCGACGATGGCGGGGACGCATCATGCCGCGCCGGCGGCGGCCGCCGACGGGCGGTCGCCCTGCAGCGCCCGCTCGATCGCCGCAATCAGCCGCGTCGGCGTGATCGGCTTGGCGACATGGCTGTCGGCGCCGGCGGCAAGCGCCGCGCTGACATGCTCGGGCATCGCATTGGCGCTCAGCATCACGATCGGCAGCCGCGGCAGGCGGCGCGCCCGCTCGCGCCGGCGGATCTCGGCGACCGCCGTCACGCCGTCCATCACCGGCATCTGCATGTCCATGAGGATGAGGTCGATGCCGCCGGCCTCGTAGGCGGCCACCGCCTCCTGGCCGTCCTGCGCGGCGACCACCTCGACCCCGACGCTCTCCAGGATCAGCTGCACGACCTGGCGGTTGGTCGGATGGTCGTCGGCGATCAGGATGCGCAGGTCGCGCGCCGCAGGCTCGGCAGCCAGGTTCTCGCCGGCAGCCTGGCTCGGCGTCGCGGCGGGCGGGTCGATCGTCCGGATCGGCGCATCGACGGTGAACGTCGCGCCTTCGCCCGGCGCGGCGGTCGCGACGATGTCGCCGCCCATCGCCCGGGCGAGGTCGCGCGAGATCGACAGGCCCAGCCCGCTGCCGCCGTATTGGCGCGTGATCGATCCGTCGGCCTGCTGGAACGGCCTGAACAGGTCCGCAGCGATGGCCGGGTCGAAACCGATGCCGGTGTCGCGCACCTGGAAGCGCACGGCGGCCGGGCTGGTCCGCTGAACCCGCAACGACACCTCGCCGTGACGCGTGAACTTCACCGCATTGCCGAGCAGGTTTCCCAGCACCTGCTGCAGGCGCATCGCATCGCCCTGCGCCCAGCCCTGCGCCGCCGTGTCGGCTTGCAGGGAAAACGCCAGCCCCTTGGCCTCGCACAGCGCCCGCGCATGGGCCGCGACCGCCGCCACGAGCGCGCCGAGGTCGAACGGTTCGCTGGCGATCTCCATCCGGCCCGCTTCGATGCGCGCCAGGTCGAGCACGTCGTCCAGCACACGCTGCAACACGCCCGCGGAGTTCTGGATCACCTCCACCAGCTTGCGCTGCTCGTCGGCCAGCGGCATCGCGCCCAGCACGCCGGCGATGCCGATCACGCCGTTCAAGGGCGTGCGCACCTCGTGGCTCATGTTGGTCAGGAAGGTGCTCTTGGCGCGGTTCGCCGCCTCGGCGGCTTCGAGCGCGCCGGCCAGCTCGCGCTCGCGCTGGCGCACCTCGTTCGCCATGCTGTTGAAGCTGTTGGCGAGGCGGCCGATCTCGTCGCGGCTCTTCACCTCGACGCTTGCCGCCTCGCCGCCGCCCTGCAGCCGCCGCGCCGCGCCCTCCAGCTGCGAGATCGGCCGCGTGACCGTGCGCGCCAGCGCCCAGCTGCCGATCACCAGCAGCACGAGGCCGACCGCGCCGGTGACCAGCAGCAAGGCCAGCAGGCGTCGGTACGGCGCCATCGCCTGGGCCAGCGGATATTCGGCGACGAGCTCGATCTGCTGACCGCCCGTCAGCGGCTTCAGCGGCCGCGCGAGTGCGATCGCCTGGCCGCCCGGCGTCGAGATCGTCAGCTGCGAAGCGCCGCCGGCGCTCAGCCGTTGCATGAGTTGTGGATCCGGGCGCGCGCCGAGCCCGCTGTCGGCGCGGTTTTGCCGCCATGGCCCTGCGCCGTCGCGATAGACGATCGAGGCGGTCAGCGGGATCGCCGCCACCGCCTCCAGCGAGCGCATCTCCTGAGTGTCCAGCCGCGTCGCGAACACCAGCCACCCGCCCTGCGAGGCCTCGCCCACCGGGATCGCCGCAGCCTGGTATGGCTGGCCGCCCAGCAGCAGCACCCCCGAGACCGCCTCGTCGCCGCCCTGCAGCGCCTGTCGCGTACGGGCGTCGAGCGGCGGGCCCTTCTCGTCGGCGGCGATCGTCACGCCGTCCGGCATCGTGAGGAACGCCGCGTCGATCCCGAGCCGGCCCTTCAGGTTCTGCAGCGAAGAGCGGATGGTCGGGACGTCGCGGGTCGCCACCGCCGTCCGGAAGCCGAAGTCGTGCGAGATCAGCACGCCGTCGTTCTGGAATTCCGTCAGGCGCTGGGCCCTGACCCGCTCGAACACGGCGCCGCTCGCGGCGAGATCGCTGTGCACCGTCTGCCGGGCGCTCTGCGAGACCGCCTCCAGCGCCGCCAGCGCAATCAACAACAGCGTCGCGGCGAACAGCCCGGCGTATAGGACGGTTAGTTTCGTGCGCAGATGCCGGAACATTCAGAAGTCCGAGCCCGGGCAGACGAAGCAAGTCGAACGCTAATCTAAGCTGGCAAGCGCTTAGATTGCGTTAAGCGCGTCGTTCAGCTGGCGGCAGATTGCCTGGCCCCGCCGACATCTATGGTGGACGTACCCTTCAATGGGGATCGTCGGCGGGCCGAGCCGCCCGTCCAGCCGCCCGCTTCTGCTTCAGGACTGGCGGGGTCTCGTCACGTGATAGGCGCCGGTCGCCGACAGCACGATCCAGTCGCCGGGCGCCGCGACGTGCGCGCCGACCGGCGTCGCCACCTCGACCAGGCCCTGGTCGATCAGCCGCCCGGCCTCGCCGAGCCAGCCCATCAGGACCCGCCAGCCCTGGGTGTCGTGGGCAGGCGGCACGCGCAGCGCCGCGCCGTGGTCGGGTGTCTTTCTGGCCGTCCGCATCGTCCCGACTGAGCGGCGCTTCGGTCACCAGATCCTTAATCGCCCGCCCGCCGCCCGTCCGGCCACGCTTGCTCCAACTTGGAGTTTAGATTAGCGGTTTTTCACCTTGCCTGACGAGTGCGGTGTGGCCGAGCTCCCGCGAGGCGCTTTCAGAGCCCGGCCCTGATCAATCGCCTTTGCTTGGGAGGAACTGCCATGAACGCAGTCAAATGGGTGCTCATCGATTCCACCAATGGCGCCACGACGCAGGACGGCTCGAGCCTGTCGCCCGACGTGCTCGCCCACATCGCCGAGGCCGTCCAGAGCCAGGTCGACCAGGAGTTCGCCGACGAGTGGGGCGCGCGGGCGTCCTTGCGGGTCGGCAGGGACGCGAACGACATCCAGCCCGGCGAATGGGCCTACGGCTTCGTGCCCAGCCTGCCGGACGCCCCCGGCGCCAGCGCCTACCACGACATCAACGGCAACGGCGTGCCCTTCGCGCTCTGCGCCGTCACCACCTGCGAAAGCCTCTACGGCCCCACCGGCGTCAGCGTCGACGCCTCCCACGAGATCCTCGAGACCGCCGGCGACGAGGGCGCCAACCTGTTCGCCAACGACAACGCCGGCCTCCTGCACGCGGTCGAGATGTGCGACGCGGTGGAGGTCCAGACCTATCCGAAGACCTGCGCCGACGGCACGGTCGTGCAGGTCTCCAACTGGCTGCTGCGCGACTGGTTCGTGCCCGGCGCCGCCGGCCCCTACGAGTACATGAGCTCGCAGGGCCTCGCCGGCGCCGTCGCCCCGCCCGGCCCGCTGCAGACCGCGCCGGGGCAGGGCGGCAACTACCAGATCGTCAGCAACTGGGGCGGCGACAGCCAGGTGTTCGCGGCCGAGAAGCACATCATCGGCACGCGTCGCAAAGGCCCGCACCCCAACTGGAGCTCCCGCGCCGCCCGCCGCCTGCGCCGCCTGGAGCGCCTGGCCCAGGCAAGACCCACCGCGCCAGCGCGCTGACCCGCCGCGCTCTCCGCCCCCTCACGAGGGCGGCGACTCGGCGCGCGAGCGCCGAGCGGGTGGGGGTCACCCGCGCCACGCCCGAGACTCCCCCACCCACCCTCGCTAATCTTCGCCTTGCGCGCCAACGGCGAGGACGACGCGGGTGAACTGGCAGATCGTCGAGCAGGCCGTGCACGGCTGGACGTCAGACTTCTCCGCCAAGGCGGCGATCGCGCTCGGCTGCATCGTCGTCGGCGGGCTGGCCACGGCGGCGCTCTGGGGTCTGGCGATGCTCGCGGGGCTGCTGCTCTGGCGAAATTCCTGGCGGCTGCGGCTGATCGCGCCGCAACTCGTCCTGGTCGCCGGCCTGTTCTTCACCTTCTTCGCGGCGCTCTCGGTGTTCGGCGTGGCAAGCCCGATCATCGGCGCCGCCGTCACCTTCGGCCTGGCGCTCGGCGCCGGCGCCGACATCTACGGCGGCCTGCGGCTGCTGTTCGGCGACGCGACCTTCCGGCTCGGCGACCGGATCGAGATTCACGGCGAAGGCATCGAAGGCTGGGTGCAGCGCGTCAACCTCTTCGAGACCACGCTCCAGCTGGCCGATCGCACCAAGGCCACCTTCCGCAACCGCAAGCTGGCCGACTACATCATCCTCAACCACGCCGACACCCCCCGCCCCGACCCCGCCGACCCCTCGGCCGATTGACCAAACTCCACCCGCGCCGCCCCACCGGCGCCCGCCAGCGCGCCCGCCCAGCCACCCGTGCGACCCCACCCGAGCACGCCCAACCCAGCCCTCTCCGCCCCTCACGGGGCGGCGACTCGGAGCCCCGCGCCGAGCGGGTGGGGGGTCAGCTGGGCCGGTTTGATGCGAGCAGGGCCGAGATGCGCCAGAAGCTGACTCCACCGCGCATCCCGAAAGCAGACCCATCAGATGCCCGCCGGTTCCCGTTTAACCGGGTGATCTTGACCGGGCGTTTTCGCCCCATATATCAGCTCCAGACCGGGCGATTCCGCCCCATCGGAGTTCGCAATGCCTGAATTCGACGCCGCTCAGTTTCAGAACGAATACGCCAAGCAGCTAGGCCAGGACCTGTGGGCCTTCCTCAACCGCGACGACATTGTCGCGCGTATGGAGACCGCGACAGATCTTGGCCTGCCAGCGCTCCAGGCCGCGGAAGACCAACTACTCGCCACCTTCGGCGAGGCGGTGCTG
>Ga0134125_10006907_pt1 | contig 12830 bp, 8 predicted proteins | sample KB31751_FD_96464 | JGI IMG/M metagenome (GOLD analysis project Ga0134125, IMG submission 96464) | Terrestrial soil microbial communities with excess Nitrogen fertilizer from Kellogg Biological Station, Michigan, USA - KB3-175-1 | ecosystem: Environmental > Terrestrial > Soil > Unclassified ... | reverse complement strand
TAGGCATACGCGGGGATCCCATGCTCATACAGGTACTGCGATGCTTCCTCGACTTCAACGTCACCGGCCAGCGACGCCACAATGGGCTTCTCGATACCCTTGGCCCGCATTTCATCACGCGCCTCGACGATGATTCTGGCAAAGACCATGGGCGGGGTAACGATGGTGTGCCAGTAACCCAGGATGAGGGAATGGATCCGATCGTCCTGCAAACCGAGCAACACGGTATTTTTGTAGGTCTGTGGCGGCTCACCCCCTGTAATGTCCACCGGGTTGCCGGCGGCGCCAAAAGGCGGAATGAACTTGCGGAACGCCGCATCGAGATCGGCCGGCATCGGCATCAAGGTCAGGTTGTTGGCGACGCAAGCATCCGACAGCAGCACACCGGACCCGCCAGCGCCCGTGATGATGACCACGTTTTCGCCCTTGGGCGTGGGCAGGAGCGGAACGCCACGAGCGAAATCCAGCAGGTCACGCAAGCTGTTGGCGCGAATCACGCCACTCTGATTGAACACATCTTCATAAATCTTGTCATTACCGGCAAGCGCTCCGGTGTGCGAACTGGCGGCCTTGGCACCCGCCGCCGTGCGCCCCCCTTTCAACACAATGACCGGCTTTTTCTTCGAAACGCGACGAGCGACTTCGGCGAAGGCACGACCGTCTTTCAAGTCTTCGCAATGCTGCGCGATGACCTTGGTATTGGGGTCCTGCTCGAAGAAAATCAGCAGGTCGTCTTCGTCGATGTCGCACTTGTTGCCGACACCGACGATCGCCGACACCCCCATCTTGGCCGAACGGCTGAAACCGATCATGGCCATACCGATGCCACCGGATTGCGAGGACAAGGCGGCGGACCCCTTGACGTCGAAGGCGGTGCAAAAGGTGGCGCACAGGTTCGCTGGCGTGTAGTAGAAACCGTAAATGTTCGGCCCCATCAGGCGGATGTTGTATTTGCGGCCGATCGCCACCAACTCAGCTTGCATCTCCGGCTCGCCGGATTCCGCGAAGCCGGACGGAATCAACACGGCACCGGCGATCTTCTTCTCGCCACACTCGGTCAGCGCACCAGCAACGAGTTTGGCCGGAATCGCAAAGACGGCAGTGTCGATTTCTCCAGGAACGTCCTTGACACTCTTGTATGCCTTGTACCCCAGGATTTCCCCGGCTTTCGGATGAATCGGATAGATGTTGCCCTTGTAGCCGCCGTTGATCAGGTTCTTCATGACCGAATTGCCAATCTTGCCAGCTTCAGCGGAGGCGCCGATCACAGCCACGGACCTCGGCTGCATGATCCGCTTCATGGCAACGAGGACTTCTTCCTCGCTGGGACGGTAGCGCGGGGCCTTGGCCGCGAAATCAACCACGATGCGCACATCGGCGGCGATCGCGCTGTCCTTGCTGGCGAACACCGGGTTCAGATCCATCTCCGCGATTTCCGGAAAATCGCTGACCAATTCGGAAACGCCAACGATCAGGCCGGCCAGCGCATCGCGATCAACCGGATCGCTGCCGCGCACACCTTTGAGCATTTCGGCTGCCTGGATGCCGTCAAGCATCGAATAGGCGTCTTCCCGCGTCGCCGGAGCGAGGCGAAAGGTGATGTCCTTCAACACTTCAACCAGCACACCGCCCAAGCCGAATGCGACCAGCTTTCCGAAGCTGCCGTCGGTAACGGCTCCAATGATGACTTCCTGCCCACCCTTGAGCATCTGTTGCACCTGAACACCAAGAATCTGGGCCTTGGCGTTGTACTTCTTGGCGTTCGCGACGATGGTATCGAACCCCTTGGCAGCATCGTCCGCATTCTTGACGCCGACGAGCACGCCACCGGCTTCGGTCTTGTGCAGGATCTCGGGCGACACGATCTTCATCACCACGGGAAATCCCATCGAGGAGGCGAGTTTCTGTGCGTCCGCCGCATTGGTGGCGACACCTTCCTTGGGCACCGCGATGCCATAGGCGTCGCACACCAGCTTGCCCTCCGGAGCCGTCAGAGAATTCCGGCCGGCGGCCTTGACTGCGTCAAGGATTTCCCGGACTTTGGCTTTGTCTTTGTTCATGTGAACCTCGCTTATTGATGAAATGACGCCTCTATCGAAGCTTCGATTGCCCTGTTTGTCAGATCACGCGGTCAAATGACCCCTTCGGCGCGCAGCGCAGCAATCTGATCGTCGCTGTAATTCAATTGCTTCAGCACTTCGTCGGTATGTTCACCCAGAAGGGGCGAGCGTTTTACTTCGCTCACGCTGTCCGACAACTTGATGGGATTGCCCACGGTCAGGTATTTCCCGCGCTTCGGGTGCTCGACCTCGACCACGGTGCCCGTCCGGCGCAGGGACTCTTCCGCAGCAATTTCCTTCATCGACAGGATCGGCCCGCAGGGAATGTCAAACTTGTTGAGAATGTCCATCGCTTCAAATTTAGTCTTGGTCTTGGTCCATTCTTCAATCGTTCCAAAAATCGACATGAGGCGCGGCAACCGGGCGACGGGGGTGGCGTAGTCCGGGTCGGTAATCCATTCTTCCTTGCCGATGACCTTGCAGATCGCACCCCAAACCGGCGCCTGAGTGATGAAGTAGATATAGGCATTGGGATCGCTTTCCCAGCCCTTGCATTTCAGAATCCATCCCGGCTGGCCACCGCCCGATGCATTGCCGGCTCGCGGCACTGCATCTCCAAACTTGCCGTCCGGATACTGCGGATATTCCTTCATGACGCCGGTGCGCTCCAGCCGCTGCTGGTCGCGCAATTTGACGCGGCATAGATTCAATACGGCGTCCTGCATGGCCACCGTGACGCGCTGCCCACGCCCTGTACCGACCCGCTGGTACAGCGCGGTGACAATGCCCAGCGCCAGGTGCAGCCCCGTGCCCGAGTCGCCGATCTGCGCACCCGTGACAACGGGCGGACCGTCGTCGAAGCCAGTGGTGGACGCCGAGCCACCGGCACACTGCGCCACATTCTCGTAAACCTTGCAGTCCTCGTACGGACCGGGCCCGAAACCCTTGATCGACGCCACCACCATGCGCGGATTCAACTCCTGAATTCGCTCCCAGGTAAAACCCATGCGGTCCAGCGCGCCAGGCGCGAAGTTTTCCACCAGCACATCGCATTCCTTGATCAACGTATTGAGCACCTCCTTGCCCATCGGCTTTTTAGTGTTCAGCGTCACGGAGCGCTTGTTGTGGTTCAGCATAGTGAAGTACAGGCTGTCCACTTCAGGAATATCGCGCAGCTGACCTCGCGTCGCGTCGCCTTCCCCAGCGCGCTCGACCTTGATCACATCCGCGCCGAACCAAGCCAGCAGCTGCGTGCATGTCGGGCCTGACTGTACGTGGGTGAAATCCAGAATGCGAACACCGTCCAGAGCCTTACTCATTGAATCTCTCCTTGCATTTTCAAATTTCCTTCAGCTTCGCCTTTGAGCCATAGTGCCATGATTACTTTTTGGTCGCGGTGCTTTGCGGGTTCAAATTGGTCAATCGTCCGCTCTCAGTACCTGCTGATTCGTCGATGACAGCGTTGATAAGCGCCGGCTTGCCCGATGCGATGGCCTCGACCAACGCCCTGGTCAACTCGGCCGGCGTGGTCACGTTGTACCCAATGCCGCCAAACGCTTCGATCATCTTGTCGTAACGCGCGCCCTTGATGAATGAGCAAGGCGCGGGGTCGGGCGTTCCGCTGGGGTTCACGTCGCTGCCCTTGTATACGCCATTGTTGTTGAAAATGACCGTCACGATGGGTAATTGATAACGGCAGATGGTCTCGAGCTCCATGCCGCTGAAACCAAACGCACTGTCACCCTCGACGGCAACAACCGGCAAACCACTGGTGATAGCCGCGCCGATGGCATAGCCCATGCCAATGCCCATGATGCCCCAGGTGCCGCAATCGAATCGCTTTCGAGGCTCGTACATGTCGATGATGCTGCGCCCGAAATCAAGTGTGTTGGCGCCTTCATTGACGACGTTGATATCTGGACGCGTCTTGAGCACGTCACGGATTGCACGCAGTGCACCGTGGAAATTCATGGGCGATGGATCGCGGTCGAGAGTGGCCGCCATCTTCGCCATGTTCTTGTTTTTGCGTTCCGCGATCGCGCCCGTCCACTCCGTGCTCGGCTTCCCAAAATTCGCTCCCATGCCGGTCAGCAGGGCTGCCACACAGGAGCCAATGTCGCCGATCACAGGGGCAGCGATGGCCACGTTGCTGTCGATTTCAGTCGGAGAAATATCAATCTGTATGAACTGCTTCGACGTGTTCCAGGTCTTTCCTTTGCCATGGGCCAGCAGCCAGTTCAGACGGGCGCCGATCAGCATCACGACATCGGCCTGCGCCAAAACAAACGAGCGTGCAGCGGCAGCCGACTGGGGATGGGTGTCGGGCAGGAGCCCCTTGGCCATGGACATCGGCAGATAGGGAATGCCAGATTTTTCGACAAGCGCCCGAATATCCGCATCGACTTGCGCGTAGGCAGCGCCCTTCCCCAGAATGATGAGCGGACGCTTGGCACCTTTCAGGAGATCCAGCGCCCGCTTGACCGCGTCCGGCGCCGGGATTTGACGTGGCACTGGATCAACCACACGCACGAGCGATTGTTTACTCTGCTCAACATCCAACGACTGAGCCAGCAACTGCGCAGGAAGATCCAGATAGACGCCGCCAGGCCGGCCGGACACGGCCGCGCGAATCGCGCGCGCGACACCGATACCGATGTCCTCGGCCTTGTTGACACGGTAGGCAGCCTTCGCATACTGCTTTGCCGCATTCAGCTGATCCATCTCCTCATAATCGCCCTGTTGCAAATCGATGATTTCCCGCTCGCTGGAGCCACTGATCAGAATCATCGGAAAGCAATTGACCGTCGCATTCGCCAGCGCCGCCAGGCCATTCAAGAAGCCAGGCGCAGATACCGTCATGCAAATCCCCGGTTTTTGAGTCATGTACCCCGCAATAGCGGCCGCATTGCCGGCATTTTGTTCATGCCGAAAGCTGATGAACCGCATCCCCTGGGCTTGCGCAAGCCGTGCCGTGTCGGTAATGGGAATACCCACCAGTCCGAAGATCGTGTCGATGTCGTTGTGTTTCAGTGCATCAATAATCAGATGCATTCCGTCCGTCGTTTCCACCACCTTGTCTGCCGTGACTTTCGTCACGTCTTCGGCTTTAGTTATTACAGCGGTCATGGTTTCTCCAGTTGATCTCGTCCTAAAATGGGCGGGCGCAGGCACGCTGCGTTCTGGGTGGCCAGAACGTATAGTTGCGTGAATTCCTGCTTAATCCCTTAAGTGGAGCGATGATAGACAGAGGGAGGTGCTTCGATCATTGACCACGGTCAATTTTCTCCGCCACGCCCTTTGAGATACGGCCAGCGCCAGCGGTCAACCCCGGAATCCATCCATGACGTCCATCGAAAAGCACCCGGAAAGAAATGTCATCCGTGTACAGCTCAAACAAAACACTGTCCTGAAAGAGTTGACTGAGGCCGAAGTCGACGAATTGGAGCCGGATCTGGAGGTGATCGATTGCCACAAGGGTGACCGTCTCTTGCATCAGGGCGTGCATGAGATGGAGCAATATTTCATACTCGAGGGCATTCTCAAGCGCGTGGTGATGAGCCCGCAAGGCAAGGAGATGATCCTGCGCTTTGCGGACGAACGTAACATCGAAACCAGCTATGCCGCGTGGCGCCTCCACACCCGCGCGCCGTACAGCATCGTCTGCGTCACTCGGGCCCGGGTGGCCAAATTACCACTGCCGCGCTGGGTCAGCTTCATGACCCAACATCCGGAAATCAAGGCTCGTTTCGAATACGAGGTGATGCGCGAAATGAGCGAAATCATGGCGCACACCATCACCCTTCATCTGCTGGACGCACCCGGCCGAGTCCACCGCTTTCTTCGCAAGCAGCCCGACTTGTCCGAGCGAATTCCGAAAAAAGAGCTTGCGGCCTATCTGAATCTCTCGCCCGAAACACTTTCCCGACTGAAGAACCAGGGGAAAATCTGAACGCTGACAACTCTCACACGCGGCTCAGGCCGTCGCCTGCAGCAACCGCCATACCTTTGACGCCGTCAGTGGCATCTGCAGGCCCCGCGCCTGGTCGGCGCGGCCGCTGCGCGCCAGCGCGTCGGCTACCGCGTTGACCACACTGGGTACGGCGCCAATGGTGCCGAGTTCACCCACGCCTTTGACGCCCAGCGGGTTGTTCAGGCAGGGCGAGGACAGGTCCAGTTCATGCCGGAACGCCGGTACGTCGTCGGCGCGCGGCGCGCAATAGTCCATCAGGCTGCCAGTGACCAGCTGGCCGGTTTCGCGGTCATAGACCACTTGCTCGTGCAGCGCTTGGCCGATGCCCTGTACCGCGCCGCCGTCGAGCTGGCCGCGCACAATCATCGGATTCACGACGCGCCCGACATCGTTCACCGAGGCGTAAGCCACCACCGCGACCGCGCCGGTTTGCGGATCGATCTCAACCTCGCTCACGTGGCAGCCGTTCGGCCAGGTCGGCCCGGCCACGCTGCTGGTTGAGTCCACAAAAATGCGCTGCCCGGGTTGCCGCGCGGCCAGCGCAAACAAGTCTAGCTCCAAGTCCGTGCCGGCCACCTTGAAACGGCCATTCGTGTATTCAATGTCTTGCGCTGCGGCCTCCAGCTCCTTCGCCGCCAGTGCCTTCGCTTTCTCGATCGTGCGCTCCGCTCCCACGCGCATGGCCGAGCCGCCAGTGAACAGGGAACGCGAGCCAGCACTGCCAAAGCCGTCGCCGCGGTCGGTGTCGCCCAGCACCACCCGCACCCGGTCGATCGGTACACCAAATGCATCGACCACCAGTTGCGCCAGCGAGGTGGCGATGCCTTGGCCCATCTGGTTCACGGCCGAATAAATCTCGATGATGCCGTCGCCCTGCACACAGACGGTCACGCGCTCCTCGAACACGTTGCCACCGGTCCACTCCAGAAACGTCGAGATCCCCAGGCCGCGCAGTTTGCCGTGCGCCTTCGATTCAGCCGCGCGTGCGGGAAAGCCGTCCCAGTCAGCCAGCGCCAAACCCCGTTCCATGACGTACTCGAACTTGCCCGTGTCGTACGTCTGACCCATCGGGTTCTTGTAAGGCATTTGCTCTGGCCGAATGAAGTTGCGCCGGCGTAGCTCCACGCGGTCCATGCCGATCTGGCGCGCGGCTTCGTCCATCAAACGCTCCGTGATGAAGATCGCCTCGGGCCGGCCGGCTCCGCGATAAGCACCTGTCGGTGCGGTGTTGGTCAACACCGCCTTGAAATGGAAGTCGATGGTCTGGATGTCATACACACTGGTCTGCACCCAGGGCCCGATCAGCAACTGAATGGCGACCCCTACTCCGGTTGCGTACGCGCCCACGTTGGCCAACGACGCGACGCGCATGGCCAGAATTTTCCCGCGCTCATCCAACGCCAGCTCCGCATGACTCTGTACGTCGCGGCCATGCGCGCTGGAGAGGAATTCTTCACTGCGCTCCGCGACCCACTTCACGGCGATCCGCAGGGTGCGGGCACAGTACGCCAGCACCACGTCCTCGGGGTAGGCACCGGTCTTCATGCCAAAACCGCCGCCGACGTCGCCGACTTGCACACGCATCTGGTCGTGCGGCAGACCGAGCGCATCGCAAATCGTGTCGCGCGCACTCGAAGGCATTTGGGTGCTCAACCGAATCGTGACGCGTCCGCTGACAGCATCGAAACTCGCGAGCGCGGTCCGTGGCTCCAAAGTGAGCGCTGCAACGCGCTGATTCGTCACGTCCAGCGCCACCACGTGCTTTGCGTCAGCAAAGGCCGCCGCCGTGGCGATTGGATCGCCGTGCCGCATTTCGGCGGAGATGTTGTCGGGCGCCGCATCGAAAAGCACCGGCGCGCCGGCGGCAATGGCATCCGCTACGGTGACTGCCATGGGCAACTCCGCGTAATCGACTGCGACGGCCTCCGCCGCATCACGCGCCTGCCGGAGAGTTTGCGCCACCACAGCGGCAACGGCTTCGCCACCAAAACGAACGCGCTCATGCGCCAGCGGGCGGCGCGGCGGCGTGGCACCGGGTGAGCCGTCGGCGCGCGCAAAGCCGGCAACCCCCGGAATCGGCTTGATGCCAGCCGCCACCAGATCAGCACCCGTCAGCACCGCAAGCACGCCCGGCATGGCCCGCGCTACCGTCACGTCGATGGAGACGATGCGCGCATGTGGATACGGGGAACGCACAAAGCACAGGTAGGCCTGGTTGTCCGGCATCCAATCGTCGGCATAGCGGCCCCGGCCGGTCAGCAGGCCCTCGTCTTCGATTCGGCGCACGGCATTCCCACTGCCAAAGCGCATGGGGTTGGTGTCGGTATTCACGGTCGGAGCCCTTGTGTTTTCTGGATGGGAGCTTGAACTGCATTGAACGCCCTGGAGTCCGCAGCTCGGAAATCGCTCGGGGCCACTATAGACGTTGTTGGCCGATTCCGCTGACGCGCTACACTGCCCGGATTGCCGCAACGCGGCCTCGACTGTCTGGAGGAAATATGCCCTCGCTGTATCCGTTTCACCTGGCCTTTCCAGTCACCTCTCTGACAGAGGCTCGCGCCTTTTATGGCGAACTACTGGGCTGTCCCGAAGGTCGCAGTGCAAAAGACTGGGTCGATTTCGATTTTTATGGCCACCAGATCGTGGCGCATCTATCGCCCACGGAGGCCGGCCATCGCAACACCAGCACGGTGGACGGTGACAACGTGCCGGTGCGCCACTTCGGAATGGTGCTGCCGATGGCCGAGTGGCATCAGATGGCCGAAAAGCTGCGCGCGGCCGGCACCCGCTTTGTCATTGAACCGCATATCCGCTTCGAGGGGCAAGTGGGCGAACAAGCCACCATGTTCTTCCTGGATCCGTGCGGTGGCAATGCCCTGGAGTTCAAGGCGTTTGCCGATCCGGGGCAGCTATTTGCCAAGTAACGCCCGGCGACCTTGATCCAAACCAACTCCTGGGGGTTGGCGGACTGCGGCGTACGGGGACCGAGAGTGCGAGATCAGAGCCCCAGATCACTCAGGCCCGGGTGGTCGTCCGGACGACGACCCGGTGGCCAAAAGAACTTGCGCTGACTTTCGCTGATCGGTAAATCGTTGATGCTGGCGTGGCGATGCGTCATCAAGCCGGCCTCGTTGAACGTCCAGTTCTCATTGCCATAACTGCGGAACCAGTGACCGGAGTCGTCATGCCATTCGTAGGCGAAGCGCACAGCGATGCGTGGGCCACCCACGGCCCACACTTCCTTGATCAGTCGATATTCCAGTTCGCGGGCCCACTTACGCCCGAGAAAAGCCAACGCAGCGGCGCGACCGTCGACAAACTCCGCGCGATTGCGCCATCGCGTGTCTTCGCTGTAGCCCAATACCACCCGGCCCGGGTCGCGACTGTTCCACGCGTCTTCGGCCAGACGCACCTTTTGCGCGGCAGTTTCGAGCGTGAACGGAGGCAGCGGTGGTCGATTTTCCATGGACCCGTCTCGACAAAGTGTTTGAAATATGGCCGGATCAGCACAACTGGTCGCGATGCAGGCGAATGGCTTGCGCCACCATCGGGGTCAACCCGGCATCACCAGTACCATCCACCCGGCCCAGCAACGCGCGACGCATGCTTGGTGTCCAGAATTTTTTGATATGCAAAACGAGGTTCTCAAGCGCAGCGGAACGATCAGGCATCGCTTCAAAAAAGGCACCAATCTGGTTGGCCATACGGATCAGGTTGTCGACTTGCATACGCGATTCGCGCTCCAGGTTTCGAGCGCCAGGCGCTCAGGGTGGGTGTAGGTCACCAGGTCATCACCACGGGCAAAACCGATCAGCGCCAGCCGGGCCGCTTGCGCGGTAGTAATCGCGAGCGACGTTGGTGCCGACACCGCGGCCAGCAGGGGGACGCCGGCGGCGGCCGTCTTTTGAACCATTTCGAAACTCGCCCGGCTGGTCACGACGATGAAGCCGTCCGAAGCATCCGGCAGGCGCGCGGCGGCCATGCCGCCGATAAGCTTGTCCAGGGCGTTGTGGCGGCCGATGTCCTCGCGCAGGAGATTGATTTGACCATTTCGTGAGCACCACGCTGCCGCATGGACGGCGCCCGTAGCTCGCTGCAGGGTCTGCAAGCCAGAGAGTTCGCGCATGGCGCGTGCAATCGCCCGCGGCTGCAGCGGCACGCCATCAGGCAGCGCCGGCAGCACGCGTGTCACATGGGCCAGACTCTCGGCGCCGCACAACCCGCAACCGGTGCGCCCCGCCATGGACCGGCGCCTCTCCTTCAGACGCGCGAAAGCCGAACTGGCGACCTCCAGCCGAAGTGTGATGCCAAGCGGACCCTCCACCTGCTCCGCGTCGTACAACTCGGCACGGCTTGCAAGGATGCCTTCGCTGAGCGAAAAACCCAGCGCAAAGTCTCCCAGATCGAGCGGCGTGGCAAGCATCACGGTGTGCGCGATGCCGTTGAACTCCAGCGCGACGGGAACCTCCTCGGCGACCCAGTCGTGCCGCGCAAACGGGCTGCCGTCGCGCAAACCGCGCACGTCGCGCCGGGCGACACCGCCGCGCGATAGCAATGCGTCATTGGGCTTCACGGTGTGTGCATCATTTGGCCGCAAATTCGTGACTGACTTCGTCACGCGCGTTGAGCAGCTCCTCCTGGATGCGGTTGAAGCGGCTGTATTCCTTTTGCCAGACTGACGGCTGCATCACCTTCGCCACCTGTACCGCGGTGACCTTGTATTCAGGACAGTTGGTAGCCCAGTCGGAATTGTCGGTCGTGATCACATTGGCCCCCGACTCGGGGAAATGGAAGGTGGTGTAGACCACCCCCGGTCTGACGCGCTCCGTCACATTGGCGTGCAGCACGGTGTCCCCGGAGCGACTCTGGATGCCAACCCAGTCGCCGTGGCGGATGCCGCGCTCTTCGGCATCGTGCGGATGGATCTCGAGCAAGTCTTCGCTGTGCCATTCGGAGTTCGGCGTGCGCCGCGTCTGCGCACCCACGTTGTATTGCGACAGGATGCGTCCGGTGGTCAGCAGCAGCGGGAATTTGCGCGTCACTTTCTCATCGGATGCAACATATTGGGTAATGATGAATCTACCTCTGCCGCGCACAAAGGTACCGACGTGCATGGTCGGTGTGCCGTCGGGCGTCGCATCGTTGCACGGCCACTGAACGCTTCCGCCCATCTGGTCGATCTTGTCGAAACTCACGCCCTGGAAGGTGGGCGTCAGCGCCGCTATCTCGTCCATGATTTGCGACGGGTGTGTGTAGTGCATCGGATAGCCCAGCGCATTGGAAAGCTTGACTGTGACCTCCCAATCTGAATAGCCGCCTTGCGGCTGCACGGCCTTGCGCACCCGCGAAACGCGGCGCTCGGCGTTGGTGAAGGTGCCGTCCTTTTCCAGGAAGGTCGACCCGGGCAGGAACACGTGGGCGTACTTGGCGGTTTCGTTCAGGAAGATGTCCTGCACGACAATGCATTCCATCGCCAGCAACGCGGCTGCCACGTGCTGCGTGTCCGGATCGGACTGGACAATGTCTTCACCCTGGCAGTACAGCCCCTTGAAGTCTCCAGCCACCGCAGCGTCGAACATGTTCGGGATGCGCAAACCCGGCTCCGGATTGATGCTCACCCCCCAGACCTGCTCGAACGCGGTGCGCACTTCGTTGTTGGAGACGTGGCGATAGCCCGTAAGTTCGTGCGGGAACGAGCCCATGTCGCACGACCCCTGAACGTTGTTCTGGCCGCGCAGCGGGTTGAGCCCCACGCCTTCCCGCCCCAGATTCCCGGTGGCCATTGCCAGGTTGGCAAGCGCAATTACTGCCGTCGAGCCCTGGCTGTGTTCAGTGACGCCGAGCCCGTAGTAAATCGCGCCATTGCCCCCCCCTGCAAACAATCTTGCCGCGCCCCGTACTTGTGCTGCGGGGACACCGGTCTCGGACTCCGTGGCTTCGGGTGAGTTCGCCTCGCGTGCCACGAACTCACGCCAATCCTTGAAGGACTTTTCCTCGCAGCGTTGCGCGACAAAGGCCTCATCGGCCAACCCCTCCGTCACGATCACGTGCGCCAGCGCCGTGATGACCGCCACGTTGGTGCCGGGCCTGAGTTGCAGATGGTGCGACGTCGTGACGTGCGGGGAATTGATGATGTCGATGCGCCGCGGGTCCACAACGATGAGCTTGGCACCTTCGCGCAAACGTTTTTTCATGCGCGAGCCGAATACCGGATGCGCATCGGTCGGGTTGGCGCCGATGATCAAAATCACATCAGCCTGTTCCACGGACTTGAAGGTCTGCGTTCCAGCCGATTCGCCCAGCGTCGCACCGAGTCCGTAACCGGTCGGCGAGTGACAGACCCGTGCACAAGTGTCCACGTTGTTGTTGCCAAACGCCGCACGCACCATTTTCTGGACCAGGTACGCTTCCTCGTTGGTACAACGCGACGAGGTAAGGCCTCCGATCGAGTCCCGTCCGTACTTGGCCTGCAATCGCTTGAACTCGCTCGCAGCGTAACCGACGGCCTCGTCCCAGCTCACCGCCTGCCACGGGTCGGTGATCTGCTTGCGGATCATGGGTGTCGTGATCCGGTCCTTGTGTGTCGTATAGCCCCAGGCGAAGCGGCCCTTCACGCAAGCATGTCCCTCGTTCGCCTTGCCGTCCTTCCACGGCACCATGCGCACCACCTCGCTGCCCTTCATTTCCGCCTTGAACGCGCAGCCCACGCCGCAGTAGCCGCAAGTGGTGATGACGCTGTGTTCGGGTGCGCCAAGCGCGATCAGCGATTTTTCGAGCAGGGAGTCGGTCGGGCAGGCCGC
>Ga0134125_10006906_pt1 | contig 12831 bp, 7 predicted proteins | sample KB31751_FD_96464 | JGI IMG/M metagenome (GOLD analysis project Ga0134125, IMG submission 96464) | Terrestrial soil microbial communities with excess Nitrogen fertilizer from Kellogg Biological Station, Michigan, USA - KB3-175-1 | ecosystem: Environmental > Terrestrial > Soil > Unclassified ... | reverse complement strand
GCTTTCCCTGGGGCGACACGCCGGAGACCGGCTCCAAGGTGTTGGTCGTCGCCGATGGGGATCGACGCCTCGCTGAAGCGGTCGCGACGGAGATCGGCCATGCAATCTACGACCAGCGACAGACCCTCCTGCCCAGCTATCCTGATATCGCCGCGGCGCTCGAGCGCGCCGGCAGACACGAGGGTGTCGTCGTGCTGGCGGATACGGCAGACAATTCTGGTGGCGGCGCGCCGAGCGACAACATCTCGCTATTGAGGGCCATGCTGCAGGCCGGCTTGAGAAGCGCCGCCTATGGCTCGATCTGGGACCCGGTGACGGTGAAGACCTGTGCCGAAGCGGGAGTGGGCGCGACGTTACCGCTTCGCCTGGGAGGTAAGTGCGGGCCGGCTTCGGGTAATCCGCTGGATGTCCTTGCAAGCGTTCGTGCTTTCGTCCCCGAACATAGCCAGCAGGACCTCGGTCCCGCCCGCTGCCCCATGGGCGACTCCGTTTGGTTGCGGATCGAAAGCATCGATGTTGTGGTCATGAGCGTGCGCACTCAGACGTTCTCGCCCGATGCCTTTACGGGCCTGGGCATCGACCTCGAGTCGAAGAGAATGATCGCCGTGAAATCGAGCTGGCATTTCCAAGCCAATTTCGCGCCCATCGCCGATGAGCTGATTGCGGTCGCCACACCCGGCGCCCTGCAGATGAATTTCGCGGCGATCGACTATCGCAAGAAGCGCGATCAGGCATTTTTTCCGCGTGTGGCCGATCCGTTGCGCCGCGGCTAGTCCGTCCGGCGGCTGCGCGCTGGAGCTCTGCCCGGCACCTCACGCTTCAGCGCTTCCTTGAGCTGTGATTCCGGGCCGGAGCAGATCGAGAGGACACGGCAGGGGCCGGGATCGGCGGCGAGGTACGCATGGCCCATGCCACTGTCGAAATAAATCGAGTCGCCCTTGCGCATGGTGAGCGGGGCATATAGCTCGGTATAGAAAAGCACGGTGCCTTCCAGCACATACGCATATTCCTCACCCGGGTGGCGGATGAGCTCACCGAATTCCTCGAGTGAGCGCGCGCGCAGCTCGGCGACGATCGGAATGAAGCGTTTGTTGAGGAAATCGGCGGCCGGATAGATGTGGTTATAGTTGGCCGTCTCGATGAACTGACCCTCACCGCGCGGTGTGAAGCTGCGCCGTCCGATGACCGCGCCGCGCACCGACCCGAGCGGCGGCGAGAACAGCTCCGAGATGTCCACGCCCAGGCTGGCACTCAACAGCGCCAGCTTGTCGTAGTTCAGCGAGATGCGCTCGTTCTCGATTTTGGACAGCGTCGAGACCGGTAGACCGGTCCGCTTGCTCACCTCCGCCAGCGTCCAGCCGCGCTGATTGCGCAGCGCCTTCAGCGCGGAGCCCGGATGGGCCACCACGCGGCCGCCCATCCCTGGGTCCACTTTCTTCAGTGCTTTTGCGCTCATGCACACATTTAAATCCACAGCCCGCAAATTGTCGAGGATGTCCGTACGTGAAAAAAAGTTGCTAAATTAGAAATACAGGATTAGATTTGGCGAAAAATCGCAAATGAGGTTGCGACTACCCCTCGTTGACCGCGACAAAGTGATGCAACTTCATATCCATATCGAGCACTGGCCTTTCAAGGCGCCTTTCCGGATCACCGGCTACACCTTCACCGAGTCACACATCATCGTGGTGACGGCGACGGAAGATGGCGTCTCGGGCCGGGGAGAGGCGGCGGGGGTCTACTATCGGGGCGAGACTCCGCAGACCATGGTGAGGCAGCTCGAGGCGATCAGGCCTCTCGCCGAGCAAGGTCTGACGCGCGAAGCGCTGCGGACACTCTTGCCTCCGGGAGGGGCGCGGAACGCGCTCGACTGCGCGCTCTGGGACCTCGAAGCCCGAAGATCGGGCGTTCCTGCCTGGCGGATTGCGGGGCTCGATGCTCCCAAGCCGCTTCTGACGACTTATACGATCGGCGCAGACACCGCCGAGGCAATGGCGCGCACGGCGGCCTCCTTCCAGGGCGTCAGCCGCCTCAAATTGAAGCTTACTGGAGAGAACGATGTCGCACGGCTGTGGGCTGTGCGAGCTGCGCGACCGGACGCTTGGATAGGCGTTGACGCCAATCAAGCGTACGACGTTGTCTCGCTGCGTGGTGTCCTCCCAGAGTTGCTCGAAGCGGATGTGCAGCTGATCGAGCAGCCGGTGCGCGTCGGCTGCGAGCAGGAGCTGACGGGCTTCGATTCGCCGATTCCACTGGCGGCTGATGAGAGCGTACAGGGCTTGAGCGACCTGCCGAAGGCGGCGGGCCTCTTCGATGTGGTCAACATCAAGCTCGACAAATGCGGCGGTCTGACCGAAGCGCTGGCCATGGTGGCAGAGATCCGGCGCCTCGGCATGAAGGCCATGGTCGGCTGCATGGAAGGGACCTCTCTTGCCATCGCGCCGGCGTGCCTCGCCGGGACGAAGTGCGATCTGGTCGACCTTGACGCCCCGATATTCCTGGCAGAGGACCGTCCCCCGGCCGCGCTTTACAAGGAAGGAACGGTGCACTGCCCCGAGGGTTGGGGTATGCCTCTGGCGGCGCACGGTCGGACCGGCGCATGAGGCGGCCAATGAGGCAGATTGCAACCAGGGTGGGGTGGCTGCCAGCAATGACGGCAGCCGCTGCGTTCCTCGCCCCGGCCCTGCTGCTCTCGGCCCCCGTGGCGAGTGGACCGGCTGCCCCGAGCGGCCAGGTGCCCGCGGCATCCGAGGCGTCACCGCCCGACAGTGGCGTTCCTGCCCTCACGCCAACCGATGTTGCGGCATTCCTCGACGGCATGGTTCCCTACGCCATCGCTCAGGCCAACATCGCGGGCGCTTCCGTTGCCGTGGTGGCGGATGGCCGCCTGCTCTTCGCCCAAGGATACGGCTTTGCCGATACCAAATCGCGCCGCCCGGTGATCGCCGATCGGACGCTCTTTCGTGCCGGCTCGGTATCGAAGCTCTTCACCTGGACCGCCGTGATGCAGCTCGTGGAGGCGGGCAAGCTCGATCTCGATCGCAATATCAACGACTACCTGGATTTCAAGGTACCTGCGGACTTCGGCAAACCCGTCACCTTGCGCGATGTCATGACGCATTCGGCGGGGTTCGAGGACACGGTCACCGATCTTTTCGTCGGCGAGCCGAGCCAGTTGTTCCCATTGCGGGAATATCTCACCCGGCACATGCCGCCGCTCATCCATCCGCCGGGCCAGGTGGTCGCCTACTCCAACTACGGCGCGACGCTCGCAGGCTACATCGTCGAGCGAGTCTCAGGCGAGCCGTTCGATGAGTACATCATGCGGCACATTCTGCAGCCGCTCGGCATGGATCATTCGACATTCCAACAGCCGCTGCCGGCGAATCTGCAATCGTTGATGGCCAGCGGATACAGAACGGCCTCAGACCGCAAGTCGGCTCCTTTCGAGCTGGTCGAGGCCGCGCCCGCCGGCGCGCTCACCACCGATGTTACGGACCTCACGAAATTCATGCTGGCGCAGCTCAACGGCGGGAGCTACGGCGGCGCGCAGATTCTCAGTCCCGTTACGCTCGAGCAAATGCATACGCCGCAGGGGCGGCCGCTTGCCGGCATGAATGGGATGGACCTCGGCTTCTACGATGAGAACCGCAATGGCCTGCGCATCATCGGTCATGGCGGTGATACCGGCGTCTTCCACTCTGACCTGCACCTCCTGCTCTCCAAGGGCGTCGGTTTTGTCATCATGCTGAACAGCACCGGCAATGCCGGTGCGGCCGAGCAAGTGCGCGTCTCCATCTTCCGCAGCTTCCTCGATCGTTACTTTCCGTACACGCCGCCCAAAGAGGCGACGGTGTCGGACCCTGCCAAGGATGCGGCACGCGTGGCCGGCTCCTATGCCTCGAGCCGGCATACGGTGTTGCGAATCCTGAACGCCATCAGCCAATCCGCCGTGACCGTCAGGCCGAATGGGCAGATCGAGGCGAGCGAGCTGACGCACCCGAGTGGCGCTGCCAAGCGCTGGCGGGAAGTCGGTCCGCTCGCATGGCGGGAGGTGGGCGGCCAGGCGCATCTCAAGTTCGTCGCCAATGAGGCGGGGCAGATCCAATACTGGATATCCGATGACACGATTCCGGTGGACATCAATCTGCCTGTCCACGGGCTCGGGAAAGGCCCGCTCCTCAGGCTCCTCGGCGGGCTCTTCCTCTGCATCATGCTGATCACCGTAGGGATCTGGATCGGTGGGGCGATCACGCGCCGCCACTTCCGCCGGCCACTGCTGCTCTCGCCGCTCAAGTCATCGCTGCGCCTGGCCTCGCGCATCGGGGCCGTCCTCTATCTGCTGCTCATTGCGGGATGGGTGGCGTTCTTCGCCAGTCTCACCAGCCTCGTTGCTCTGGTCGGGGGCGAGCTGTTGGGTCGATTCATCCCTCTTTATGTGCTCGGTGTGCTCGCGATCATCGGCAGTCTCGCGATGATCGCCAACGCGGGATTGCGTTTACGGGTCGGACCCGGCGGGATTCTGGCGCGGGGTGGCGAGCTCGTCCTCGGGCTCGCCGGTATTTATGGCATCTGGGGAGTGATCCATCTCGGCCTGGCGAGCTTTACGGTCTCCTTTTGAATGGTTAAGCCCGAAACAACTGCCACGATGGCCGAAGCGATGATGGATCATTCCTCACGGGGTAAAACGATCATGCTCAGATCAGCGCGTCTTTCATCGCCACTGTTGCTCGTTCTGGCATCTGCCTTCCTGACAGGTCAGTCGGCGCGAGCCGACGATGCAGCCACTTCGCCGGGGGTCGAGGCGACCCCGCTCCAGGAGGTGGTGGTCACCGCGCAGAAGCGCCAGGAGAAGCTGCACGATGTCCCGATGGGGGTCACCGCGATCACGAGCGATGCCCTGCAAACACAGCATCTCGTCGATTTTGCGGATCTCGAGAGCAAGGTGCCGGGCCTCTCGGTCGAGCTGAGCAATCCCGGCCAGGACCGTTTGACCATCCGCGGTGAGAACGTGGGCGGCGTCGGGTCGACGGTGACCACGTACATCGACGACATTCCGTTCGGCTCGAGCAATGCGCTCGCCAACGGCTTCGGGACGACGGGTGACTTCGACACCTGGGATCTCAAGCGCGTCGAGGTGCTGCGCGGACCGCAGGGCACCCTCTATGGAGCCGGCAGTGAAGCTGGTGTTCTCAAATATGTGACCAACCCGCCCGACCCGACCCGCTTTGACGGCGCATTCGAGCTCGGCGGTGAGAACGTCGCGCATGGCGACAGTGGCGGCTCGTTCAAGGGCATGCTCAACCTGCCGGCCGGCAGCGCCGCTGCATTCCGTGTCGATGGCTTTTACAGCCGCCTGCCCGGCTATCTCGATGACCCGCAGCTCGGGACGAGCGACCTCAATCGCAGCTATCGAGCCGGCGGGCGCGGATCATTCCTTCTCAACGTAACCGACAATTTGTCGGTCCGATTGGCGGCCTTCGCCCAGACGCTGCACACCGATGGCTCGCCCAATATCGATGTCATCGGATCTGCCGGCACCCCGGTCACCCCACCCGCGGACCAGCTGCAGCCCGCTGACGGCCCTTACGGCCAGCACCGCTTCATCAACGAGCCGGCCACGTTCAAATACAACATCTACAGCGCCACGGTCGACTGGAATCTCGGCTGGAGCAGCCTGACCTCGATCACGAGCTATGGCAGAACCCAGCAGGATATATTCAGCGATGTGACCTCGACCCCGGTCGTGCCCGGATTCAGCTTCGGTGATCTCGCTGATACGTTGGTGCCGCCGGGCACGAGCGCCGGCGTCGCCGAAACCAACGATCTCGATATCAAGAAGTTCACCGAGGAGCTGCGGCTGGCTTCCCCAACCGGCCAGTCGCTCGAGTGGCAGGTCGGTGCCTTCTACACGCGTGAGTCTTCGACACTCGATCAGACCCTGCCTTCGTTCATCATTCCGACCGAGGCCTCGACCGGCCTGCCCTCGCTCGAGAATGCGAATCTCGATGCGATCTATCGCGAGTGGTCGCTGTTCGGACAGGCGACCTACCACTTCACACCAGCGTTCGACCTGGCTCTCGGCGCCCGTTGGTCGGAGAACAAACAGTCGACGGACCAGGGGGTTGGCGGCCTGCTGGTGGCTCCCCCGCAAACTCAGAGTGGCGATTCGACCGGCACCGACTTCCTCTACTCGGTCGCACCGCGGTGGCATCTGAGCAAGGACACCATGATCTATGGACGGGTGGCGACGGGGTACCGCCCCGGAGGCCCGAACGCGCTGCCACCGGTCACCCCGGTGGGCGTGCCCCTGAGCTACCAGTCCGACTCCACCGTCAACTATGAGGCCGGCATCAAGTCCACCCTGCTCGACAACCGCCTGTCGATAGATCTGGCCGCTTTCCTCATCAAGTGGAAGAAAATCCAGCTGTTCGAATTCGTGAGCAACACCGGCATCAACGCCAACGGCGGCACGGCGACCAGCCGAGGCCTGGAGTGGTCTTTTGCGCTAGTCCCCGTGGACAGCCTCACCTTGACCCTCACCGGCGCCTACGTCAACGCCTACCTCACGGATGATGCGCCGGCGGCCGGCGGGGCCAACGGCGATCAGCTGCCCTATGCGCCGAAATGGAGCAACTCGCTCGATGCCGACTACACCTGGAAGGCGTTCGCCGGCTACAACGCGTTCGCCGGGGCGACCTGGAGCTACATCGGGTCACAGTTCAACGACTTCTCTGCGAGCAACACGGTCGTAGCGGGCGCCCTGGTCTTCGTGCCGAATCCGCGCGCCGAGCTGGGCGGCTACAATACCGTGAACCTGCGCGCGGGTCTCGACAACGGCCGCTGGCGCTTCGAGCTGTACTGCAAGAACCTCGCCGACAGCCGTGGGCTCACCTTCTATTCGAGCCAGGGGACGCCGAATTTCGGCGGCGGCATCACGATCCAGGACCCGCGCACGATCGGCCTGACGGTCGATCTTCGCCTCTGACGGCACCGGGCCAACAGACTATGAACGGGAGTGCCTAATGCACTATTCAACGACCGATGGCTTGCGCCGGCATGCTCGGGCGGCTGCCGCCGCTTTGACGCTGGCTGCCTTGCTGCTCGCGGGCGGCATCGCCGAGGCCCGTGCGTCCTCGCATCAGCAGAAGTCTCTCGCGCCAACTCCACCGCCCGTAACCGCTCCCAGCGTGCAGGCGCAGACGAGCCCTGGCGCTCCCGCGGCCGCAGGGGGCGCCCATACCCTGACGTCCGGTGATGTTGGCGCATTCCTGGATGGAATCGTTCCCTACGCCATCAATAGCGGTGATATCGCAGGCGCCACGGTGTCGGTGGTGGCGAACGGACAGATCATCTTCACGAAGGGATACGGCTTTGCCGACATGAAGACACGCCGCCCGGTCGTGCCGGACCGGACGCTCTTCCGTCCGGGATCGGTCTCCAAGACCTTCACCTGGACGGCGGTGATGCAGCTCGAGCAGGCCGGGAAGCTCGATCTCGATCGCAATATCAACGATTACCTGGATTTCAAGCTTCCCGAGAAGCTTGGTCCCATCACCCTGCGCAACCTGATGACCCACACGCCGGGGTTCGAGGAGACGATCTCCGGTGCCTTCGTGCAGTCCCCGAAGGATCTCATTCCCTATCGGCAATATCTCGTCGAGCACATACCAACGCAGATCTTTCCGCCCGGCAAGGTGGTCGCCTACTCCAATTACGGGGCGATGCTGGCGGGCTACATCGTGCAGCGCGTCTCCGGCGAGCCCTTCGATGACTACATTGCCCACCACATCTTCCAGCCGCTCGGCATGACGCGCTCGACGTTCGATCAGCCGTTGCCGAGCGCGCTCGCGAAGGACATGTCGCAGGGATACAACAAGGCCTCGGACGACAAGCCGATTCCGTTCGAGAATATCGAGATCGCGCCGGCCGGATCGCTCAGCTCCACCGCGGTCGACATGGCGCATTTCATGATCGCGCAGCTGCAGGGCGGCAGCTATGGTGGCGCCTCGATCATGAGCCCGGCGACCACGCAGCTGATGCATACGCCGACATCGCGCATGGCGCCCGGCATGAACGGTTTTGCCCTCGGCTTCTATCAGGAGGACCGCAACGGTCTGCACATCATCGCGCACGCCGGTGACACCGCCGCATTCCATAGCGACATGCACCTGCTGCTCGACAAGGATGTCGGATTCTTCATCTCCCTCAACAGTCTCGGCACGGACGGCGCCGCTGAGAATGTCCGCACCGGCATCTTCCGAGCATTCCTCGACCGTTACTATCCTTACACGGCGCCGGCAGAGCGGACGCTGCCTAACCCTCAGGCGGATGCGGCCAGGGTGGCAGGCTCGTACGTACCCTCGCGCCGCCTCGAAAGCGCATTCCGGATCTTCAACGGCCTCGAGCAGATGAGTGTTACGGCATTGCCGAGCGGGGAAATCACGGTGTCGCTGCTCAAGGACCTGGCGGGGGTGCCCAAGCATTGGCGGGAAGTCGGTCCCCTGACCTACCGCGAGGTGGGAGGACAAACGCACCTCAAATTCGTGACCGACTCCGACGGTCACGTCGCATACTGGGTCTCCGACGACTTCATTCCGGTCATGCTCTTCCAGAAGGTCCATGGGTTCGGACAGAAGGGTTGGCTGACCTGGATGGGCTCGGTATGCCTCGGAGTGCTGATCCTGACCATAGCGATCTGGATCGGCGGCGGCATCGTGCGCCGCCGCTTCAAGACACCGCTGCTGGTCACTTTGCAGGAAAAGCGCCTGCGGCTCGCCTCGCGTGTGGGCGCGTGCCTGATGGTGGCTGTGGTCGTCGCCTGGGCCGTGACGTTCGATGTCCTTCTGAACGCCAATGGCAGCATCGGCGGCGTGCTCACCTGCGCGTACATCGTGGGGCTGCTCGGGCTGCTCGGGGCGCTGGCCATACTGGCTGAAGCCGCGAGGCGGGTGCGGCGCGGTCCCGGCGGACCGCTGGTTCGCGTCGGAGAGGTGCTGCTTGCGCTGTGCGCTCTCTATGGCCTCTGGGCCATTTTCTTCTTTGGCTTCGCGAGCTTCAGTTATCGATATTGAGGGAGTCATTCATGCTGGCTCGGCAATTCGCGCTATCTCGCGCTCACAGGCTCCGAATGACCGCGGTGGCGGTTACGGCCGGCTCGTTTTTTTCAATGCTCTCAGGTGTGCGCGCGTCACAACCCGCCGTTCCTGCCGACCTGAACCAATATGTGGCCAAGGCCATGGCCGCCTTCGGCGCCCCTGGTCTGTCGCTCGCCATCGTCCAGGATGGCAAGACGCTGGTGGCGAAAGGTTACGGCGTGCGCAGCATTGCAACGCGTACGCCGGTCACCGCTGATACGGCCTTCCCGATCGGCTCGGAAACCAAGGCTTTCACCTCGGCAGCCCTCGCCATACTCGTCGATGAAGGGAAGCTCAAATGGAGCGACCGGGTGGTGGACAAGCTGCCTGGGTTCCGGATGTACGATCCTTACGCCACGAAGAACATGACGATCCGCGATCTGCTGACGCATCGCACCGGCCTGGGTCTAGGTGAGGGCGATCTGCTCATCATCCCCACCACGACCCGCAGCCGCTCGGACATCGTGCATGCGCTGCGCTATCTGAAGCCGAGAACCGGCTTTCGCGAAGTTTTCGCCTACGACAACATCATGTACATCGTCGCGGGTGCGCTGGTGCAGGCGGTCTCGGGCGAAACGTGGGAGCACTTCGTCGAGCACCACATCTTCGGTCCACTCGGGATGAGCGATTCCCGTGCGCTTTACGATCCAAAGGCGCCCAACGCGGTGGCGCTGCATGGCCGCACGGATGGGCCAATACGCGGCATGGGCAAGGAGAGAATCCTGACGCAAGTCCTGGACGCGCAGGCAGCCGCTCCCTGCGGCTCGATCAACGCTAGCGCCACCGACATGGCCAAGTGGATGGCAATGTGGGAAGAGGGTGGCAAGCTACCGGATGGCCAGCGCCTGCTGAGTGGCGCGTCGGCGCATGAGCTCTGGAACCCTGTCGTGGTAGTACCGTCGGACGCGTTCGGGGCGGTATCCGCTCTGTTGGCGGGGCCACCTCTTCAGGATTACGCGCTCGGTTGGTTCGTCGAGGCGGAACACGGCCATACGGTGGTCGAGCACGATGGTGCGGTATTCGGCGCGCTCGCATCGCTTTACTTCATTCCGGATGAGCACGTCGCGTTCGCGGTCAACATCAACTCCGAAGACGGGGGTGCGAGGCGCGCCGTGGTCGACTATCTGCTCGCCTACTATCTCGGACAGCCGCGCAAGGATTGGATCGGCGACCTGGTATCGCTTCGAAAGCGGATCATGAGCCAGACACTCGCGCAGCTGAAGAATCTGCCGCAGCAATACAGGCCCAATGCAAGGTCCTCACTGCCCCTGGCTGGCTACGCCGGAAGGTACTCGGATCGCTGGTACGGGACCATGACGGTATCGGCCCGCCGCGGGGGCGCACTCTGGATCAACTTCGATCGGACCCCCAACATGGATGGTCCCCTCGAGCACGTCGCCGACGATACCTTCCGCGCTCACTGGACCGAGCGGGGAATCGAGGATGCGTACGTCACCTTCCAAGTCGCGAACGGCCGCGTCCGATCCTTGGCGATGAAGCCCGTATCACCACTCGCCGATTTCAGCTTCGATTACCAGGACCTGCATTTCCGCCCCGCTACCGCGGGGGGCGTGTAGCCGTGGTTGGCGCCGGCGCATTTTCATCGCGTCCGCGGTAGCAAACGAGGCCGCGGCTCCTGAGAGAATCTCGGTCGCGCGCGGCCTGTTTGATCGGAACTGCCTCAAGGCGCGCAATGACTCGCCGACCAGGAGCCCGTCGCGCCATGTGATTCAGTGCCACCCCCGATCCAGGTGGAGACCGATCCATCCTTACATGCCACGCTGCCGATGACATTCCCGGTGAATTTGATTTCGTTGCCGGAAATCGTGAACGATCCATTGGAGGATACGCGGCCGATATTCGTGCCCGTCACGCAGGAATTGGACAGGCAAATGGTCCCTGAAAGATTGCCGGCTGGATCCTGACTGAGCGTCATGGTCAGCGATTCGAGCAGTACCGGCGCGGGGACCAAGGCCTGACCTGACCAGATCCCGGTGTAATCGGGTAGCGGAGTACCAGTGTTCCCGCCGCCACCGCCACCGCCACCGCCAGATGCGACGGCGAGCCCGGTGAATGCCATGGCTACCGAGCCCGCGGCACAGAGCGTGGCCAGCGTCCTCAATCCTCTCTTCGATTTTGTCAAGACCCTCTCCCGTGTTTACCGGCAAATCTCGCCGGTTTGAAGTAGGTGCCCGGAAGAGGATCCCTGGGTTCAGGGCATGAGGGCCGCTGCGGGAACGTGATCAGAAGACGCTTTAGGCCGTTCGTCTATTCCGCGTCACTGTTCGTCGCACGGCATGGCTGGGTGGCTGCCGGACGCGTGACATACTTCCGTCGTTGTCTGTAGCCCTTTGGCGAACGCGGAGGTCTCATGAGAACATGGCTCGCCACGACGCTGGCGCTCGTCGCGTCTTTATCTGCAGGAGCAGCCGACCGGCTTCTTCTCAATGATCCGACGATGTCGAAGACGCAGATCGTCTTCGAGTACGCCGGAGAGCTATGGAGCGTCCCCCGCAGCGGCGGCCAGGCGCATGTTCTGGCGAGCGGCATCGGGCTCATGGCGAAGCCGATCTTCTCTCCCGACGGCTCGATGGTCGCGTTCAGCGGCACGTATGACAAGAACACGGACGTTTATGTCGTGCCGACGACCGGAGGCCAGCCGCGGCGCCTGACGTATCACCCGGATCCGGACATTGCCGTTGGTTGGACACCGGACGGCAAAAAAATAGTCTTCAGCTCGCATCGAGAGAGCTTCTCCGACCCGGATCAGCTCTTTACGGTGCCGGTCAGGGGCGGCTTTCCCGAAGAGCTGCCGCTGCCCACCGGAGAGGCAGGCTCCTATTCGCCTGGCGGCGACCGCATCGCCTACGTTCCCGGTTTCCAGTGGGAGCCGTTCTGGAAGGACTACAAGGGCGGGCAGCATGCGCAGGTCTGGGTCACCCGCCTGTCGGACTCGAGCACCGTGCGGATCCCGAACCTGAACGCCAACGAGAGCGATCCGATGTGGGTCGGCCACACGGTCTATTTCCTTTCCGATCGCGATGGCCCGGCCACCCTCTACTCGTATGACACGGACAGCAAGCAGGTCAGGCGGGTCATCGACAACACCGGCTTCGACATCACCTCCGCGTCTGCAGGTCCCGGGGGCATCGTCTACTCGCAGTTTGGCGAGCTGCGCATCTACGACACCGCAAGCGGCAGCAGTCAGCCGGTGCCGGTGACGATTGCGGGTGATTTTCCCCAGCGCCGATCGCATTTCGAGGATGTGGCCAAGGATATCGCTGCGGGCGATATCTCGCCGAACGGTGTGCGCGCAGTTTTCGAGGCCCACGGCGAGATCCTGACCGTGCCGGTCAAGCACGGCAGTCCGGAGAATCTCACCCACAGCCCGGGCGCCATGGACCGCGATCCGGCCTGGTCGCCCGATGGACAGTCGATCTCCTACTTTTCCGATCGGGCGGGGGAGTACGACCTCTACATCAGTCATGAGGACGGCACGGGCGCCGTGCGCAGGATTCCGCTCGGTCAGGACGATGCGTACTACTACACCCCCACATGGTCGCCCGACAGCAAGAAGATTCTGTTCGCGGACCAGAAGCTCAACCTCTTGTACGTCGATCTCGGGCAGGCCTCGCCGCGGCCGGTGAAGGTCGCCACCGACAATTTCGATCAACTGCACTCGACGCGCGCCCGC
>Ga0134125_10006905_pt1 | contig 12832 bp, 11 predicted proteins | sample KB31751_FD_96464 | JGI IMG/M metagenome (GOLD analysis project Ga0134125, IMG submission 96464) | Terrestrial soil microbial communities with excess Nitrogen fertilizer from Kellogg Biological Station, Michigan, USA - KB3-175-1 | ecosystem: Environmental > Terrestrial > Soil > Unclassified ... | reverse complement strand
CGAGCGTCTGCGCCGAGGGGGTCCCCATCACATGTCATCTCTCTAGAGGTCGGGTGACTCGTTGGGGAACAGTCCCGCCGGGGCGGCGCCGTCGACCTCGAGCAGCTTTCCCGTGATCCACGACGACGCAGGAGATGCGAAAAACAAAGCGGCAGAGCCAATGTCGTCCGGAGTGCCGTTTCTGCGCATCGGGGTCTTGGATTCCAGGCCGGCCCGGACGTCGGGCATGGCATCCATGAACCCGCGCAGCGCCTCCGTTTCGACGCATCCGGGCAGGATCGCGTTCACCCGCACCCTCGGCGCGAGTTCGACGGCCGCCAGTTGGCTGAACTTGGCGAGCGCTGATTTGGCGAGACTGTATGGAAGAAATCCCCGCTCGTTCTGCATGCCGGACATCGACCCGATGTTCACGATCGCTCCGCCACCGCGAGCGAGCATGTGCGGCACCGCATGTCGTCCGAGCTCGAACGGCGCCGACACATTGAACCGGAACGCGTTCTCCAGGATCGCGACCGTCATGTCCATGTAGGTGCCGAGCTGTTCCACACCGCCGGCGTTGTTCACCAGGATGTCCAGGCCGCCCAGTGCACCGGCAGCGCGTTCGACGACGTCGCCAAGCCCCTCGATATCGGTGACGTCGGCAGGAATGGCCGCCGCGTTGCGTCCCAACGACCGGATCTCCTCGGCGACCGTGTCGAGATCTTCCTTGGTCCGAGCGACGAGCGCCAGGTCGGCTCCCGCCTTGGCGAATGTCAGCGCGATGCCTCTGCCGATGCCTTTTCCTGCTCCGGTTACCAGAGCAGCTTTTCCGTCGAGCCGGAACTGATCCGAGATGTCCGCGGTGTCGGCCAACGGTCACACCTTGATGCCGAATATCTCGGCCGCATTGCCGCGACAGATCTGATCGACCTCGGCTGCCGGCACCCCGTCGAACTGCTTCTCGATCCACTCCGCGGAGAACGGGAACGAGCCCTCGTGATGCGGGTAGTCGTTGCCCCACAGCAGGGAGTCGAGTCCGGTGATGTCACGTGATCGAATTGCCAGCGGATCCCACATGAACGTGGCATGCGCCTGCCGCTTCAGGTAATAGCTCGGATGCACGTCGATCTTGGGAGGCCCCATGATGTGGTCGATTCCAAGGTCGTGCAACCGGCTCTGGCTGAAGTGATGGTCGTAGAACTGCATTGCGAAGGCGAGCCAGCCTGCATACCCCTCCGTCATGACGACATGCAGGTTGGGATAGCGCTCGAACACACCGCTGTACGTCATCCAGCCCAGCGTTTCGCCCATGCCGCAGCACTGCATGTACCAGCCGATGTCCTGTCGCCCCGGATACGCCATCAGGCCGGGCCCGACCAGCCGGCTGCGCAGCCCGCCGACGTGCATCGTGATCGGAATCCGCAAGCTGTCCGCGGCCTCCCAGAGCGGCTCCCACTCCGACATGTAGTAGGGACGCTCGAAGATCCCGTCCGGCAGCAATGCCGGACGAAGACCCATACCCGCGGCGCGCTCGAGCTCGGCCACCGAGGCGGCAACGTCCTTGAACGGCAAGTGGATACCGGGCGCCACTCGGTCGAGATAGGGGCCCCACGTCTCGGCCAGCCAGTCGTTGACCACCTTGCAGTAGGTGGTGTCCGCGTCGGCGGGAATGGCGTTGGGCATGTCAGTGATGCGGCCGATAAGGACCGCCCCGTACACCCCGTCACGTTCGAGGTCGGCGAGCTGTTCAGCGGCGTCGAAGCTCGGATGAGCCTCGGCCACAACGTTTCCCACCGCGCCCGTCGCATCCGCGGTGATGTCGGACTCCGCACCCTCACCGGTCATCATCGCCATCGTCACGATGTGTCCGGCCTTGAAAACATCCCTACCGTTCTCGTCCTTCTCGATGCGTGGGAAGAACTCGCGGTAATGCTCGGGAAGCTCGTTGATGAGTTCGTAGGGCGGCGCGATATGGCAGTCCGCCGTGATGAGCCTTTCAGGCACCATGCCTTGCTCCTTCGGCTTACGAGTGTTCGGTCTGGAGGTCCTCGAGTGAAGGGTTCTCCGGGCCGCCGGACATCATCGGGAATGAGCGGGAATCCCAGTAATCCCGGTTGTGGATGATGCGGTCCTGGTCGTCGGTTTCGCCGACAGATGCGCCACGGCAGGCGAATTCGATTCCGAACGCAGTTCCCGACATCGTCCACTCGACCATGTAGGAGTTCTTGTCCTTCAGCCCGCCGTGGTAGGTGAACTTGCAATCCGGGATCGCCATCAGCGTGAGTTCGACCATGTTCTTGACGCCGTCGTGGCCCTCGTAGTCGATGTGGCCGGACACGTCTTCCCACTTGATATCCGGCGCGCAGATGGCCAGCATCGGTTCGACCGCGTGCGTATTGAACGCGGCGATGAAATCTTCACACCAACCCATTGAGATCCCGTTCCAATCAGCCAATCCGCACGCTAGACGATCGTCTACCGGGGAACGATAGACGATCGTCTAGGGATGTCAATAGACGATCGTCTAGTCTTGGTGAATGGCCTCCCCCGAACCCAGCACCGGCGAATTGGGCGAAACTCCGCTCAGTGCGACGCAGGATCGCATCCTGTCTGCCGCGCTCGAGTTGTTCGGTGAGCACGGCGTCAACGGCACCTCGTACCAGATGGTCGCAGACACTCTTGGCGTCACCAAGGCCGCGATCTACCACCAGTTCAAGACCAAAGACGACATCGTGATCGCGGTCACCGAGAGGGAACTGTCGAAGCTCGGCGACGCCCTGGCAGCCGCAGAGGCCGAGAAATCACACACCAAGGCCCGCGAGCTCTTGCTCAACGCGGTCGTGGATCATGCGGTGGAGCACCGCCGCGCCGCCAGCACGCTGCAGTTCGATCCGGTCATCGTCCGGTTGCTGGCCGCGCACAAACCTTTTCAACTATTCGTGGAACGCCTATACCGTGCGCTCATCGGCGACGACACCGGGCCGGAAGCAAGACTGGACGTCGCGATCCTGTCGAGCACCATCGGTGGGACAGTCGTGCACCCGCTCGCCGCTGACATCGATGAAGAGACGCTGCGGGCCCGGCTACTCCATACAGCCCGGCGCATACTCGGCCTGAGCGGCTGACGGGGTCTCAATCTCAAGGGGCACCGCGCGGCGCGAACGTGTCAGACGCCCGAGATGGACTTTGTGACGACATAGCCGTCGAGGCCCTCGCGGCCGAGTTCAAGTCCGTAGCCAGTGTTCTCCAGGTCGCCGCTTGCAGTAGCGCAGTACCGATGGCCGCGACTTTTTGCAGTGCCGCAGTACTTACGCGTCCATGCCCGGCGCGGCCGACACTTCGACGTGTGGGTCAGCACCTGTGACTACGGTGGTTCACCGTTCCATTCGGCCAGGGCAATGTGCGGATGGTCGATCTCAAGGGGAATCCGCTTGACAGCTTCATCTCGGCGGACATTCCGGCCCCGATGCTGACCCCACCGCCTCCGCCGCCCCAACTGCCGCCGGGTACGCCGTTTTGCAGCCCGCGCGGAGCCTTGATCATCATCCCGCCGATCTGCGACGAAATCGGCGTTGACCTACCGCCCGGATCGGTGAAGCACTAGACCACTGGAAGCGGTCTGGCGCCGTGAGCATCTGCGACTTGTTCGTAGTCGCCGACCCGAACAGGTTCGCGTGGCCGCCGGGAGGCGCGCACCCATGCGCGATGGGCGCCACCGTCCAGGCGATGCAGGTCGCGTTCACCCCCACTCGCCCACTTGGCAAGCGCTTTCAGGTGTGAGTAAGCGCCTGATCGTTGGCGGCCGGTCAGCTCTTGAACCGGCCGGCGAACCCTCGCAGCGGTAGATCGGCACTGGTGAGCAGTCCAGGTGGTGCGGCGATGACCGACTTGATCGCATGCAGGGCGGGCATCCCGGTCACCGTCATACCAATCGACGCGAAGTTCGCGGGGTCGGAGAGATCAACACCCGGCTTCGGGAAGATCATGTGCTTGTTGTACACGCAGGGATCGCCCTTGATCTGAGTGATGTAGCAGCCCTTGATATCCCAGCTTGGATCGGTGTGCGGCGTCATCTGCCACTCCAGGTGGGTCTCCACCCGCGGCACTCCGTCGACCATGCCCTGATACTTGATGTAGTTGCCGCCCAGCGAACCCTTCGGCAGCACGTACCAGCCGAGGTCGACGTCCTTGGTGCATGCGCCCAGTTCGTAGCTGAACGTGACCTCGTCGAGCTCCAGGCCGAAGCAGTCGGCCATCATCAGCACGCTGTCGGCGAAGACACGGGTGTACTTCTCCAGCTTGGCCGGGATGCTCGGATCATCAACGGGCAGGCCGTATCCCACTTCGATCCAGGTGTCCTTGCTGTGGTGGCACGACACGTCGACGGACTCGATCGTCGTGACGTTCTCGATCTCGGCGACGTCGGCCGAGCAGACCACGCCGAGGATCTGGTTGACGCCGGGGTTCATGCCGGTGCCGTAGAAGGTGGAACCACCCTTCTCACACGCCTCGGCCAACAGCTGGCTGACCGGCTTGCCCGACGGGTGCGGATGGTTGGTGTCACGGTGCCAGCCGGTGATCCAGTCTGCCGTCGTGACGACGTCGATGCCCGCCTCAAGCACCTTGACGTAGAGGTCCTCGTCGGGGAACACCCCGTGGAAGGTCAAGACGTCGGGCTTGGCCGCGAGGATCTCTTCGACTGTGCCGGTGGCGGTCACGCCGTTCGGCTCGATGCCTGCGATCTCGCCGGCGTCCTTGCCGATCTTCTCCGGCGAGTAGCAGTGCACCCCGACCAATTCGAGTTCGGACTGGGCGCCATAGCGCTTGATCATTTCGGAGCCCACGTTGCCGGTGGCGACCTGGAATACTCGAATCAGCTTGTTGGACAACAGGATCAACCCTTCTGGTTCGCGGAAGCAAGGTCCGCGGCGCTGCCGCCGCGGCCGTCGGGATAAAACTGCAGGGCCCATTTGCGAATCGCCGTGAACCCCTCGTACTCAGAACTGGCCAGCGCGGGCTGATCGGAATAGCGCTGGTGGGACCAGATGTGGATGTCCTGGCGGAACTGGCGGATGATCTCCTCGCCGAACTCGGCGGCCTTCTGTGCCGCCCGCTCCGTGTCCTTGTCAGGCGTCCTGCCGATGTAGGCCATGAACCGGACGTCGGAGGTCGACTCGTCGACGGGAGTGATCGCGGAGATGGTGCGATTGTCGATCATGCCCCAGCTCTTCGTCACCGCGACACCGAGTCCGCCGTTGATCGCCTCGACCCCGCTGCGGACGTCGTCGATGGTCTGTTGATCGTCGCCCTCGAAGGTGATGGTGAAGTCGACGTAGGACACCGGTTCGGCGAAGTCATGGCGGGTGAAGATCGGGTTGATCGGCGTGTGATGCACGTATTTGAAGTGGGCGAAATCGACACCGTTTTCCAGCACGTACTGCGGATGCAGTTCGTGGCCCTGCTCGAAGAGCCGCTGCTGCGGGTAGTAGTCGGCGGCGCTGCTGCCGTCACGAAAGTCGGTGAATACGTCCGGTGCGTCGAAAAAGGGCTCGCGGCCCTCGATGTCGTGCCACATGTAGATCGACTCGTTGCGCTCGACCACGGGATAAGTCTTCATCCGGCGACCGCGGTTTGGTCTGCTCTCGTAGGGGACGCAGACGTTGCGACCCTGCTGGTTCCACTGCCAGCCGTGGAACGGGCACTGGATCACCTCGCCGACCACGTGGCCACCGAATCCGAGGTGCGCACCGAGATGTTCGCAATAGGCGTTCATGACAGTGACCTGACCGGACTCGGACCGCCACGCGATCAGCTCCTCGCCGAAGTACTTCATCGCGTGCACATCACCGATGCCAACCTCGTCCGACCACGCAACCTGGAACCAGCCCGTCGGCTTCATCGATAGTGGCGGCTTGGCCATATCGACAAGAATCACAGAGGGCTCTATGATTCGTCAAGTGTCAGAGTCGGCCACCAGTGCACGACGGAGCAACCGTCGCGGTCAGGCGACGCGCGACGCCATGCTCGACGCGGCGCTACGCGCGCTGGCGACCGGTGATGTCGCCGCGGCTTCCGCCAACCGCATCGCGAAGGACGCGGGCGCCACCTGGGGCGCGGTCAAGTATCAGTTCGGCGACATCGACGGCTTGTGGGCCGCCGTGTTACGCCGCACCGCGGAGCGACGCGGGCAACTGCCGTCGCACGCCAATCCCGATGCACCCCTGCGCGAGCGGGTGGCGGCGATCATCGACCTCCTCTTCGACGGACTGTCGGCACCGGATTCGCGCGCGATCGAGACACTGCGCGCCGCCCTGCCCCGCGACGGCGCGGAGTTGGAACGGCTCTATCCGAAGACGGCCGCGGAGCTCCAATCATGGGGACGAAGCTGGATCGAGGCGTGCCAACAGGCCTTCAGTGACGTCGACGTCGATCCCGAACGGGTCCGCGAGGTCGCCTCGTTCATCCCGGGCGCGATGCGGGGCCTCGCCTCCGAGCGCCAACTCGGCTCCTATTACGACCTCGATATGGCAAGGCGTGGCCTGACCAACGCCATTGTGACGTACGTGCATCGCGCGCAAACGCTGTGAGACGAACCGTCATCATGGCGTTTCGCTGTGCTACACGGCACGGGCCGCGGAAGCCGCCGAACCCTAGCAGACCAACGAAAGCAGGCCTCCCCCATCTTGTTTGATGGAGGAGGGCTACCTCTCGTCAGAAAACGCCGCTACTTGGCGTGGCGTCCATGCGACGCGGCGTGGGCGCCATTGCCCGCACCCTTGGCGGCGCCGTTGGACGACGCCTTGGTTGTGCCCGCGTTCTCCGTCGCCGTTTCGTGACTGGCGGCGGAGCCGTTGTCACCCGACTTGGGGGCGTCGGAACCCGCCGTACTCCCGGGCTCCGCCTTGTTGCCGGTCGTCACATCGGTGCCCTTGTCCGTCGGCGTCTTGACGGTCGAGGCGTTGGTCGAATCCGACTTCGATGTCAAATCGTTTGTAGTGCCGGTGGATTCGGCTCCATTCGTGGACTTATCCGAAGTGCTGGTCGATGAACCCGCAGGCGTCTCGGCTGCCTTGGCCCGGATGGCCGCCGCCGTGCTGCCAATCTTCAGGGTGATCGTCTTAGCCGCCGCGGCCGGTAGCGCAGCCGGCGAGGCCAGCGTGGAACTCTTCACGTCGACCGTGGCCGTGGCTTTCGGAGCGATCGCTGTCGCAATCGCCTGCCCCAGCGCCTGCAGCGAGTTGATGGTACCGGGAAGGACGAGGGCACCCGCCGGCGAAGCATGGAGTCCGCCGCTGAGAAGGCCGCCGGCCAAGACGGTGATCAAGTCTGGTGGCAGGCCCGCAAGGGCTGCCAGGTTGGGTCCATACCCGCCGTTGAGCACCCCGTCCAAGACCACAGCGGGGCCATTGGCAATGGCGTGCACAACGGCCGCCGGGCCCTCGGGGATGGCGCTGCCGACGTTGTCGACCGCCACGCCGAACGCGCCTGCGCCGCTGAGCACCGGACCGAGAAGTCCAATGACGGCCAGGGAGAGGGGTGACAGGACGCCACCCACCTGGACGGCATTGATCGCGTTCACCAGGTTTGTCAACGGCTGCGTGAAGGCGGCTGAGAGGGTCGGGATGAACCCAGTGATCGGAAACACTGTCGCAAGAGTGGCGTTCAGCACGTTGTTGATCGCACCCTCGACGTTGCCGCTTGTAAGGTCAGTGCGAGCGGCTTGGAGCAGTGGCGGCACCGTCGTCGTCAGTGCAGTGGAAATGGCTCCGCCAGTCGTTTGAAGCCCCGCCATCAGGTTTTCCAACGTGGTGACCTGGTTCTTCGCGATCTGCGACAGAATCGGTGTCGGGTTTGCCTTGAACGTGGTCAGCAGGGCTTGTGCATTGGCAGCGGCTTCCTGAAAAACCTCCGCGTAGGTAGCCGCGGCGAGGTTGATCTCCGCCGTGCGGAGCGCCGGTAGGTGGATGTCCGGCAGGTGGATATCCCGTACAGGTGACACGGTCGAGGCGACGACGACACTGGCTCCAACGAGCGCGACGCCTGCCGCGAAGCGTGGACGACTGGCAACTTGCATGGAAACCCCTTGGCTGTATGTGAGCGCCTGCACGGCGAAACTTACTTGCGAGTAATGTCACAAGCAGCGATGACTTAATCACCAAAGCCGTCGCGTGCCCATCGCACGAATTGACGATCTTTCAGGAGCCAAGGATCAGATGTTCGCCGAAAAAGATCGCAGCGGACCGTTCTTGCTGCTTCCGCCGCGTTGCCGGCCCCGCGAGGTCAGTCGCGCTTGGGCATCTCGACATAGTCACGCCGGCCCAGCGGGGTGCGGTATCACGCGTTCGTACCAGCCCTGGCCTGTGATGCGTGCCACAACGAGTGACCTTGACGTCAATGTCATCCATTCGCGCTATCTCGCCGCTCGTGCGGACGGAATCATTCCCATTCCACGGCGTTAGGTACTACGTAACGCAGTTCGGCCCGTCGGGGGTGCGCGGCCTCAGTGATATCGGTTCGGGGCTTGACGGGATGGAAGGCTGATGGCTCGGGTCGCGCTCAGAGGACGCAGCGGCGCGATGTCGCGAGCGTTGTCCGCATTGGATCGCGCCGCACGTACCGGACAGGGCGCCCTCGTGGTGATCAGCGGCGAGCCCGGCATCGGCAAGTCGGCGGTGCTTCGTGAGGTCGTCGAACAAGCGTCACGGGCGGGTTTCAATGTCGGCAGCGGAAAGGCCGAACAGGGTGACCAGATCGCCCCCGGCGCACCACTGTTGGTGTCACTGCGGTCCGGCCCGCACCCGTTGTTACCGGGCGACGCGTTCGCCAGCCTGGCCCCGCTGTACGACAAACCGCTGTGGCTCGTCGACCGGATCAGCGCGTTGCTCGAAGAGCTGGCCGTTCACACGCCGGTGCTGATCGCAATCGACGACGTGCAGTGGGCCGACCGGCTGACGGGGTTCGCGCTGCGGGTTCTGCCGGCCCGGCTGGCGGGGTTTCCTGTCGTGTGGGCCGTCACCAGCCGGTGGGTGCCCAGCGACCCTCTTGATGAGTTGATCGCGGGCACGGGCGGCGCCACGGCGATCACACGCATCGAGCTCGGCCCGCTGGCTCTCAATGACATCGATGACATTGCTGCGGATCTGCTGGGCGCCGAACCGTCCGCGGAGATGCGGAATCTCCTTGGCAGGGTTGGGGGTAACCCGTTCTGGGCGGTTCAGGTGATTGAGGGTCTCGCTCGCAGACACGAGCGGGGACAGGACGCAGGCGACCTGCACACCGACTTGTCGGTCGGCGTTCGCGCGCGAGTCGGCGGTCTGTCGGGTCCGGCGAGCGCCCTAATACGGCTGGCCGCTGTGTGGGGCCGCGCATTGAGCGTGGCCGACGCGGGAGCGCTCCTCGGGAGCATTTCAGAAGCCCAGGTCGGCATGCTGGCCCGAGAGGGCGTCGACAACGGACTGCTTGGCAGCGCCGACGGCGAAGTGTTCTTCCCACACGACTTGGTGCGCGAAGCCGTGTACGCCGACATCCCACCAGGGGACCGTCGGGCGCTTCACCGTGCGTGTGCCCGCTACATCGTCGGCGACGGCAGATCGGCATTGGCGGCGTCGACGCACTTTCGCGCGTGCGCTGTGCGGGACGACGAAGAAGCCGTCCTCGCGCTGGAACGGGCGGCGCGCGAATGCATGGTCTCGATGCCAGATCAGGCGGCCGAACTGGCGCAGCAGGCGTTCGCGCTGACGACAGAGACGCATCCGTTGTGGTTGCTGGCCGGCGAACGGACGGTCGAGGCGCTGGTGAATGTTCAGCGGGACGCCGACGCTCTGGCCGTGGCGGAACGGCTGCTCGCGGTTGCGGACGAGCCGGAGATCGTCGCCCGCATCGAGCTGCAGGCGTGCCGGGGGCTCTGGTGTGCCGGTGAATACGTTCAGATGGAACGGCGCGCGGCAGGCGCCTTGGCTCGAGACGGTGTCTCCCCCGTGCTGCGCGCTCAGCTGTCGGCGGCACAGGCGCTCGCCGCGTCCCGGACGCTGTCAGCGGCGCGCACCAAGGCGATGGCGCAGGCCGCGCTTGCAGACGGACACCGACTCGACGATATGTACTCTCAGCGGCTGGCTGTCGTGGCGATGATCGAGGCCGCCCGCAATGAGGGCCGTCACCGCCTCGCCCTTGACCACTTCACCGACCTGCGCCGGCTCTCGGACACGGCGTACGAGGCCGAGGAGATCCGGACGCTTCAGCATCTGGATCGGTACGACGACGCCGAAGCCATGCTGGCCAAGATCCGCGAGGCCCACGACGAGCTCGACCACCAACTGCCCTCGATGCTGTATGCGCAGATGTGGCAAGACCACAACCTCGCCCGGTTGGATGCCGCCGAAGCGGGTGCGCGCACGCTGTTGACGCTTGCCGACGAAACCGGCAACTACGGGTTTCGGCTGAACGCCCGCATGGTGCTCGGCGCCGTGGCCACGTATCGCGGCGAACTCGTCAAGGCAACAGAGCTGTTGGCGCCTGTCGAGGACGACGACAGTGTCCCGCGATTACGTCTGATGCAGGGCTGGTTGAAAGCCGGCAGCCGCGATTTCGACGCAAGTCTGGCGATTCTGAGCCCGCTGCTCGACGGGGGCGACGAGTTTCGCGATCCGTGGCCATGGTCGCCGCCGTGGATGCGGATACTGACCCGAATCGGCCTCGACGCCGGGAATCGGGAATTCGCGCGCAAGGCCGCTCGCATCGCCGACCTTGTCGCACAACGCAATCCAGGGGTGGCGACCTTGGATGGAACTGCGCTGCACGTTCACGGCTTGTTGACCGACGACCCGGACTCTCTCGGCAACGCGGTGGATACTCTCCGACGATCGCCCCGGCCACTCCTACTCGCCGATGCGCTCAAGGACCACGGTTCGACACTGCTGGTTGCGCACCGGCTCGACGAGGGTGTCCACGCGCTGGTTGAGGCAGCCGAGATCTATCAACGGGTCGGCGCCGTTGCCGGCAGCCGTTCGGTGTTGAAACTTCTTCGCGGCCACGGCATCCGCGGGGTTCGGGTCAACTCACCGACGCCGCGGCCGCCTACCGGCTGGGCGGCGCTGACGCCGACTGAGTCCCGAGTCGTCGAACTGATCGGCGCCGGGCACTCGAACCGTTCTGCCGCAGTGGAATTGGGCGTCTCACCGAACACTGTCAACACGCATCTGCGGGCGGTGTTCCGAAAGCTCGACGTCAAGTCGCGGGTGCAGCTGACGATCGCCTTCCGGGAGCACTCACCCCACTAGATTCGCTATCCGGTCGTGGCCCCGCCAGCGGATCGGCCGATGCCGGGGCAGGCGAGCCGGCGCGAACGGCTTCGAGCTGCGCACCGAACGCGATACCGAGAAAGAGCGCCACCGAGGACAGGTTCGCCCAGAGCAGGAACGCGAAGATTCCAGTCAGCGGGCCGTATGTGGTGCCGAACGATTCGCTTCGGTCGACGTAGAGCGCGAGCAGGCCGGTCAGCAGCAGCCACAACGCAAGCGACACACCGGATCCGAACGCGAGCCAGGAGTACCCCGGCTGACGCCTGCGCGGGGCGCGCTCTACGACAACCGTGAACGATCCCCAGGCAAGGAGAACTCCGATGGGCCACCTGCCAATTGACCACAGGTTGTGCCTCGTCTCACCCCAGCCGTAGGTCGCCGCCAGCGAGTCGCCTAGCGCATCACCCGCGATGATGACGAGAAAGCCCAACAACGAGAGCAGCCCGGCGGTGAGCGCCATCAGCAGCGCCGCACTATATTTCTGCACTGCGGGCCGGTCGCGTTCGATGCCGTAGATTCGATTGGCGCCACGCTCGATCTGACCCATGGCCGTGGTCAGCGCGACGATCGCGGCCATCAGTCCGAGCCACAACGCGAGCCGACCGCCGGTCGCTCCGAGGTTTTGGGTGCGCTGGGCGGCCTCCTGCACCATGTCGCCCTTTTCGCCGCCAGGCAGGACGCGAGCCAGGGTCTGAATGATGACCTGTCCGGCCTTCTCATGGTGTAGCGCGCTCGACAGGCCGACAGCAGCGATGACAAACGGGATGAACGCCAGGCATACCTGCAGCGCCACGGCGCGTGCGTTGGTGAATCCGTCGGCGTATCTGAATCGGACGAACGAGTCCTTGACCAAATTCCAACGGCCGTAACGCCGCAGCGTTGTGACAGCGTCATCGGCGGAGAGTTCGTCGCCGGCGATGGTGATCGTCTCCGGCACGCGGGTCGAGGTGCCCATCTGAGACTCCTTAGTCGATCAAGCGGCTGCCGCCGCCTGCAGCGGCACACGGATGACCAATGCGCCGGGGTCGATCTGTGCGTTGAGACGGTCCCCTTCGTCGATGACCTCGCCGTCCATCTGCCGCGGCACAACGCGGTCGGCCACGATGCTGATCGAGCGGCCACGGTAGCGCTGCAGGTGCGCGTGGGGCGTGCGGCTACGGCGAAACACCCGCCACACCAACCGAATCCAGTCCCACAGCGTCCGCGGCGCAACGACGACCACGTCGAGAAGGCCATCATCCGCCTCTGCGTCGGGCAGCAGTTCGAGTCCGCCCTGCAGCCGCCCGACGTTGCCGACCAGCACCGTGCGGGCCGGCAGCAGTACCGGTGGGTCGTCGTCGATGGTCACCCGCACACGCATCACCGGGTCACGCAGGTGCCGAAAGCCGCTGGACACATAGGCGGGCCAGCCTGCGAATCGCTTCATTTCTTCGGTGGTGTCCGCCATCATTGCCGCGTCGAAGCCCATGCCGGCCATAACGGCGAACGGCTTATCGTCGACCCGACCCACATCGATGCGGCGGTCGACACCGGACAATGCCACCGCCAGCCCGTCG
>Ga0134125_10006904_pt1 | contig 12833 bp, 11 predicted proteins | sample KB31751_FD_96464 | JGI IMG/M metagenome (GOLD analysis project Ga0134125, IMG submission 96464) | Terrestrial soil microbial communities with excess Nitrogen fertilizer from Kellogg Biological Station, Michigan, USA - KB3-175-1 | ecosystem: Environmental > Terrestrial > Soil > Unclassified ... | reverse complement strand
CGGCGGCGAGCCGGCGAACTTCCTGGACATCGGCGGCGGCGCCTCACCCGAGCGGGTGCTCAAGGCGTTTCGCGCGGTGCTCCACGACAAGAACGTCGAAACGATGCTGATCAACATCTTCGCCGGGATCAACCGGTGTGACTGGGTCGCCCAGGGCATCATCGACGCCTTCAAGGAGCTCGACGTGAAGATCCCGGTGGTGGTGCGACTGGCCGGTACCCACGTCGAGCAGGGCCAGGCCATGCTGCGGGACTCCGGGCTACCCATCATCACCGCCGGCACCCTGGCCGAGGCGGCCCAGAAGGCGGTCGCCGTCGTGGGCACCGTCAGTGCCGCTGATTGAGTCTGGCTGCGTCTAGTTGCGTTTGGCTGCGTTTGGCTGCGTTTGGCTGAGGAGGGTCATGGCCATCCTGATCGACGAACACACCCGAGTGGTGGTGCAAGGCATCACCGGCCGCATCGGCCGCTTCCACACCGAGGAGATGATCGACTACGGCACTCAGATCGTCGCCGGGGTCACCCCGGGCAAGGGCGGCGAGACGGTGCTGGACCGCCCGGTGTTCAACACCATGAAAGACGCCGTGGCGGCCACCGGGGCCACCGCCTCGATCGTGTTCGTGCCGCCCCCGTTCGCGGCCGATTCGTTGATGGAGGCCGCCGACGCCGGGATCCGGTTATGCGTATGTATCACCGACGGCATCCCCATGCAGGACATGCTGAAGGTCAAGCGGTACATGCGACGCTACCGGGCCCACCACAAGATGACCCTGACCGGACCCAACTGCGCTGGCACCATCTCTCCTGGGCGGTCCCTGCTGGGCATCATGCCTGGCCACATCTACCTGCCCGGACGGGTCGGGGTGATCGGGCGCTCCGGCACCCTGGGCTACGAGGCCGCGTCCCAGATGAAAGCGCTGGGCCTCGGGGTCTCCACCTCGGTCGGTATCGGCGGCGACCCGGTCAACGGCTCCTCGTTTCGCGACCACCTGGCGTTGTTCGAAGCCGATCCGGACACCGACGCGGTGGTCATGGTCGGTGAGATCGGCGGCCCCCAGGAAGTCGAGGGTGCCGACTACGTCCGCGAGCACATGACCAAACCCGTGATCGCCTACATCGCCGGGCTGTCCGCCCCCAAGGGCCGCAAGATGGGCCACGCCGGCGCGATCGTGTCCGCGGCGGGGGAATCCGCCCAGGAGAAGATCGAGGTCCTGACCGCGGCCGGCGTCACCGTCGCACCCAACCCCTCCTGCATCGGCGACACTGTCGCCCACGTCCTGTCCGAACACGGCCTGCTCGGCCGCTCTTCGGAAGTTGGTGGCTCTTCGGCCGTTGGTGGCTCTTCAAGACCCACCAACCGCCCTGTTGATCATCTTAAAGAGCAGCCAACCCGAGTATCTGAGCTGCTGGAGCGTCGCCGTGGATGATCTCGTCATCGTCGTCACCCGGCGCTGGCCGGCCTCGGTCGAGCAGGAACTCACGAGACGGTTCTCGAAGGTCCAACTCAACGCCGACGACGTGCCACTGGGTCACGACGGGCTGCGCGCCGCGTTGGAGCGCGCCGATGTCGTACTGCCCACAGTGTCCGATCGATTACCGACCGAACTGTTCGCTGGTGAGGTCCGCACTCGATTTCTGGGCAATTTCGGCGTCGGCTACAACCACATCGACGTCGAGGCCGCGGCCAAGGCCGGCATCGTCGTGACGAACACGCCGCGGGTGCTCACGAACACCACCGCGGACACCGCAATGACCCTGCTGCTGATGGTCGCCCGCCGGGCCGGCGAGGGGGAACGCGAACTGCGCGCCGGTCGCTGGACCGGGTGGCGGCCCACCCACATGATGGGCGCCGACGTCACCGGCAAGACGCTGGGCATCCTGGGCATGGGCCGGATCGGGGTGGCGGTTGCCCGCCGCGGCCATTTCGGCTTCGACATGCCGGTGGTCTTCTACGACCCGGTCGACTTCGAACCCGATCACGGCATCCCCGGCGCCCGCCGCGTGGACACCATCGAGGAGGTGCTGGAGGTCGCTGATTTCGTGTCCCTGCACATGCCCGGAGGCAGCGGGAACACCCATCTCATCGACGCCGCGGCGCTGGCGCGGATGAAGCCCACCGCGTTTCTGGTCAACAGCGCCCGCGGCGACGTCATCGACCAGCAGGCCCTGATCGAGGCGCTGCAGTCGGGAACGATCGCCGGCGCCGGGCTCGACGTCTACGAGGGCGAACCCGATATCCCGGCCGAGCTACTAGAGCTGGACAATGCCGTGCTGCTGCCGCACCTCGGTAGTGCGACCCTGGAGACCCGCACCGCCATGGGGATGCTCGTGCTGGACAACCTGCAGGACTTCCTGGAGGGCCGCGAACCCTCCTGCCGCGTCGCCTGACGTTGGTGGCCAACGCGGAGGTGATCCCCCAGGTGGGGCGATTGCCGCTGTCGCCTGCTCGAGTGGTCGCGACCCGTAAGGGATACGTTCCGTAACGTTACTGAGTATCCTGGCGATTACGGAGCATGCTCGGGGATCTCGCAGCCGGTAGCGCTGCCTCTACCGCGGTGCCCGCGGAGGATGCCGCCGCGGCATGGCATCCTGGTGGACGGCTTTGGTGTTGCGGCCCGGTCAGGACTCTGTGTTCGCCCCGCAGGACTGAACACCTCGAGATCGAGGATCGGGAGAGGCCGGCCACATGGTGATTTCGCGAGCCTATCGGGTGTCGATCGAGGCTGAAGGTGTGGATGCCCGCCTGGCTTGGGAAGAACTGGTCAGCCTAGACCCGAGCATCCCACTGTCGAAGACACCGCAGTGGATCGATTGCATGTGCGATTCCGACCACTTCGCGGACGCGACTTTACTATTTCGCGGAGAAGACGGTCGTCGGCTGCTCCTACCGCGAGTGCGGAAAGCGGGAGTTCCTTCCTGGCCGGGCTTATTCTCGTCACCTCCGCGCCATTGGAACCTCGGCGCCGATGCCAGCGGCTTTCTGAGCGAAGGACGGCCGGCGTCACCGGAGGAGACCAGCGCGCTGATCCAGGAAATACGCCACCAATCCGGTCTGCGTACCCGAATCGTGGTGGGTGGGGATGATGCCCGGATATGGGCATCAGCGACTCCGAGTACGATCTATTCCATCGCGCGGACAGCGCAGGTTCTCGATCTCTGCGGTGGTTTCTCCACAGTCTGGTCGAATCGGTTCACCAGCAAAGTGCGATCCAATTCCCGGAAAGCAGAACGACGAGGTGTCGTGGTGGAGTCGGACAGCACTGGCCGACTGATCCCCGTCTTCGACGTGCTGTACCGGATCTCCGTCGACCGATGGGCACAGGAGCGGGGCCATCCGGTAACGTTGATGCGCTGGCTTTCGCAACGTCAACACCCGCAGAGCAAATTCGCCACAGTGGCACGCAATTTGGGCGATCAGTGCACCGTCTGGATCGCGTGGCGACAGGGCGAGCCTATCGCTGGCATCATCATTTTAGCAAGGGGGCCACGAGTCACCTACTGGCGCGGCGCAATGGATAAAGAGCGTTCGTGTGGCACTGGCGCGAACGAACTTCTCCATCGTTGCGCGATCGAGGCGGCATGCGCCAGCGAACGGCATAGCTACGACTTCGGCCTCTCTCAAACTGACGACCTGAGGAAATTCAAGGCTAGTTTTGGCGCAACCGAAGTTCCGGTGCACGTCTACTACTTCGAAAGAATTCCCACGGCCGCGGCCGAAGACAAGTGTTACGGTGCGGCCAAGCAGATAATCCGAACAGTGACGCGGCTTGCGCACCCGGGTAGGTAAGGTGACAGCGCTCGACGACGACATACCCACCACCACGGCGCGCAACTCCGCCACCGTTGCCGGGTGGACGCTGGTCAGCAGAGCCACCGGCTTGCTGCGGGTGGTCGTGATCGGCGCGGTCCTCGGGCCCACCTATTTCGCCAACTCCTTCCAGGCCAGCTATTTCGTGCCGAACATAGTGTTCACGTTGATCGCCGGGCCGGTGCTGGCGATGGTGCTGGTGCCGGGCATGGTCCGGGCCGTCGGCGCCGGGGGTCTGCCCCGGGCCCGGGAGGTGCTCAGCCGGGTGACGGGGTGGCTACTCACGGTGTCGTCCGCAGTGGTCGGCTTGCTGATGATCGCCGCCCCGGCGGTGGCCTGGACGCTGAGCGCCGGCATTCCGGATCCCGCGCTACGGACCCGCGGTCTATGGCTGACCACACTGATGGTGCTGCTGGTCGCACCGCAGATCCTGCTGTACGCCCTGGGTGATCTCGGCGTGGCCGCGCAACGGGCGCGGGGCCGTTTCGCGCTCGCATCGGCCGCACCGGCCGTGGAGAACATCGGGGTGACCCTGACGGTAGTGCTGGCCGGCTGGTATTACGGAACGGGCCTCGACTTCGATCACGTGCCGGTCGATATGGTGATCGCACTCGGGGCGGGCAGTACCTTCGCGGTCGCACTGCACACCGGATTGCAGCTCTTCGGTGCAGCCCGGGTAGGCCTGTTGACCCGCCCGTCGCTGCACTGGCGGGCCGACCCCGAGGCCGTCGCGGTAACCCGTAGGTTGGCACGCTCGGTGGGCGTGGCGGCCTGCCCCGCCGCGGCGATGTATGTGCTGCTCGCGCTGGCTGGTTCGGTACCTGGTGGCGTGTTCGTCGTCCAACTGTCCTACGCGGTGTTGTTTTCGCTGTCCTACGTCAGTGCCCGGGCAGTGTCGATGGCGGCGTTGCCCGGCCTGGCGCACGCCGCCCACCGCGAGGACCTCACCACGTTCGGCTCAGCATGGCGCCAAGGGCTGTCCTACGCCGTGATCGCCAGCCTGCCGCTGCTGGTGTTGCTGGCGGTGCTGTCCGGACCCACCGCGAACATTCTCGCCAACGGTGAGTTGCGCCATGCCGCCCTGATCGGTCCACTCGCTACCTGCCTGGCGGTGGTGGCGGTCGCCCAGTTGATCGGCGGGGTGAGCGACCTCGGTTGCCAGGCGCTCTACGCGCGACTGGACGACCGCATACCGCGACGGGCCAGCCAACTGGCGTTCGCCGTCAAAGTGCTGGTCGCAATGTCGGCGCTGCTCGTACCAGCCGGCGGCACCCGCCTTGTGTGGCTGGTGGTGGCCATCCTGGCCGGGGAGCTCGCCGCCGCCGGGATGGTGCTGACGCGGCTGCGCCGGGAGATGCGGCCCCAGCGATTCATCGAGCCGCGAGTCGTTGGCGGCGCGCTGGTGGCCGCGATAGCGATGCTGCCGGTGGTGGTGACGGTGTGGTGGGTCCAGCACGTGCACGGTGGCGGCCAGCTCAGCACCCTGGTGGTTCTCACCGTAGGCGGGATCGTGGCGGTCGGCGTCTACGCCCTCGTGCTGCGCGCCACCATGGCGCGGCGGACCGGTGCGGCAGCATGACAAAGATCGACGAGGCCTGACGTATCGGGGGAGGTCGGGGAAATGGTGCTCTCTCAGGCTTATCGGATGTGCATCGAAGCGGAAGGTGCAGGTGCCCGCCCCGCCTGGGAAGACCTCGCCGCCCGCGACGAGAGCATCGCGCTGTCGAAGACCCCTCAGTGGATTGACTGCGTCTGCAGTGCCAGCCGCTTTTCGGACGCGACCTTGCTCTTCCGGGGAGATGATGGCCGACGACTGATCCTGCCTCGCCTGCGGAAAACCGGTACCCCGTCGTTTCTGGGGCAATTCGAATCACCGCCGCAGGGATGGGGCCTGGGTGCCGATGCGGGTGGTGTGCTCACCGAAGGAGGGCCGGCGTCGCCCAGCCAGATCACAGCGTTGATCGAACATATCCAACGCCACCCTGGTCTGCGCACCCGCATCATGGTGGGCGAAGACGACGCCGAGGCATGGGCATCAGTGGCACCGAACGCCCTATATTGCACCTCCCGAACCGCCCAGGTGCTCGATCTCCGCGGTGGTTTTTCCACAGTATGGTCGAAACGGTTCACCAGTAAGGTACGGTCCAATGCCCGCAAAGCAGAACGACGCGGCGTTGTCGTGGAATCAGACAATACTGGACGGCTCGTCAGCGTCTTCGACGCACTGTATCGCGATTCTGTGGACCGATGGGCTCAACAGCGGGGCCAGCCATTATCATTAATGCGCTGGCGCGCGCAGCGCCGAGAGCCGCAGAGCAAGTTCGCGACCGTGGCACAGCGAATGGGCACGCGATGCACCGTGTCGATAGCGTGGCGACAAGGTGAACCAGTCGCCGGCATTGTCGTCCTCACGCGGGGTCCGCGGGCTACCTACTGGCGGGGCGCGATGGACAAGGAACGGGCGCGGGGTACCGGCGCCAACGAACTCCTCCATCGTTGCGCGATCGAGGCGGCATGCGCAGAGGGCCGGCACAGCTACGACTTCGGTATCTACCAGACCGAGGAGCTGAAAAGATTCAAGAGCACGTTCGGGACGCATGAAGTTCCCGTGCACGTCTACTACTTCGAAAGGCTTCCCACGGCGGCTGCCGAAGCGAAGTGTCACCACGCCGCCAAGCAGGTGGTGCGAGCTGCCCTGCGAGTTGCCCGTCCGGGCAGGTGAGCAGCGCTCGGCAGCGGTAGTGCCGCAGTGGACCCCACCGGCGACGGGATCATGCGGCGGGTCTCCGGCTGATATGCGAACAGAAGGGGTGTCCTATCACCTCACGTACACCAATCCCAGCGCAGCAGGCAAACGTTCATGGGGGCGCCCTGTTATCAGACAAGGTCACCGTGCTACGGCGGTACTCAACACGATCTGTCGGGGTGGACCGCGATGATGCGACCATGTCAACTACGAGCAGTGCGGAGGTGATGCAGCCGGTGCCGGAGGTATTCGCCCCACGCCGTCCGTGGACCGAGGAGGAGTTCTTCGCGTTGCCGGTGGATCGGCGGGTCGAGCTACTGGACGGGGCGCTGCTCGTGAGCCCGAGTGCTCGACCACTCGCGCCGACCGAGCCGATCGCGGTCACGCTTGACCTCGTCGCGCTGGCGGCCGCCGCCAGGCCATCAAGCTGAGTCACGGTGGTGGCTGATCCGCGGGCACTGTTGCGGTCGATGTTCGACGCGGCAGTAGCGGCCGCGGACCCGCTGCAACGGGTGGCGGCCCACCTGCCGGCGCATCCTCCCGGCAAGGTCGTCGTAGTGGGCGCGGGCAAGGCGTCAGCGCGGATGGCGCAGGCCGTCGAAAGCGCCTGGGACGGGCAGCTCGACGGCCTGGTGGTGACCCGTTACGGGCACGCGGTGCCCTGCGAGCACATCGAGGTCTTAGAGGCAGGGCATCCGGTGCCCGACGTGGCGGGTGAACGGGCGGCGTGCCGGATCTTGGAGCTGGTCTCCGGGCTCAGCGCGGACGACCTGGTACTCGCGCTGATCTCCGGGGGCGGCTCGGCCCTGCTGGCGTTGCCCGCACCGGGGATCACCTTGGCCGATAAGCAGGCGATCAGCACAGCTCTACTGAGATGCGGGGCGTCGATCGCAACGATGAACCTGGTACGCAAGCACCTGTCGGCGATCAAGGGCGGCCGGCTGGCGGCGGCGGCGTTCCCGGCCGCGACCGTGGGCCTGCTGATCTCCGACGTGCCCGGTGATGATCCGGCCGTCATCGCCTCCGGACCGACCGTGGCCGAGGCGTCGACTCCAGCGGAGGCATTGGCGGCGCTGGCGCGCTACCACGTGCCGGTGCCGCCGGCGGTGCGGGCGCACCTGGAGACCACCCCGGGCTGCCCGGGACCGCACGACCCGCGGATGGCTCGGGTGCGCAACCATGTGATCGCCGCGCCGCAGCAGTCCCTCGAGGCCGCCGCCGCGGTGGCCCGGCAGGCCGGCGTCACACCGGTGATCCTCAGCGACTCGCTGGAAGGCGAGTCCCGGGAGGTGGGGATCGTGCTGGCCGGCATCGCCCGCCAGGTGCGCCGCCACGGCCAGCCGGCACCGCCACCCTGCGTCCTGCTGTCCGGTGGCGAGACCACCGTCACTGTCCACGGCACCGGCTGCGGTGGCCGCAATGTCGAGCTACTGCTGGCCCTGGCGCTGGCCCTGCGCGGCGCGGAGGCAACACATGCCATCGCGTGCGATACCGACGGCGTCGACGGTGCGGCGGCGGTGGCCGGGGCACTGGTGGGGCCGGACACGCTGCGCCGAGCCGAGCAACTCGGCGTAGACGCTGCGAAGGCGCTGGCCGACAACGACGGACACGGTTTCTTCGCCGCGCTGGGCGATCAGGTGGTGACCGGCCCCACCCTGACCAACGTCAACGACTTCCGCGCCGTGCTGATCACTTGAGCCAACGTGTTGCGGTCCGGCATGGGTGGTACCTGCACGGCATGGTGGCACTCATCGGGTTTCGGCGTGGGCTCGGCTACGCGGGGGATCTGGCCGGTCGCCCAGACGTCTGTCGCAGCGGGCCTTGCTTGGTATCTCACCCACAGCGTGCTGGGGCACGCGCAGCCGTTCTTCGCACCTATCGCCGCCGCGGTATCGCTGTCGGCGACCACTGTGCTGCGCAGCCAGCGGGCGCTGCAGCTGATCACCGGTGTCGCGCTGGGCATCGGCGTCGGGGTCGGGGTGGCCGCCGTTGCCGAAGGACCGGTGGCCATCGGGGTGGCCGTGCTGATCGCGATGTCCGCCGCTCTTGCCGCCGGGGGTGGCTTCTTCGGCCACGGATTGATGTTCGTCAACCAGACCGCCGGGTCCGCGATCCTGATCATCGCACTGCATCGCAGCGGCAGCGGCAGCGAGCGGCTCGTCGATGCACTGGTCGGCGGTGGGGTGGTGCTGGTGATCAGCTTGCTGATCTTCCCGGCAGCACCGTTGCGCCTGATTGACCGAGCGACTCAGAACTTGGGAATCGCGCTGCGCGAGGCGCTGAGCCAGCTCGACGAGCAGATCACTCGCCGGCGCAGCAGCCACCGCCAGGCGGAGCTACCTACACACCCCTGGCCAGCTCGCTCGTCAGCGCCTGCGCCCGCGATGTGCTGCGCATTCACGGCTTCAACGAAGGTGCATAAGCGAGATGGGAGATCACTCGGGGTGGGAGGCGAGAGGCGCGACGATGGGCGTCACGAGGCAGCCGATCTGGTCGATCTCCACCTCGACGGTGTCGCCGGGGTGCAAAAACCGTGGTGGCCGGCGGGTGAATCCGACCCCGTCCGGCGTTCCGGTGGCGATCACGTCACCAGGACACAGCGTCAAGCAACCCGACGCGTAGGCGGCAATCTCGGCGGCCGAGAAGATCATGTCTGCGGTGCACCCATCCTGGACCACCTCACCGTTGACCCGGGTGACGATGCGCAGCCGGCCGGGATCGCCAATCTCGTCGGCGGTGACCAGCCACGGACCGATGGGCGCCGAGAAGTCGGCGTTCTTGCCCAGCGTCCACTGGTTGCCGGCCCGCTGGTAGCCACGCGCGGTCAGATCGTTGAAGCACAGGTAGCCCAGGATGGCCGCCTGCGCCTGCTCGACGGTCGCGTCGCGCAGGCAGCCGCCGAGGACGAAAGCCAGTTCGCCCTCCCAATCCAGGCGTGGCTCCCGAGGCGGCACAGGCACGGGATGACCGCTGACGATCAGCGTGGACGGCCACCGCCCGAACAGGTCCGGGCTTTTCGGGACGCGCAGGTTCGCCTCGGCAGCGTGCGCGGCGTAATTGCGGCCGGCGCACAGCACGTGAGCGGTCAGCGGGACCGGTGGTAGCTGCTCGACCTGGTCGAGCGTGACGGCGCTGGGCATGGCGTGGCGGGCGGCCGCGAGACCGACGGGTGGCGCTGACCAGAACTCCTCCACAGAACCGGCAACGGCCAGCCTGCCGCCGTCCATGACCCGCGCCATGGTGGCGCTACAGCCGTCCCGATACGCAATGAGCTTCACACTTACCCCTGCTGCCGGTCCTAGCGATGTTCTACCCGTTTGGAGGCGCCTTGACTGACGGTACTTATGAACTGCTGCCCATCGGGAGGGTCGAGTCCCCGTTGGTCGATCCCGCGACGGCTCCCCAGCAGGGCGACGAAGGATCCCCCGAGGCGTGGCTGGTGTTCGACAACGCGGTGCGCGAAGGCCTCGGTGATCTCCAGGTCGGCTCCGAGATCGTCGTGCTCACCTGGCTCGATCGGGCCCGTCGCGACGTGCTGAGGGTGCACCCTCGCGACGATCCCGCCAATCCCGAACAGGGCGTCTTCAGCACCCGATCCCCGCATCGGCCCAATCCCCTCGGGCTGCACCGGGTCACCATCGTGTCGATCGAAGGCGCCAGGATCCTCGTGCGCAACCTCGAAGCGCTCAACGCAACACCCATCGTGGACGTCAAGCCGGTGCTGGACTGACCGCTGAGCCAGCTGCGCACGCTTCGGTGCCAGCCCGATATGGAGACATATCGGGCTCATCGTGGCACCAGAAACCCCGATATGTCTCCGTGTCGGTGCCGCCGGGCGGCTCGGTGCCGCCAGGCGGCTCGGCTCGGTGCCGCTAAGCGGTTCTTCGGTGATGAGCGAGGTCGGCGTGGTGATCGGCGCCGTCGGTGCTGTGCGGGTCGGTGTGCACGATGGCCGACGTCAGCCGCGGTACCGCGTGGATGAGCCGGTGCTCGGCTTCGACGGCGATGGCGTGTGCCGCCGCCACGGTCAGCTCAGCGGGCACGGCGACGTCACACTCCGCGCGCAGCCGGTGACCGATCCAGCGCACATGGATGGCGCCGACGTCGACCACGCCCGACGTGGCCCGCAACGTGTCCTCGACCTGGTCGACGAGCGCGGGATCGACCGCGTCCATCAGCCGCCGGTACACCTCGCGGGCGGCGTCCTTGAGCACCAGCAGGATCGCGGCGGTGATGGCCAGTCCGACGACCGGGTCGGCCCACCGCCAGCCGATGGCGACCCCGCCCGCGCCGAGCAGCACCGCCAGTGAGGTGAACCCGTCGGTGCGGGCGTGCAGCCCGTCGGCGACCAGCGCCGCGGACCCGATCCGCCGGCCGACCCGGATGCGGTAGCGGGCGACGGTCTCGTTGCCGATGAACCCGACCAGCGCCGCCGCGCCGACAGCGAGCAGGTGCGACACGTCCGCGGGATGCACTAGCCGCTGGATCGCCTCGTAACCGGCAAGCGCCGACGAAGCCGCGATGACCACCACGATCACGATGCCGGCCAGGTCCTCCGCGCGACCGAAGCCGTAGGTGTAGCGCCGGGTCGGTGCCCGGCGACCGAGCATGAACGCGACCCCCAGCGGCACGGCCGTCAACGCATCGGCGACGTTGTGCAGGGTGTCGCCCAGCAGCGCCACCGACCCGGACAACACCACCACCACCGCCTGCAGGGCGGCGGTGGCGCCGAGGACGGCCAGCGAGATCCACAACGCGCGCATACCCTCGCGGGAGGTCTCCATCGCCGGATCGACCTTGTCCGCGCTGTCGTGCGAATGCGGCGTGACCAGATGTGACAGCCGATGCCACCGGTCGTGATCGTGATCGTGGTGCGGGTCACTGCCCATGCTGGCTGCCCTTCGCGGGATAACCGGTGTAGTGCCATTGCACACGGCCGACCGCCGGGCCGCCAGCTAGCTCGAGGGGTGCACGCCCTGCCCTTCGCTCTGGCCGCCCTCGGGGCCCAGGGTGAGGCAGGCGATCCGAGCACCCGCTGACCCCGCCTTACCTGGAGCCGTTGCCGTCTCCATCGCCTCGTGCACCACGATCGAGCCGGGTCCGCGGTCGGTGAAGACAAACGGCACTGTGGTGCGTGCCGTGCCGGAACCGGTGGCATCAGTGTGCAGCTCCAGCCAGACTTCGTTGCGCGGGTTGGCGAATTCGGGGTTGCTCGACGGTTTTTGCGGGGTGGCGGCAGGATCAATCCGGTTCTGGTAGTGCGGGCCGGCCGCGGCACCCGTGTCGCCACAGACATTGGTGTGCGCGTGCGCCGCGTAGCTGCGGTTGGGCAGCATGCCGGAAGCCGTCAACTCCACCGTAGTGGTCTCGCCCGACGGAGTCAGGGTGGCCGACAACCGCGCACCGGCCGGTGCCAGTGCCGGGTTGTACGTGTCGGCCGTCGACGAACGTGTCACCGGGGCGAGCGCGCCCTGTCCATGGAGGGTAACCGCGTCAGCCCCGGCCATGCCGAGTCCCTTATAAGCACACGCCCCCGGCAGGAGGGCCACCGTTGCTGTCACCATGGCAACCGTGAGCCGTCGCCTCATCGGACGTTCAATGAACACCCGCCGTGGGGATAACTCCCTATTTGTGCCCGTAGCGTGACGTCGATCATCGAAAGGGGCTCCCCACATAGGTGTATGGTGCCCCAGCTAGCAGATGGTTGGCGAGAGGAAATACTCCCCCACTGAGCAGCGTGCGAGTCGATGAGCTGGCCGAAAGCCAGCAGTCTGGTTGGGGAGCGGCCTGTGGGGTATCCCGCAACATGATGGCAGGCAACAGCCCGGGAACACCGGACGCGGTGGTCATCGGCGCGGGCCCGAACGGGCTGGTCGCCGCCAACATCCTGGCCGACGCAGGCTGGTCGGTCGTGGTCTGTGAGGAACAACCCGAGCCGGGTGGCGGGGTGCGCAGCGGGCCGGGTCCTGCGGAGGGTTTCGTTTACGATCACTGCAGCGCGTTCTACCCGATGGCCGCCGCGTCCAGGGCGATCCAGTCGCTGAAACTTGAGCAGTACGGGCTGAGCTGGTTGCACGCCAAGGAGGTGCTCGCCCATCCGCTGCCGGACGGGCGGGCCGCGGTACTGTCCCGCGACCTGGCCCGCACGGCCGCGTCGTTGGACGACCTGGGCGCCGGTGACGGCGCGGCCTGGAAGCGGCTGTACGGCTTGTGGCAAAAGCTGGGGCCGCACCTGTTGGACGCGCTGTTCGTGCCGTTCCCTCCGGTGCGCTCCGGGTTGCG
>Ga0134125_10006902_pt1 | contig 12838 bp, 10 predicted proteins | sample KB31751_FD_96464 | JGI IMG/M metagenome (GOLD analysis project Ga0134125, IMG submission 96464) | Terrestrial soil microbial communities with excess Nitrogen fertilizer from Kellogg Biological Station, Michigan, USA - KB3-175-1 | ecosystem: Environmental > Terrestrial > Soil > Unclassified ... | reverse complement strand
GTGCTGCTCCCCACGATCACGGGGGTGCGGGCCAGCTGGAACTGCTGCGACGGCTGGCCCGTGGAGGCGCCGAGCGTCTCGTTGCTCACCGTCTGGATGGCGCTGGCGGGGACGGTGTTGAGGCGGATGGTGGCGAGCGACGGCAGCCCGACGTCGTCGAACGCGTCGGGCCGCGCCAGGCGCGCGCGGATGACGAACTTGTTCTGGAACTGGGTGATGTCGTCGGTCGACGAGGCCCGCACGAACGCGAGCGCCGCGGCCTCGTCTTGGAACGTGAACTCCAGGTAACCGCTGCGGATGAGCTCGCCCGTCGAGTCCTCGCTGGGCGTGAAGTCCGTGAAGGTGAGCACGTCGACGCCGCTCGAGCCGTCGGTGCCGCTGCCGAACGACCAGACGAGGCGCGGCCCCGCATCGGGCTCGGTGACGTCGTTGGGCGGCTCGCCCACGTCGGTCGAGCCGGCGGCGTTGACGCGCAGGCGGAACGCTCCGGCCGGCCAGGTGGCGCCCGGGACGTTGAGGTCGAGCACGAAGTAGAGCTCCTCGCCGACCCGACCCGTCGGAAACGGAGCGAACGACTCGGTGCCCGAGGCGTTGACGGCGGCGAAAGAGGTCACGTTCCGGCTGCAGTCGATGGAGATCACGTCGACCAGGTCGCCGTTGACCAGCATGAACGGGATCTGCGTCTCGAACCGGACCGGCGCCTTCTGGCCGGGCGGCGGGCCGGACGTCAGGACGGCCGTCCCGGCCGTGACGTCGAAGCTCGTGTCCGACGACGAGGAGGTGCTCTTGAGCGAGAGGGTCACGTCCGCCACCGCGGGGCTGGCCGGGTGCCGCTCGCCGCCCACCATCTTCAGGAACGTGATCAGCCCCTTCTCGGGGACCTGGTTGATCTGGAACAGCAGCTGCTCGCTCATGAAGGCGAACAGCTGGGCCAGCGTCATCCCCGGGTCGCTGTCGTTGAGGTCGGTCCACTCCGGGGTGAAGGTGGGGATGCGGCGCCGGATCTCGGTGACGATGTCCTCGAACTTTCGGTTGTCGAGATTCGGGGGCACGAACGGCATGGATTCAGGCTCCCTGGAGGTAGAAGGGGAAGACCAGGTTTCCGCGGGTGTTGGTGCGCGGGATGTCGTAGGTGATCGTCAGGTTCACCTTCGACTCCACGTCGGGGTCGACCTCGGCGCTGGCGCTCCGGACCACGATCCGCCGCTCCCAGTTGATCAACGCCTGGCGCGCCGACTCCTCGATCTCGACCAGCGTCGAGCTGGTGATGGGAGCGAAGATCATCTGCGGCAGCGCGCTGCCGAAGTCGAAGCGCATCTGACGCTCCCCGAGCGCGGTGGAGAGGATCATCTGGATCGACTGCGCCACGTTGTCCTCGCCGTCGATCAGCGCGAACCCGCCGTCGGGACCCGGCCGCAACGGGAACCGGAGCGCGCGCCCGAGGATGTCGCCGACCGAGGCCATGTCAGCCACTCCCCTGGTCGGCCCCGGCGTCTGGCGCGGAGGCCGAGCCGTCGGCGGCCAGCGCGGTGGTGCGCCGGGCGGTGAAGGTCGTCTGGTAGCCGTTCGGCCCCAGACGGTGCGTCGCCGACTTGACGTAATAAAAGCCGGTGTAGCGGCCGACCCCTTCGATCCGCAGCGTCGTGCGCGGCCGGATGCGGGGATCGCCGATCACCTCCCCTTCGGCGTTGATGATGGAGTCGATGTTGCGCTTGAGGATGCCGGCCGCCTGGCGCTTGGCCTCGTTCGCCGTGACGGCGCGGTAGTTGGTCACCACCTCGGTCTTGTCGCCCGCCTGGCCCGCATTGGCGACGGTGTCCGTCGCCGCGTCGCCCGACGGCAGGATGAGCCCCATGTCCCTCAGGTCCTGGGCGGTCACGGTCACGTCGACGACGTCTCCGGTGTCCGGGTCCTGGTACTTGATCTGCACCGCGGTCGGCGTGCCGACGCCGTTGAACGTCGGCTTGAACGAGGTCAGCCCGGCCCGGTACACGTAGCGGATCGCCTGGCTGGCGGCGTCGGCAGGCTTGAGCGCATAGAGCGTGTTGCCGAAGCAGAGCAGCTCCAGCGGTCCGCGCTTGGCCCGGTCGGTGACGTACTGCAGGGCGTCCTGATCCGCCGGCCGCCGGTTGGCCGTGGCGTCGGAGGTCGTGCTCTGCTGGTCCGGCGCGGCCAGGCGCAGGCCGGAGAGGCTGGCGATCTGCGCGATGACCTGCTCGACGCTGGCGTTCTTGGAGGCCTTGACGTCGACGTTCTTCTGTCCGCGCATCCGGTCGCGCTTGTCGACCGCGGTGACCGTGACGACCGACTCGCCGTCGGCCGGGAAGGACGCCTCGACGGTGGTGACGATCCCCTCGAAGAACCACTGGATGTTGGTGCCGTACCCGAACCGCAGGGCCAGCGTGTCGCCGTAGTCGACGATCGGGAAGCTGCCCGCCTGGTCCGACGAGAGGTTCGCCGGGATGTCCGTGTAGCGGTAGTACTGCCGGACGAAGTCGTAGACGTTGAGCACCTCGACCGTCACCTTGGCCAGCTGTCCGTCGTCGATGGATTCGGTGAACTCGACGGAGAGAATGTCGTCGGTGTGCTGGTCAGGCTTGTCGCCGAACGGTCCGGCCAGCGGAACCAGCTGGCTGACGCTCGGGGGCGGCGCCCCCACCGCGCCCGTCTCCTTGAAGAGGTTGGAGTCGAGACGGCTCCGCTCGTCGGCCGTCGCCTCGTCGGGGTCGATGGGCGTCGGATCGGCCGCCGGCGGCGGATCGCGTGACAGCACGGGCTTGGCCACGAACACCTCGTAACGGGGGACGAAGCGGTCCTGGAGGGTGTCGAGGCCGTCTTGGATCTGGACGTTGGTGGCGGTCATGACGGGCTCATACGACCTTGGGGACCAGCAGCTCTTGGCCGGGGGTGAGCGCCAGCGGGTCGGCCAGCCGGTTGGCGTTGGCGATGGGCCGCCACAGCGTGGCGTCGCCGTACTCGCGGAACGCGATGGCGGGCAGCGTGTCGCCGGCGCGGATGGTGGCCACGTTCGACTTGTCCGGGCTCTGGGTCCGGCTCTCGGCGATCTGCTGCGAGGCGCTGCGGAACTCGCGCATCGTCAGGTTGGCGGTGGCGCGCACCGGCCGCCCCTTGGTGTCGAACAGCGTGTACTTCAGCGACAGCGACAGCGCCACCGCGCTGGGCATGATCGCCTCGGTTCCCCACAGGATCTGCACCGGCGGCGGCGCGTGCAGGGTCGCGTCTTGCAGCAGCAGGCGCTCGAGCGGCCGCACGAACCGTTCGCGCACGCTCTCGTCGGCGGGGACCACCCCGTTGGTCATGCAGTCGGTGGCGTCGAGGAACAGCTCGAACGTCATCTTGTTGCCGTTGCCGCGCACGTACTGCAGCACGGGCGCGTCCAGGCCGGGGATGGCGACCTCGGAGAAGGTCGTCTCTTTGTCGAGGGAATACTCGGTCGGGTTGAACGGCACCTCGAGGCGGCCGTTGGTGAACCCGGGCACGTCCGGGCGCTGGCGCCCGTTGATGCTCGGCAGGATCACGATGGCCAGCTTGGAGAGCGGGACCTCGACGGTGGCCATGGCCTTACGACCCTCCGCCCGTCTGCGGCGCGCCGGCCGCCGCCGGATCGGCGGGGTCGGGCCGCTTCATCTGGCCCGTCCGCTTCGCGTTCTTGGCGTTTAGCTCGATCTCCTTCTGGATCAGCTTCCGAATCCGCGATTCGTCGCGGACCTGGAACGAGGTGGAGAGCTGCTCGATCACGACAGGCATCTGGTCCGCTCCTAGATCACCGGTGGTACGCCGCCGGCACCGAACGCGCCGGCCGGGATGAGCGTCAGCCCCTCGTGCGCGACCTCCAGCGACTCGATCGCCGTGCTGCTCTGGTTGGAGTTCCAGGCCGGTCCGGTGTACTTCGCCGGCAGCGCCCGGGAGACGTACCAGATGAGCGCCGCCTGTCCGCTGGCGTCGAGGTGGGTGATGGTGATGGCCCGGCGCGCGCCGAAGCTCCCCTGCCGGACGGTGAGGAACCAGGCCCAGAGGTCGGGCACCAGCGCCACCCCGCGCTTGAAGGTGATGTTGCCGAAGTTGACGTTGGTGGCGAACTTGCGCGTGTGATCGTTGAGGCCGCCCTCCTTGTAGTCGTGGATCTCGATGCTCGACTCGAGGCCGGTCACCTCCTGGAACCCAGCCACCAGCTCGGTGACGCCGCCGGCCGCGATGGCGCACGCCGGCTGCTCCGTGGCGCCGAAGCTGACGGCGAAGGTGAAGCCAGGGAGCGGATTGGACGGGGTGAGCGGCGGGGAGATCATTGCTTGATGGGCTCCTCGGTGACCCTGGCGATCCCGTTGTCCACGCTGAGGCGAACCAGCAGGAACTCGAGCGGCACCGTCGGCGCGATGGCGATCAGCGCGGTGAGCACGCCGTTGTCTCGCTGGTCCGGGGGATTGACCTCCGCGTCGATCTTCACGAAGAACGCGTCCTGCGGCACCTGCCCGGCCAAACCGCCGGCGACGAAGAGGTCGTTCAGCAGCCGCTCGATGTCACGCCGCAGGAGGATCCAGGTGCGCGGGCTGTTCGGCTCGAACACGTACGACAGGCCGATGGGGAGGAGGGCCCGATGCAGGAAATTGAACAGCCGGCGCGTCGACAGGAACCGCCACGGCTGGCGATCGGGCCAGGACAATGAACGCACGCCCCCGATCGTCGCCCCGCCCGGCAGCTCCATGTCGAGCGGGTTGATGCCGACATCCTGCAGCGCCTCCTGATCGGCGAGGGACAGCGTCTGGCCCAGGCCGACCACGTTTTCCAAGGTCACGTTGCCGGTGGCGTGCCAGGGGCCGAGCTCACGCGCCACGAGGGCCATCTTCCCGGCCACGAACATCGAAGGGGGCACGAGCAACGTCGTGTCGCCACGGAAGACCCCGGCGGCGACGATCCGCGTCCACGGCGTGTAGCTGGCGGCGAAGTCGCGCGCGGCCAGCAGGACGGCCTGGCGCTGCTGCCGCCAGGTCTCGAGCTCGGTGACCGTCATCGGCCGCACGCCGCCGTTGCCGTCGTCGACCAGCGGCGGGTCGAGGATCACCACGCGATCCAGGGTTCGCGCCGCGCTCTGCACCATCTCGTCGGCGAGCGCGATTGCGTCGTCCGGGGCCAGCGTCAGCGTGTCGATCCCCTTGGTGCTGAAGATGCTGTTCCAGAGATCCGGCGCCACCACCACGTCGGGGAGGTCGGACAGCTCCAGCGCCGCGATGGCGCGCCCGAAGGACATCGCCAGCAGACCCTGCTGCGCGGGGTTGTCGGCCATCCCCAGGTTGCCGCCGGTGAGCGCGACCGGCGGGCCGGGCAGCGGCAGGTCCGGTCTGGGGATCGCCGCGGAGACCGAGTCGAGCACGACCGTGGTCGAGGCCAGCGCGGTGGCCATGTCGGTGGGAGCGGTGACGTCCAGCCCGGGAACGAAGACGTCGAGGCGCCCGGTCTCCTCGATCCGGAGCGTGAACGTGCGCTCGTAGAGCTCGACCAGCATGGGCGCCGAGCTGGGGGTGGTGCCGGGGATGCTGCCCGAGAGCACGATGGTCTGCACGCCCCCGGACAGCGCGTTCACGGTGGCCAGCTCCCTCCAGGCCTCGGTGACGCCGCCGCCGAACTGACCCACCAGCCGGACCGGCAGGCCCACGTCCGCCGCCAGGAACACCGGCGCGGTGAGCGGGCCGATGTCCAGGCCGTTCGTCACCGTCGTCGAGCGGACCGCTTTCGCCCGCTTGCGCACGTCCAGCAGCGCGCTCACCGAGATGGCGTTGCCGAAGTCGCCCACGTCGCGGGTTCGAAGGTTCAGCGTCGCGCCGACCACGCCGCTGGCGCCGGCCAGCGGCAGGCTCCCGGTCGCCGGCGCGGCGGCCTGAGGCGCGAACCGGGTCACCACCAGGTCCTGGCCGCCGTTATCGAAGTACGACTTGGCCAAAAGTGGCGTCAGCATGCCGTCCACGGGATCGCCGAACTGCTCGACGAACTCGTCGTAGCTCTCCACCAGCACCGGGGTCTCCGTCGGGCCGCGTTGGGTCAGGCCGATGACGGCCGTTCGATCGCTGCGCAGCACCGGGCTGGGCTGCGCCCTCACGATCTCGAACGACAACCCCGGCAACGCCATTGGCCCGCTCGCCCTCCGTCGTTACGCGATCGACAGCAGCTCGTGGCAGATCTCGAGCGACTCGATGGCGACGGCGCTCGAATCGCCCTTGAGGCTCGGCCCCGTGTACTTGCAGGCCCAGCCGCGCTTGAACGACCAGCGCAGCACCGGGTTGCGCGCCTCGTCGCGCAGGATGATGGCCCCGTCGCGGCGGTCGACGGAGCCTCCCATCGTGTTCTGGATCCAGGTGAACATATCGAGGTCGCCGATGATTCCGCGCTTGAGGACGATGTTCGGGAACTTCTTGAGGCCCGGCAGCTTGCGGGCCACGATGTCCTCATCGCCGTTGCGGTACGAGATGGGCTCGACCTCCGCGTCGAGGCCGCTGACCTCGTTGAAGCCGGCGGTGGTCAGCCCGCTGATCTGGATCAAGTACGTGAACCCGACGTACGGGTCGTCGCGATGTTGGGCCATGTTGGTTCTCCTTGGAGGTGACTACCCGGACCTGGAGGTGACTAGCTGGACTGCTCGGCGACGATGACGCTGTTGGGAGCTTGGCCAATCTGGAAGACGATGAACTCGGCCGGCTTCACCGGAGCGATTCCGACGATGATGTTCACGCGGCCGTTGTCGCGGTCGTCCTGGGTGGTGGTGGTGTCGTCGACCTTGACGAAGAACGCCTGCGCGGCCGTGGCCCCGAACAGCGCGCCGGCGCGCCACTCGGTGGTGAGGAAGTTGGTGACCGCGTCGCGGATGTTCGCCCACAGGATCTCGTCGTTCGGCTCGAACACCGCGAACCGGGTCCCCTTGACGATCGACTGCTCGAGGAAGATGAACAGTCGCCGCACCGATACGTACTTCCAGAGCCCCTCGGCCGAGATGGTGCGCGCGCCCCAGATGACGTTGCCGAGACCATCGAAGGTGCGCAGGACGTTGACGCCGGCCGGGTTCAGCAGGTCCTGCTCGCCGTCGACCACGACGCGGGAGAACCCGCTGATCCCCTGGACGACCACGTTGGCCGGCGCCTTGAACACCCCGCGGTCGTTGTCGGTCCGGGCGTAGCAGCCGATGACGTGACCGGCCGGCGGCTGCGCGATGGTGGTGTTGGTGGCGGGATCCAGCACCCGAACCCAGGGGTGGTACATCGCCGCGAAGCGCGAGTTGAACTGGCCGCGGACGGCCAGCACCTGGGTGATGTCCTGCTGGTTGCTGCTCTCGAACACCGCGAAGCGATCCAGGCGGCGCTCTGCCTGCCCGATCAGCTCGCCGACCACGTTGACGTCGGTCTGGCCGGGCGCCGCGATGATGTTGATTGCGTCCGTCGCCTCCAGCGCCTTGAGGCCCGTCCGCTGGCCCGCCTGGTCGATGCCGATGAAGTCGCTGACGCTAATCGTGCCGTCGCTGCCGTTGCTGAGAAAGGCGGCCTGACCGTTCACGAAGAGGGGGAAGGTGACGGCCAGCGTCCCATTGACAGGCATGATGGCGACCGAGGGCGCGTCGTCGATGGTCACCCACTGGGACTGGCTGTCGACGGCCTGGGGCAGCCCGCTGCCGTCGGGGGCGTCGTTCACCGACGAGATGTTGTTGATCGTCTCCACCAGCGCGCCGTCGAAGAACGTGTCCAGGCGCCAGCCCGTGACCCGGATGGTGTCGCCGGCCGCGACGCCGGTGCCGTCGTTGAGCGTGATGGTGCCGGTGGACTGGGTGACGGCGGTAATATTCGGGTACACGCGCGCGCCGGTACCGGAATCCTCCACCTCGACGGTCTGACCGACGCTGAACGGCGCGATCTGGGTGACCACGAACGACTTCGGATCGGCGGCGACCGTGTTGGCGATGGTGGTGTTGGCGATGTACACGGGCGTCAGCAAGACCTGCAGCCGGTTGTTGGCGAAGAATCCGGGGTCGCGCGCCCTGAACGTGATGAGGGCCGCCCCGGGCGACTCTTGGGTCGTGTACTGGACGGCGAACGTGGTGGGCTTGACCGCCGTCAGGTTCGCGATGACGACGTTGATCTCGAGCGAGCCAGCGGTCGCGTTGATGCTCTGGATGACCCCACTGATGGGTGCGGCAGAACCGTTGGTCGAGACCAGGTTCACCGGTTGTCCCTTCTGCGCCCCGACCACGCTGGCCACGCGAATGACGGAGTTGGCGGGTATCGAGCCGGGTTGGGGCGCCGCCAGGATCTGCACCTGATAGCCGGAGCCCGGGGCGACGAGTGCTTTTTGGGCGGTGCTTGCGCCGTCGGCGACGCTGGTGGCCGCAGCTCGCACGATGAACGCGCGCTTGCCGCCGTTGTCGAAGAAGCCCCGCACAGCCAGCGGCAGGGGCTTGCCCACCAGGAAGCCGCCGAACTGTCGCTGGTAGTCGGAGAAGCTCGTGATGAGGGTGGGCTGTCCCACCGGCCCGCGCTCGGTCTCGCCGACGAAACCCGCCGTACTGGTGGAGACCCCCTCGATCGGCTGGGGGCCGAAGTTGACCTCCTGAATGAATACTCCGGGTGTCAGCAGCTCTGGCATCTTGTCCTCCTGGCGGGATCGAGCGCTCCGCACGCTCGGCGAACGATGAAGCTCAACTCAGCGCAATGGTCACTCCATTGACGGTTTGCAGGACCAGCGGTTGGTCGGACAGGCTCCCCGTGTGGCTTCCCGAGGTCACCGCCACGTCGAACGCGATCGCCGTCGGGTGATCTTGGGTGATGTCGGGGAACAACCAGGCCACGAACTGACCGTCGTCGGAGGTCAACGTTTCGAAGGGCGTACCGGGAACGGTGGCGGTGGGATCGCTCGGGTCCTCGAAGCGTGGCGTCACCGCGACCGAAGCGCCGACCACCGGCGCGCCTGCCAGCAGGACGCTGCCCGCCACCCGCGTCAGCGCTCCCGGGAACGCATAACCGGTTCGGGGCCGCAGACGGACCTGGACCAGGCTCGGCGGCGCCGCCACCGACGGGACCGTGATGCCGCCGGGGTCGGCGAGCGTGGGGACCGTCTGGTTCGTCTCCAGCGTCTCGGCGAAATAGCCGTCGGCCCGGATGGCCAGTGTGACCTCCTCGGTCGTGCTGAGGTTCTCGAACACCCAGCGCGAGCGGCCGACCAGGAACATGGTCGGCGAGATGACCAAACCTGGGACGCTGATCAGTGAAACGGTCACGCTGCTCGTGCCGGCCAATGAGCCGTTGGTCAGCTCGTCAACGAGCTCGAGCCCAAGGCTTGCGCTTCGAACTACCGGTTCGCCGCCGACGCTCATGCTTCCCAGAACGAGATATCCTCAATCCGCGAAGCCTGTCAATACGGAAAACGTCCGAATCGTTGATTAATAAAGCAAGCAAATCAAGTGCGGCTGGCGGCAACGATGGATGCGATCATTCGCCAACGAAAATGACGCGAGGGCAGGTGTGTCCGGTCAAGCGGACACAAAAACGCGAAGCGGACCATTGACAGGCTGCGCGCGTTCCCGCACCGTCGCCAATGAGGGGTCTTCGCGGAAAGCCGATGTATTTTCGGCAGGAAATAGCGTGAGCGGCACCGGTTCCCTGCACCGGGAACGGCCGCTTCTGCATCGGTGGGCGCCGCTGGTCGCCGAGGCGCTCGGTCGTCGGGCCAGCCTGGCCCGGGTGCTCGACCGCTGGTGCGCGGCGCGCGTGCGGCTCGGCCTCGGTCCGTCGGCGCAGCAGGCGGGGGCGCTGCTGCTCGCTGTCCAGGTCGATGAGCCCGCATGTCGCGCGCTGGTCCGGCCGCCGCGGCGCAATCCCGCCCGCGGCGATCTCCTGACCGCGCTCGCCGGCGTGCTGGACGAGGAAGAGGCCGCGCAGGCGTTGCTGCAGCTCGAGGAGCGCGGCGTCGCGCGTCCCCACGACGACGGCGGGGGTCCCTGGTTCGACGCCGAGCTCGCGCTGGAGCCACGGGTTCGCTCGTACTGCCTGGCCCTCGGACAACCGGCGTTCGATCCGCTTCCGGCCGCGGCGCTGGCGCCGCCGCAACAGGAGCTGGCGGCGCAGGTGCGCGAGCTGCTCGGTCGTGGCGCCGGCAGCGCTCTCTTGGTTGCCGTCCGCGGCGCCGCCGGCACCGGCCGCGACACGCTGGTGCGCGCGCTCCTCGCGATGGCCGGCACGCCGGCGCTCCGCAAGACCTGCTACGAGCTGCGGGGCGGCGCCGATCGCCTGGAGCCGGAGCTGGGCGGCTTCGCGGCGGTCTGGGACGCGCGCCAGGGGGATCCGAGCCCCGACGACATGCACCTCGCGTCCACTTGGTTGGAGCGGAGCCCGACGCTGGCGGTGGCGGTGCTCGATCGGCACCAGGACGCGCCCGAGATCCCCGGGCGGCAGCTGGTGCTGCTGGAGACCGACGCGGGCGCGCTGCCCGCGCGCACCCACGCCTGGTCGCAGGTGCTGCACGAGCGCGGAGCAGCGCCGGGGGTGGCGGGGGCGGCTGCCGAGCTACTCGCGCGTCGCAGTCGCGCCGGCATCGGGCTGGCCACGCGGGCGGCGCAGATGCAACGGCCGCCGCTGCCGGACCAGGCGGGCGAGCTGGTGCTGGCGATCGAGGAGTCGCTGGGGGCGCTGGCCCGCCCGTCGAGCACGCGCGGCATCGTCGTCGAGCGGCCCGAGGTGCCGTTCGCGCGGCTGGTGGTGTCGGACACGGTCGGCGCGGCGCTCGAGCAGCTGATGGCGCTGGCCCGCCTGCACCCCGAGCTCGACGCCACGTCGGGCCGTCGCGGCGTGAAGGCGTTGTTCGCCGGTCCCTCGGGGACGGGCAAGACGATGGCGGCGCGGGCCATGGCTTCGGAGCTGTGCCTGCCCCTGTACCGCGTCGACCTCTCGGCGGTGGTGTCCAAGTGGGTGGGCGAGACGGAGAAGAACCTGCGCCACGCGCTGGAGGCCGCGGAGGCCGCGGGCGCGGTGCTGCTGTTCGACGAGGGCGACGCGCTGATGTCGAAGCGGGGCGAGGTCACGCGCGGGACCGATCGCTACGCCAACCTCGAGGTCTCGTACCTGCTCCAGGCGATCGAGACGCACGACGGGATCGTCGTCGTCACCACGAACTTGCGCGCCAACCTGGACAACGCCTTCTTGCGCCGATTCGACGTGAACGTCGACTTCGCTCCGCCCACGCGTCAGGGCCGCGCGGTGCTGTGGCGGCAGGAGCTCGGGGTCGCAGCCGGCGCGGGGCTGTCCGACCGGTTCGTCCACGAGCTCGCCGGCCCCGAGCTCACCGGCGGCAACATCGCCTCCGCGGCGCGGCTGGCGCTGGCGCTGGCGCGGCAGGGCGGCGGCGAGCGGGTGAGCGAGTTCAACGCGTGCACGGCGGTGGCGGCGGAGCTCGTGAAGCTGTCGGCGATGGTGCAGGCGGCGCAGTGGCTAGCGCTGGCGAAGGCCCATGCTCGATAGGTTGGAGCGGCCGCGGCTGACCCCGCCGGCTTCACGCGAGCCGGCGACGCCGAGCCCTGAACCGCCGTCCCCACGGTCGCGGGCGCCCTCCGCTGGGGTGGCGGCGGACGCGGAGGCGCCGCCGAGCGCGTCGCGCACGCCCGTCCAGCAAGCGCGCGCGCAGCGCTTGACGCCGGGTTACCGCTCGAGCCCGACGGTCGCGGGCGGGCGCCCCCCACCGCTGGCGGCCGTGCAGCGCGCGCCCGTCGGTGAACGCGGGGACGCGAGCGAGCCCGCGCGAGCGCCGGAGCGATCGCGGGCCTCGGGCGCTGCGGGCAATCCGCAGCCGGTCGCCGGCGGGGGTCGTGGACCAGGCTCTGCGCCCGAGCGTCCGTCCCCCGCCGGGGGTTACCAGTTGATGCGCGGTGCCGCGACGTCGCCGCCCGTCGCGCTGCCCGCCCGCGCGCCGGTCCGCCGGGGGCCGCCGACGACGCGCGGGGCGTCGCTCGGCCCGGTCGCCGCCGCGCCCGCGCTGCCCATTCAACGCCAGCCGGCCGCCGGGCGCGCGGGGTACAGAGTCTCTGCGGGGCCGTCGCTGGCGCCGGGCGCCGGGCGCCGGGCGCCGACGCCGCTGGCGCCGCTGCTGGCGGTGCTGCCCGTCCAGGCGAAGGTGGAGATCGGCGCCACCAACGATCCGCTGGAGCACGAGGCCGATCGCGTCGCCGATACGGTCGTCTCGTCGCCGCCGACGGCCACCGGCGCGTCCGCCCACCAGCGCCACGCGACGCCGATCGCGGCGCCGGCGGATCGAGCGGACGGCGGCGGCCCGGCCGCGACCTGCGCGTGCGGCAGCTGCCTCGCGTGCGCCTCGAAGGCCGGTGCTGGTGGCGGCGCCTCGATCCAGCGCAAGCCCGCGCCCGGCGCCAGCGGCGCCGAGGTGGGTGGCGCGGCCGCGGCGCACGGGGGCGTCGAGATGGGCGAGCCGCTGGCGGCCGACGTGCGCGAGCGCGTCGAGCCGGTCCTGGGCGCGGATCTCGGCGGCGTGCGGGTGCACTCCGGGGCCGGCGCCTCCGCCGCGGCCGGCTCGATCGGCGCCCGCGCGTTCACGCACGGCAACGACATCTGGCTGGGGGCCGGCGAGTCCGCGCGCGATCACCGGCTCCTCGCCCACGAGGCGACCCACGTCGTGCAGCAGGCCGGCGGCGCACCGGCGTCCGTCCAGCGCGACGGCGGCGACGACAGCTTCTTCGGCCAGGTGGCCGGCGCGGTCAGCAGCGTGGCCGGCGCGGTCGGCAGCGCGGTCGGCGGCGCTGTCTCCTCCGTCGAGGAGATGGGCGCCGACGCGATCATCG
>Ga0134125_10006901_pt1 | contig 12838 bp, 12 predicted proteins | sample KB31751_FD_96464 | JGI IMG/M metagenome (GOLD analysis project Ga0134125, IMG submission 96464) | Terrestrial soil microbial communities with excess Nitrogen fertilizer from Kellogg Biological Station, Michigan, USA - KB3-175-1 | ecosystem: Environmental > Terrestrial > Soil > Unclassified ... | reverse complement strand
TGCTTGATCAGCGCGCTGCGCGGCTCGGTGAGAATCCGCACGAACTCCTCTTTGCCGAGCGCCTCCAGCTCGACTCGGATCGGGAAGCGCCCCTGCAGCTCGGGAATCAGGTCCGACGGCTTCGAAACGTGGAACGCCCCGGCGGCGATGAACAGGATGTGATCGGTGCGAACCATCCCGTACTTCGTGTTCACCGTCGTGCCTTCGACGATCGGCAGGATGTCGCGCTGCACGCCTTCGCGGCTGACGTCGGGCCCGTGGCCGCCTTCGCGTCCCGCGATCTTGTCGATCTCGTCGATGAAGATGATGCCCGCCTGCTCGACGCGATCGACGGCCGTCCGCGCGACGCTGTCCATGTCGATCAGCTTCGTCTCTTCTTCCTGCGTGAGGTACTCGAGCGCTTCCGGCACCTTCATCTTCCGCTTCTTCGTCTTGCCCTGGAAGAGGCCCGGCAGCATGTCCTTGAGATTGATGTCGACTTCCTCGACGGAGGTGCCCGTGACGATCTCGAGCGACGGGAACGACTTGTCGCGCGCGTCCACTTCGACGACGCGTCCGTCGAGCTGCCCGGTGTGGAGCTGCTCGCGGAAGCGTTCGCGTGTGCGGTGCTGCGCGTCGCGTACCGCCACGGCGTCTTCATCCGGCGCGACCGGCCGCGTCGGCGGGAGCAGCAGGTCGAGCAGGCGGTCCTCGGCGTTCTGCGCCGCCTTGGTATGTACTTCCTCGAGCCGTTCCTCGCGGACCATGTCGATGCCGAGCTCGACGAGATCGCGCACCATCGACTCGACGTCGCGCCCGACGTAGCCGACCTCGGTGAACTTGCTCGCCTCGACTTTCACGAACGGCGACTGCGCGAGGCGCGCCAGGCGCCGCGCGATCTCCGTCTTGCCGACGCCGGTCGGCCCGATCATCAGGATGTTCTTCGGCGCGATCTCTTCGGCGAGATCCGGCGACAGCTTCTGCCGCCGCATGCGGTTGCGCAGCGCGATCGCGACCGCGCGCTTGGCCGCCGCCTGGCCGACGACGTACTTGTCGAGCTCGGCGACGATCTGCCGTGGCGTGAGCGATTCGGTCGCGGTCTGCGTCGCCTCGGGAAGCATGATGGCCATTAGAGCTCTTCAACAACTATCTGCTGGTTCGTGTAGATGCAGATCTGCCCGGCAATCGCCATCGACTTCTCGGCGATTTCGCGGGCGCTCAGTGTCGTGTTCGCCGCGAGCGCCTTCGCGGCAGCCAGCGCGTACGGTCCGCCCGATCCGATCGCCACGATCCCGTCGTCGGGCTCGATGAGATCGCCGTTGCCCGACAGCAGGAACATCGCCGACGGGTCGAGCACGATCAGCATCGCCTCGAGCCGGCGAAGAATGCGATCGGTGCGCCAGTCTTTCGCGAGCTCGACGGCCGATCGCTCCAGGTTGCCTCGGTACTGCTCGAGCTTGGACTCGAAGCGCGAGAACAGCGCGAACGAGTCCGCGGCCGATCCCGCGAAGCCGGCGAGGATCTTGTCGTTGTACAGCCGCCGGATCTTCTTCGCGGTCTGCTTCACGACGGTGTTGCCGAAGGTGACCTGTCCATCTCCCGCCATGACCGAGTGGTTGTCGTGCCGGACGGCGAGGATGGTGGTGGAGTGCAGCATGAGGGGCAATTTCCGAGTCTATCGGTCGCCTCGAAAGGGTGTCAAGAAATGCGGACGCTTATGCGACGATAGGCGCGGTTTTCGCGGCCCGTTCATTGGCAGCCGAGTTGCGTAAGCGAACCCTATGACGCGACATCTGTCCTCCACGGTGTTCATCGTCTGTTTGACGCTGCCGGCGGCCGCGTGGGCGCAGCACACCAACAGCGGAGGTGCTCCGGCAGTCGGGACCGCGTCGCCGTCGGGCGGCGGCGGCGGATCGTCCAGCGGCTCGTCGGGATCCTCGGGCGGATCGAGCTCCAGCGGGTCGAGTTCCAGTTCTGGCGACAGCGGATCGTTCAATCCGAGCGGAGGCCGCAGGCGCGGCGGCGTTCCCGCGAACGGGACGGCGTCGCGGGGATCGGTGCCGGGCTCCGGCGGGACGATCGTCGTCACCGAAGGCAGCGGGTTCTACCCGTGGGGCTGGGGATACGACGGCGGCGCGATCGCCGGCGGATATTTCGGCGGCTACTACGGCGCGTACGATCCGTGGTACGGCTGGTTCCCGACGTACGCGCCGGCGGCGTACGGCGGCGGTCCCGACGACACCGGCGGCCTGCGGATCAGAGTCACACCCAACGACGCGAACGTCTACGTCGACGGTTTCTACGTCGGCGTCGTCGACGACTTCGACAACGCGTTCCAGAAACTGAAGCTCGAGCCGGGACCGCACCACATCGAGATCCGCGCGCCGCAGCACCGGCCGCTCGCCGTCGACGTGATGATTCAGGAAGATTTGACGATTACGTACCGCGGGGAGCTGGCGAAGCAGTAGCCTTCTTCACCCACCAGTAGATCGGAATGCCGGCGGCCATGACACCGACGCCGGCCAACGCCACGTTCCTGCCCTGCGGGTCGACGAACGTGTTGACCACGATCGCGAATCCCACCAGACAGAACAGCGCCGGCGCCCACGGATAGCCCCACGCTTTGAACACTTCGGCCTGCGTCGGCGTGCGCCGGACGAAGAAGAGCGACAGCACCGCCAGCGCGGAAAACAGAATCACGCCGAAGCCCGTGTACGTCAGCAGCTGCTCGAACGTCCCCGACAGCACGAGCAGCGAGCTCCATGCGGCTTGCGCGATGATGGCAATCGCCGGCGTGCGGAAGCGCGGATGCACGCGCGCGGCGGCCGGCACGAACGCGCCGTCGCGCGCCATCGCGAAGTAGACGCGCGGCCCCGCGGTCGTCATCGCGCTGAGGCTGCTCAGCAGGATGACGACGGCGACGACGGCGAAGAGCACCGCGGCCGCCGGCCCGAACAGCCGTTCCGCCGCGATTTCGCCGACCGCGACGCCGCTCAGAAACTGCTCCTGCGGCACCACGCGCAGATACAGCGCGTTCAACGCCAGGTACAGCGCGACGGTGCCGACCGTCCCGATCAGCAGCGCGCGCGGCACATTGCGCACCGGATGCTTGATCTCCTCGGCGACATACACCGCCGCGTTCCATCCCGAGTAGCTGAACATGATCGGCACGAGCGCGAGCAGCCAGCTCGACGCGTGCACGGGCGCGCCGTTGGTGAACGCGGGCTGTCCGCTGACGCGCGTCACCAGCAGCCCGATGGCCGCGAACGCCAGCAGCGCGCCGACCTTCAGCGTCGTCAGCGAGTTCTGCAGCACGCGTCCGAGGCCGACGCCGCGCATCTGAATCAGCGCGAGGGCCATGATGACGATGATCGCGACCAGGGCGCGGACCGAGATCGTCAGCCCGAGCGGGCCGACGTGCCACGCCGCGAGGGGCGTCGCGTTGCCGACGCCGGGAATCAGCCGATCGAGGTACGCCGCGACGCCGACCCCGCCGGCGGCAATCGCGCCGCTGAACCCCGCGACGAACGACGTCCAGCCGGTGAGAAACGCGGCGAGGCCGCCGAACGCTTCGCGCAGATAGACGTACTCGCCGCCCGCCTCCGGCTGCCGCGCCGCGAGCTCCGCGTACGCGAGCGCGCCGAACAGCGCGAGCACGCCGCCGAGCGCCCACACGCCGAGGATCGCCGCGCGGTTCGGGAGCAGCTGCGCGATGAAGCTCGGGGTGATGAAGATCCCGACGCCGATGACGTTGGAGATGACGATGGCCGCGGCGTCCCAGGGACCGAGACGCCGCTCGAGTGACGGGTGATCCGCGCCGCCGAGCACGGGACTAGTCTAGTTCTACTCTACGAACTCGTGCTTGACCGGATACTCGCCGAGCTTCGTCCACGCGATCGAGCCGTATTTCGCGGTGAGCCGGGCGCGCGCGTCGACGAAGTACTGGCTCTTCATGATCGTCGCGCGGGGGTCGGTGCCTTTCGCGCCGTGATCCGACTGCAGCGTGATGAACGGCGTCGTCGCGCCGGGTTTGAGGCCCTCGGAGCCGGTCACGCTCTGAAAGCGCGATCCCCACTCCTTCTCTTCCTTCGCCGGCTGGAACATCGCGTTCACCTGCAGCACGGGCAGGTTCTGATCGGAGTTGTTCTTCAGGCGGAACTTGATGAACGGGACGAGCTTGTTCTGTCCGTCTTCCGTGATGCCGGCGTCGGCCCAGCCGGTCGACATGTCGACGACCTCGAGCTTGGCCGCAAGATCCACCGGCTTCCCGCACGAGACGGCACCGAGGATCGTGACAACGCCGACGGCGGCGACGGCAAGTGCGGCGGCGCGGGTTCGCATGAACACTATTTTAGAACATCCGCTTTTCGTTCTCGATGCGCTTCAGCACCTCGTCGCGCGTTATCTGTCCGGCCCGGAACGACTGCAGGTCGCTCCCCTTGATCCGGATGACGACGGTCTGGCCGTCGTTGTCGGGCGAGGCGATGCGCGGCCGATCCTGAATGCCGCGGGCGGCGACGGTCAGCCACTCATCCGGGCCGACCGCGAGCGGAGCGCTGTAGTCGAGCATCGCGTCGGCGATCGCCTGCACGACTTCCGCGCGGTACGCCTCGTTCGGACTGTTGAGCAGGGTGTCGTCGTTCTGCGCGGGCCTCGGCGCGAGTGACGCGGCCGATACGCTGCGATCCGGCGGGCTCGGCGGATTGGCGGCCGCGCCGGCGCCATTCGGACGGCGGCGATTCGGCAGCACCGGCGCGACCGTCGACGCCGGCACCGTCGGCGAGGCGGGCGCAGCCGCGGGACCGGACTGATCGAGCGTGCGCAGGCTCCACAACAGCGTGCCGTTCGACGAGGGCACTTCGACGTCGAAGAACACGCCGTACCCGTCGAGGCGGAAGCCGCGCACGCGCGGGTTGTCGAGAATCATCAGCTGCGCGGGCGCGTCAGGGAACACGGCCTGCAGCCGATCGCGGAAGTTCGCGGCGCCGTGTTCGACCGCGCCTTCGAGCACGCGTTCCATCACGCCAATCTGATAGTGCGTCTGCCGCGGATCGCCCGCGCGCGGCGCCGGCGCCTGCGCGAAGGCGGGCGCGGCCATGGTGACGCCGAGGAGTGCTGCTGCCAGTGTCTTCATGATGTCCCTGCTACCTCTGCTGCGACGCCGGCACGGCGGCCGGCAGCAGATAGTTGATCTGCCGCTGCTGCTTCGCGATCTCGTCGCCGTACGTATTCATGACGTTCTGCAGCAGCTGGTTCGTGCGGCGGACGTCGCCCGTCCGCTGCGCGGAAAGGTCCTTCTGGAGCTGCACGAGGTGCAGCGCCAGCTGCTGTTCCTGCTTCTTCTCGCTCTGATCGATCAACGCGCCCACGCGCCTCAGCACCTCGGCGTCCATGGCCGCCGCCTGCGCGACCGGCGCGGGTGAGGTGTTCGCGGCGCGGACGCTCGCGGTCTGCGCGCGCATTTCGGTCTGCAGCTGCTCCCGCATCGCGGTGAGCTCCGCGCGCCAGGGGGCGGCATCGACAGGCGGCGTCTGCGGCGCCGGCTGCACTGCGGGCTTCGACCAGCCGGTCGTGACGTTCAACCCGTGGCCGCGGTCGTAGCGGATGTCGAGATTCGCAATCGACGCGGACACGCCGAGCACGAGCATCGCGGCGGCAACCTGCGCCCACACCGGCACGCTCTGCCACCACGCGACGCTCGACTGGTGACTGGTGACCGGTGACTGGTGACTCCGCGGCGCGGGCGCGGTCCAGTGCGCGAGACTCGTTCGCACCTCGCGCATCTCCGCGAGTTCGGCGCGGCAGGCCAGACAGACCGTCACATGCGTCTCGAACGCGACGCGCTCCGAGGGTTCGATGTCGTCGTACAGGTACCCGACGAGCACCGCTTCACGATCGGGATAGCTACAGGAGAAGTCAGTCATTGGTCACTCTTGCCAAGCTCGCGGCGAAGAACCGCGAGCCCCTGATACAGCCGTGTTTTCACCGTGCTCAGCGGACAGCCGGCGAGGTCCGCGATTTCCTGGAACGTGAGCCCGTGGTACTCCTTCAAGATGATGGCCGTCCGCTGCTCTTCGGGCAGCTTCGCCATCGCCCTCTCGACCGCGCGCGTCAGATCGTGCCTCGCCACGACGTCTTCGATCGCTTCGGTCGGCTCGCGAGCCGCGGCCAGCTCCATCACGTCGACGTCCTCGGGAAGCTGCACCACCGGCGTTCTCCGCTGGCGGCGCACCCAGTCGCGGCAGAGGTTGAGCGCGATGCGGTAGAGCCACGACGAGAACTTCGCCTGCCCGCGAAAGCCGCTGAGCGCCCGGTACGCGCGCAGGAAGGTCTCCTGGCACACGTCGCGTGCGTCCTCTTCGCGGCCGAGCGTGCGGTACGCGAGGGCATAGATGGGCCGTTCCCATCTCAACACCAGTTGATTGAAGCTCTCGGCATCGCCACCTATCGATCGGGTGACGAGCTCTTCGTCAGACCACGTCATGCGGGGCGCGGCACTCTGGACACTTAGACTCCGGGGCCGGAGCCACGGCCGGTATGTTTCTCAGGTGCCGTATTCCTCACGTAAAGTATACGGCTCGCAAGACTTATTTCCATTTGGCGGGTCCTCGGCCTATCGCTTACAATTCGCGACAGCGCGTTCCCCCCACGCGGCTTCATTAATTAATGTCTCAAATCGGCACCACCAGTCCGCCACTGATCTCGCTGCTCGCCGCGGGATCGCGGACGATCGACCTGCTGCCCCATCTGCACCGGTACGCGATCGAGACGACCGGCGGCGGATGTTCGCTGCTCTTCGAGCACAACCCGCGCAGCGGCGCGCTGCATCCGACGTCGGGCTACGGCCTCGACGAGCTGCGCGTCGATCCCTGGAGCACCGGCGAATCGGAAGGCACGCTGATCGAGCAGGCATTCAAGCGGCGCGGCCCGATGGTCGTCGACGACATCGCCCGCCAGATGCCCGACCTCAAGCTGCGGCTGGGGACGGCGAACGCACTGCTCCTGCCACTCGCACAGGGCGACGAACGCCTCGGCGTGCTCGCCATCGGGTTCACGAACATCCCCGATCCCGCGGAAATCGGGATCGACAGCATCGCGGTGCTCGACACGTTCGTCACGGCGATGGAGCTGCTCCGCCTGCGGCGCCACTCCACCCTGCTGCGCGATCTCCGCGATCTCATCGACGAGTTCTCGGCGAGCATCTCGGCGACGCTCAACCTCACGGCCGGCCTCGAGATCTTCTGCGTCGGGGCGAACCGGCTGTTCGGCGCCGACCGCACGTCCGTCTGGGTCCACGACCGGCGCGGACGCCAGCTGGTCCTGCAGGGCTCATCCGATCCCGAAACGATCTCGCGCAACGTGCGCGTCAGCGCCGACGATCCGCTTGCGCCCGCGGCCGTCGCCATGCGGCGCTCGCGCGCGGAAATCACGGCGAGCGGCGACGAGGCGACGTACACCGTCACCGTCCCGCTTCGCGGCTACCGCCGCGCGCTGGGAACGATCGTGTTCGAAAGCGCGCGCATCGAGGCGGGCGGCGAGCTGGAGCTGCTCGATCGCGCGGACGAGCTCGGCCGGCAGCTGTCCAACGCCATCGAAACGACGCAGCTGCTCGACGACGTCATCCGTTCGCGGCGCGAGCTCGAGAACGCCTTCGACTCGATCTGGCATCTGGTCGTCGTCGTCGACCGGACCGGGAAGATCGTGCAGGTGAACGAGGCGTTCGCGAACAGGCTGGGCCGCTCGCGCGAGGCGCTCCTCGGCCAGACACTCTCCGAATGCGTGGGCCCTGAACTGTCGTCGTGGGTCGCCGGCCAGCAGAAAGAAGAACTCCGGTCCGATCCGACGACGCCAGCCATGTGCGAGCTCGTCGATCCCGCGCTCGACGGACCGTTCATGTTCACCGTGACGGATATGGTCGATCAGGAGCGCCGGAAGACCGGCATGGTGCTGGTCGCCCGCGATCTCACGCCGCAGTCCAAGCTCGAGGTCGAACGCGAGGAACTGCGCAAGCGCCTGACGCAGTCGGAGAAGCTGGCCGCGCTCGGCCAGTTCGTGGCGGGCATCGCCCACGAACTCAACAACCCCCTGCAGGGCGTGCTCGGCCATCTCGAGCTGCTGCGCGTCACCGGGGCGTTTCCCAAGCAGCTTCGCAAGGAAGTGCAGACGATCTATCGCGAGGCTGATCGGGCAGCCAAAATCGTGCGCAACCTGCTGGTCTTTGCAGGTTCGCGGCGTCTTGCCCGCCGCGCTGTCTCTCTGCCGCCGATCCTCCAGAAAGTCGTTGCACTCCGATCCGCCGCCTGCCGTGCCCAGGACATCGAAGTCGTGCGACACTATGAGCAGAAACTGCCCCGCGTGCAGAGCGATCCGCTGCTGCTTCATCAGGTGTTTCTGAACATCATGATGAACGCCGAGCAGGCGATCGCGGCCACGGGACGTCCGGGCAAGATAGAAATCACGTCGAAGAAGACGCGGGACCGGCTTGTGACCACCGTGCGCGACACGGGCGGCGGCATTCCGGAGGAAGCGTTGTCGCGGATCTTCGAACCGTTCTACACGACGAAGGAAGTCGGCAAGGGCACCGGGCTCGGCCTGGCCATTGCCTACGGCATCGTGCAGGAACATGGCGGTCAGATCCTCGCGGCCAACCATCCGGACGGCGGCGCGATGTTCACCGTGGAGTTGCCCGTCGGGCCCGCGCCCGACCAAGTGAAGGAATGATGGACGAGACGTTTCTGACGACCGAAGAGGTGCTCGAGTACCTTCAGGTGAATCTGCGGACGGTCTACCGGCTGATCAAGGCGGGCAAGATTCCCGCCGTCCGCGTCGGCCGGCAGTGGCGCTTCCGCAAGCGCGACATCGACGCGTGGCTCGACAGCCAGCGTCCGCGCGGCGGCTCGCGCGCCGCCGCTTCCGCTCCGGCGTCCTCGGCTCCCGCGCGTCCCGCGGCCGGCAACGCACGCCCGCGCGTCCTCGTGGTCGACGACGAAGCCAGCATCAGGGATCTGCTGTCGAAGACGCTCGCGCTGGCCGAATACGACGTGGACGTCGCGCCCGACGGCCGATCCGCCCTCGAGCGCATGCGCATGTATCCGTACGACCTGCTGATCGCGGACCTGAAGATGCCGGGCATGGACGGCCTCACCGTCATCCGCGAAGCGAAGCGCTACAAGGGCGATCTGCCGGTCATCATCATCACCGGCTTCTCCACCGAGTCGAGCGCCATCGAGGCGGTGAATCTCGGCGTCGCCGGCTATCTCACCAAGCCCTTCCGCGTCCCCCAAGTGCTTGCCGCCGCCGCCAAAGCCTTAGGGGAATAGCCGGGTCATTCGCAGCGTTGATCCAGCTTTCCGAGCTGACCAAGTCGTTCGGCGACAGGGTCCTGTTCGACCACGTCACGTGGCAGATCACTGACGGCGAACGGGTCGGCCTGTGCGGCCCGAACGGCGCCGGCAAGACCACGCTGTTAAAGATGATGGCGGGGATCGACGAGCCCGACTCGGGCGCGATCCTCAAGCCCGCCACGCTGACGGTCGGCTACCTTCCGCAGGACGGCCTCGCGCACAGCGGGCGCAGCCTCATCGACGAGGCGACGAGCGCGTTCGGCGATCTCCTTCGCATCAAGGCCGAGATGCACGACGTCGAGTAGCGCCTCGGCGACCCATCTGTCCCGCAGGCCGAGCACGACGACATGCTCGCGCGCTACAGCGATCTCCAGGACACGTTCCGCCATCGCGACGGGTACTCGATCGAGCTGAAGACCGCGACCGTCCTGCAGGGACTCGGGTTCAAGACGGCCGACTTCCCGCGGCCGTGCGAGACGTTCTCGGGCGGCTGGCAGATGCGCATCGCGCTCGCGAAGCTGCTGCTCGGCCAGCCCAGCCTGCTGCTGCTCGACGAGCCGACGAACCACCTGGATCTCGAAGCACGCAACTGGCTCGAGGAATACCTCCACGCGTATCCGTACGCCGTCATCCTCGTCAGCCACGATCGCTTCTTCCTGGACGCCGTCGTCACACGCATCGCCGACCTGACGCTGCGCACGCTGACCGACTACGTCGGCAACTACAGCGACTACATCGTCCAGCACGAAGCCAAGATCGAGGCGATGCGGAAAGCCAAGCGCGAGCAGGACGAAGAGATTGCCCGGGTGAAGATGTTCATCGACCGGTTCCGGTATCAGGCGACCAAGGCGTCGCAGGTGCAGAGCCGGATCAAGATGCTCGAGAAGGTCGTGCCGATCGAAGTACCGCCGGAGCGGAAGAAGATCCACTTCACGTTCCCCTCCTGCGCGAAGAGCGGCCGGACGGTGCTCGAGCTGAAGAACATCCGCAAGGCGTACGGCGGCAACGTCATCTTCGACACGCTCAACCTCCACATCGAGCGCGGCGATCGCATCGCGCTCACCGGTCCCAACGGCGTCGGCAAGTCGACCTTGATGCGGATGCTGTCGGGCGAAGAAGCGCCCGACTCGGGCGAGCGCGTCGAGGGCCACAACCTCGTGATGCAGTACTTCGCGCAGGACGAAGCGACGCGGATGGATCCGGCGCCGACCGTCTACGAGACGCTCGCGTCGGGATCGCCGAACGACATGGTGCCGGCGATCCGCAATATCCTCGGCGGGTTCCTGTTCTCCGGCGACGACGTATATAAGAAGGTACGCGTGCTGTCGGGCGGCGAGCGCACGCGCCTGGCCGTCGCGCGCATGCTGCTCCGGCCGTCCAACACGCTCCTGCTCGACGAACCGACGAACCATCTCGATCTCGATTCAAAGGAAGTGCTGCTGGACGCGCTCGTGGATTACGGCGGAACTCTGATCTTCGTCTCGCACGACCGCTACTTCGTCGAGCGCCTGGCGACCAGGATCATCGAAGTCGGCAACGGCACCGCCCTCGTGTACCCGGGGACCTACAGAGAATTCCTGTGGCACAAGGAACACCCGCAGGAAACTCCGCGGCAGGACAAGCGGGACGGCCAGGAGAAGCAGGTCGGAAAGGCCAAAGCCGCTCCGCCCGCCGCGAAGAGCCAGCCGACAAAGCCGAGGATCGATCACACCGAAAAGAAGAGACAGGACGCCGAAGCGCGCAAAGAACAGAAAGCCGTCCAGGCGCGGCAGGCGAAGATCGACGAGCTCGAGACGAAGATCGCCGCCTGCGAGAACGCGATCCGGGAGATCGAGCAGACGATGTCCGCGCCCGGCTTCTACGACAATCGCGAGGCCGCGCAGCCCGTGATCGACCGTCATCAGGCCCTGATGTGGGAGGTGGGCGACCTCATGCATCGGTGGGAAGAGCTCCAGACGTCGGCGAGCCATCGCTGACAGATCCGTGATCCGATTACATTCTTGTTATAATCCCTGACAACTTCGTTACAGCTCAACGCTGTAACCCATTGGTCGCGTGCATGTTGCCGCGACGCTCCAATCCGTAAGCTCAGGCATATGGTTTGCCCTTGAGACCCCACGGCAGACGACGAGTAGCGCGCGAGATGGCCACCAAGAGCGGTAAGTCGAAGGCAGGTGGCGGCGCCCGCCGCTCCAAAGCCCCGGAGGATCGTTTCTTCCGGCACATCGTCAGCAGCATGGCGAACGGAGTGCTCGCCGTGCGACGGGACGGCACGCTGGCCCTGATGAACCAGGAGGCGTACCGGATTTTCTCGCTGACGCCTGAGCCCGACGACATCGGCAAGCCGTTCGCCGACGTCCTCGGTCCGCGAGCTGACATCGTCCGGGTATTGACGGCGGCGTTCGACTTGAAACATCTGCCGAACCGCCTGGAGCTGAGACTGAAGGATCTCGATCGCGTGATTGGCTACACCCTCTCGCAGGTGAAGGACAGGACGGCCGACGACGCCAGCGTCGACAAGGTCATCGGGGCCGTCATGTTCTTCAAGGACCTCACGCAGGTCGAGCAGCGTGAAGAGCGGGAACGTCTGCGCGATCGCCTGGCGTCGCTCGGCGAGATGGCGGCCGGCATCGCGCACGAGCTGAAGAATCCGCTCGCGGGCATCGAAGTGATGGCAGGACTGCTCCGGCGGCAGGTCCCGGACAAGAAGGACGCGCAGGCCACGATCGCCGACATCATCAGCGAGGCGAAGCTGGCCAACGCGATCGTCGTCGAGATGCTGGAGTTCGTCCGGCCGGTGCGGCTGCAGGTGGAACACACGGCGATCGCGGACGTGCTGCACCAGGCCGTCCTGCTCGCCGAGTCGAAGGCGGCGCGCGGCGGCGTCACCGTGACGATGGAAGTGCCGAACGATCTGCCGCTGATCGAGGGCGACCAGCACCAGCTCTGCCAGATGTTCACGAACCTGATCGCCAACGCGTTCGAAGCGCTCGAAGGCAAGGGCGCGATCTCGATTGCGGCCTCGCTCGGCGCCATCGAGCCCGATCCCGAGTTCGGCGTCGCGCCGGTGCTGTCGCCGACGGTCGTCGTCGACGTCGCCGACAACGGCCCCGGCGTTCCGCCCGAGCTGAGCGACCGCATCTACGACCCGTTCTTCACGACGAAGGTGAAGGGCACGGGACTCGGCCTCGGCATCGTCAGAAAGATCGTCGACGCGCACGACGGCCGCATCGATTTGCACAGCAGTCCGAAGACCGGCACGCGATTCAGGGTGACGCTGCCGGTGTCGAGCACCGCGGCACCCTTCAAATGATCAACTGACCAGCTGACGAGATTCGAGGATCTTATGGGACGCATTCTCATCGCCGACGATCACGACGCGATCCGCCGCGGACTCGTTCGCGGTTTGACCGAAGCCGGACACGAAGTCGAAGAGGCCAGCAACGGGAACCAGGCGATCGAGCGCCTGCACGACAGCTACTTCGACGTCGTCCTGAGCGACCTGAAGATGGGCG
>Ga0134125_10006900_pt1 | contig 12839 bp, 9 predicted proteins | sample KB31751_FD_96464 | JGI IMG/M metagenome (GOLD analysis project Ga0134125, IMG submission 96464) | Terrestrial soil microbial communities with excess Nitrogen fertilizer from Kellogg Biological Station, Michigan, USA - KB3-175-1 | ecosystem: Environmental > Terrestrial > Soil > Unclassified ... | reverse complement strand
GCAAGCTGCGGACACTCGCGAATGGACTGACGGCGCCGTCGCCGACGCGTCGGTCGGGACGCCGGAGGCGACGGGCCCGCGCTACGTGAACCGCGAGCTGTCCTGGCTCGACTTCAACGAGCGCGTGCTCCAGCTCGCCGAGGACGAGCACCTGCCGCTGCTCGAGCGGGTGAAGTTCCTAGCGATCTACACGACGAACCTGGACGAGTTCTTCATGGTCCGCGTGGGCGGCCTGCACGATCAGGTCGATGCGGGCGTGGACCATCGCTCTCCGGACGGGTTGACCCCGGGGGAGACCATCGACGCGATCGCGCGCCGGGTCACCGACTTCGACAGCCGCTGCTCGCGCCTCTTCGACGAGCTGCGCCCGCAGCTCGAACAGTCGCGGATCCGAGTGCTCACCTGCGACGACTGCTCGCCCGAGGAGCTGCGCGAGCTGGATCGCCACTTCGCCGATGAGATCTTCCCGGTGCTCACGCCGCTGGCGGTCGGCCCGGGGCGGCCGTTCCCGTACATCTCGAACCTGTCGCTGAGCCTGGCGGTCTGGCTGCGCGATCCCGTGACGCTCAACGAGACCTTCGCTCGCGTGAAGGTGCCGAAGGAGGTGCTGCCGCGCTTCGTGCAGATCGGAAGCTCCACCTTCGTGCCGCTCGAGCACGTGATCGCCCGGCACCTCGGTGAGCTGTTCCCGGGCATGGAGATCCTCCGCCACAGCATGTTCCGCGTGACGCGCGACGCCGACTTCACGGTGTCCGACGAGGCCGACGACCTGCTGCGCGCCGTGGAGGACGAGCTGCGCCGCCGCCGCTTCGGCGAGGTCGTGCGGCTCGAGGTGGGCTCGGACATGGAGCCCGACCTGCGCGAGCGGCTCGTGAACTGGCTCGACGTGGAGGAGCGCCAGGTCTACGACGTGGACGGGCTTCTCGACTACGGCGACCTCTGGGAGATCCACCGGATCGAGGGCCACAGCGACCTGCGCGACCCACCGTGGACCCCGGTGCAGCATCCCGCGCTGCTGGACGGCGAGCAGGGCGAGCCCGACGTGTTCGACGCCATCCGCCAGGGCGACATGCTGGTTCACCACCCGTACCAGTCGTTCGCCGGCAGCGTGGAGCGGTTCGTGGCACAGGCGGTCACCGACCCGGACGTGCTCGCGATCAAGCTCACCGTGTACCGCACCTCGGACGACTCGTCGCTCATCCCGTCGCTGATCGAGGCGGCCGAGCGCGGCAAGCAGGCGGTGTGCCTGGTGGAGCTGAAGGCGCGCTTCGACGAGCGCCGCAACATCGGCTGGGCGCGGGCCCTGGAAGAGGCGGGCGCGCACGTGGTGCATGGACTGCCCGGCCTGAAGACGCACGCAAAGGCGCTCTTGATCGTGCGGCGCGAGTCCGGCGGAGTGCGCCACTACGTGCACGTGGGCACCGGCAACTACCACGCGATGACCGCGCGCCTGTACGAGGACTTCGGCCTCTTCACCACCGATCCGGCGATCACCGCCGACGTGGCGGACCTGTTCAACTCGCTGACCGGCTACGCGCGCCCCCGCCACCACCGCAAGGTGCTGGTGGCGCCGGGCAGCATGCGCGAGCCGCTGCTGCGGGAGATCGCCGCCACCCGCGACGCGGCCATCGCCGGCGACCCCGCTCGGATCGTCATGAAGATGAACTCGCTGGTGGACCCGCCCTGCATCGACGCGCTCTACGAGGCCGCGGCCGCGGGCGTCAAGGTCGACCTGATCGTGCGCGGCATCTGCTGCCTCCTGCCGGGTGCCGCCGGTGCACGTGAGAACCTGCGGGTCGTGTCGGTCGTGGGCCGCTTCCTCGAGCACTCCCGCGTGTACGGGTTCCAGCGCAATGGCGAGAGGCGCTACTTCATCGGGTCAGCCGACCTCATGCCGCGCAACCTCGACACCCGCGTGGAGCTGCTCACTCCGGTCGACGACCCGGGGCTGAAGCTCGAGCTGGAGGACACGCTCGACCGCACGATGGCGGATGACACCTTCTGCTGGGAGCTGGCCTCTGACGGCAGTTGGACGCGCCGCGAAGGGCGCACGCGCAGCGTCCACCGCGAGATGATGGAACGGGCCACGGCCGCCGTCGCCGGCCGCGAGCTCGAGTAGAGCGCAGGGACAGAGTGCACCACGACCCGATCACCTATTTCCAGGCGGCCGTGCTCGGCCTGGTGCAGGGCATCGCCGAGCCGTTTCCGATCTCGAGCCTAGGTCACGCCGTGATCATGCCCCGGCTGTTCGGCTGGGACATCCACCAGAACGACAAGTTCTTCCTCGCGTTTCTGGTCGCCACCCACCTGGCCACGGCCATCGTGCTGTTCTTCTTCTTCCTCAAGGACTGGGTCCGGATCCTGAGCGGCCTCGGCCGCTCGCTGCGCGACCGCGAGATCCGCGACGACGACGCGCGGCTCGGCTGGCTGCTCGTGGTCGGCACGATCCCCGCCGGAATCCTCGGCCTGGTGCTCGAGCACAAGCTCCGCAGCGTGTTCGCGTCGGCGGCGGCGGCCGCGGCGTTCCTCATCGTGAACGGCTTCCTGCTCCTGATCTTCGAGCGGCTGCGGCGGCGGCCGCCCCGCCCGGGCGACTACCTGGGCGACGGCGACGCGCGCATCGCGAAGCTGAGCTGGCGCCAGGCCATCGCGGTCGGCACCGCACAGGCTGCCGCGCTGATCCCCGGCATCTCGCGCTCGGGCATCACGATGGGCGGCGGCCTGGTCGTGGGCCTGTCCAACGAGGATGCCGCGCGCTACGCATTCCTGCTGGCCACGCCGATCATCGGCGCCGCCGCGGTGCTCAAGCTGCCGGACCTGTTCGGCAAGGACGGAGACGGGGTGCGGGGGCCGGCGCTCGTGGGAGCGCTCTGCGCGGCGTTCACGACGTTCTTCGCGGTGAAGTTCCTGCTCAAGTACTTCGAGACGAACCGCCTGACGCCGTTCGGCATCTACTGCATTGCCGCAGGGACGATCTGCACGCTGATCTTCGCGTTCTAGCGGGCTGCTCAGTCCACCAGCCGCGGACCGGCTTCCGCCCGCTGCCGCTCAGCGCGGCGCGATGGGATCCGCAGCGCGCTGAGCGGCGAGGGCGTGGCGGTGGTGACCTTCTCCTCGCCACCGCCTAGATCGAGCTGGTCGAGCGGTTCCCTCGCGTCGTCACAGGTGAGCACGTGGAAGGGCCTGATCACGGCCGTCTCCTCGGACGGCGCGTTCAGGTCGACGATCACGTCGACGGTTGCGTGCTCGCCCTCGGCCTGCTGCAGCCAGCGCAGCGCCGCGTTCACGTTCTCGAAGCCGCGTGCCAGCGGCCGGTAGTCGGCCGTGAGGCGCATGACCCCTATGAAGCGCGTGCCGGGGCCGAGGTTCGGAACCGCCACGCCATGGGACACCAACGCGGCGAGTATGCGCTCGCGCGTGGTCCAACCGTTGCCAGTGCGGTCCGACTTCGACATAGAGGGAGAGTGGCGATTCTCGCGCAGGGGGCATCCACGATCAGCCCCGGCGGCAGAAAATTCCTGCAATTTGCGGACAAATCGCTAGAGAGGCACCCAGATGGCCGAGCTCCAGGTGTTCGTTCACGGTGTCCGCGTGGTTCACGGTTCGCGAGTTCCAGACCTTCTTCGCGCCGGCCCGGCGCCTCGATCGCGTGCTCACCCGCCCGGAGCTCTACGGGGTGGTCGGGGGAGGCGACATGCCGCGCCGCTCGCCCCGGAGCGCGCCGCCGGCCGTTAGCTTTCGCCGCGTGATCGACCTGAGCGACGTGCGCATCCGCGCTCCCTCGCGCGGCAATCGCAAGCTCGAGGCGCTGCTCGCCGCCGCGAACTCCGACGAGCAGCTCAAGGCGTGGTGGCATGTGGCGCAGGTGAACGCGGAGCGCCTGCGGATGTCGGACCACTCCTGGGTCCACATCCAGATCGTGGTGAACATCGCGCTGCGCGTCTGCCGGCTGCTCGTGCGCCGCGGCGTGGAGCCGGCGCTGGTGCGCGACTACGGCATGGACCCGCGCGACTCGGAGGTCGTGATCACGGCGGCCGCGCTGCTCCACTGCGTGGGCATGTCGATCCACCGCACCGACCACGAGGCCTACAGCCTGTTCATGGCGGCCGACAAGCTCGACTCGCTGCTCGCGGAGATCTACGACGAGCCGGAGCGCTCGGTCGTCGGGGCCGAGGCGATGCACGCGATCATCGCGCACCGCCGCCGCGGCGATCCCCTCACCCTGGAGGCCGGGATCGTGCGCGTGTCGGACGCGCTCGACATGGCCAACGGCCGCTCCAGGGTGGCGTTCGAGGCCGGCCGTCCGAACATCCATTCGCTGTCGGCCGCGGCGATCGACGAGGTGCGGATCGACCCGGGCCGCGACAAGGCCGTCCGCATCGAGATCGACATGAACAACTCGTCGGGCATCTTCCAGATCGACGAGCTGCTGGCCACGAAGCTGCGCGGCTCGGGCCTCGAGGACCACGTCGAGGTGGTGGCCCGGATCGAGGCCGAGCACGAGAAGCGGCTCGTGCCGCTGTTCAGGCTCTAGAGGCGCTCAACCGGCGCGTCGAGATCGTCGTTCCTACCGCTGAGCGACGGTCACCCCGGGCGCACCAGCCCAAGTGGGGGTACTTCGCAAATAGCGAACTTTGGAAAAGGGGGTCTCGGTGGGCCCCTGGAGGGGTGACCGCATGTTTACCCCGTTTATGGTTACCCTGCTGCGCTCCGTCGTGGCCCTTCCGTCGTCACATGCGCGTGCCGCCGCGCGTCTGTTCGCCGTAGTACTCGGCTTGGCGCTGCTCCTCCCGCTGGGTGGTCAGTCGACCTCTGGCGCGTCCGCGCAGCCCGAGAAGAAGCGCAAGCGCAAGGTCCATCCGGTCTCCTCGTTCCAGGCCGAACGGATGAAGCGCTCGAAGAAGAGCATCCGGATCAAGCACGATCCGACGGCCACGAACCACCGGTCGCTCCTCTTCACCCGGGGCGCGTCGGTGAGGCTCAGGAGGACCATCGTTCGCGCCGGCGCCCTCGTGATCCGGGCCCGGGGCGACCAGTGCGAGGGAGCTCCGGTCATGACCGTCAGCGTCGATGGCCACCGAGTGGGGAAGGTCACCGTCAGCGCGAGCAGCTGGACCGACTATCAGGTCCCGGCCCACGTGAGCCGGCGGCGGCACAAGGTGGCGATCGGGTTCGCCAACGATCACATCGTCCGCGGCGTGTGCGACCGCAACCTGTGGCTCGACTCCGTGAGCTTCACGAACGTCCAGCCCGCTCCGGCTCCTCAGGTCGTGCCCGGCTTCACCGTCGGCCTGGTCTCGGGCCCGGCGGCCGCCTGGGAGGCGGGCCTGGCCGACAAGGCGGGGCTGCATCCGAAGGTGGTGCGCGTGCCGTTCCAGATCGGCGCTTCGGTGTCGAGCGTGCAGAACCAGGTGGCGGGCCTCGCCGCCAAGGGCGTGCAGGCGCTGCTGTTGGCGGAGTTCCCGGGGCACATCCCGAGCCAGTCCGAGGCGCAGAGCCTCGCCAATTGGGCGAAGGCGGTCGGGCCGGGTGGCACGTTCTGGCAGGGCCGCTCCGATGGCGCCCTGGCCGTGCGCTACATCGAGTTCGGCAACGAGACCAACATGAGCTATCAGTTCGGCGGCGTCAGCTCCGGCTCGAGCTACATCGCCCGCGCGCAGTCCTACGGGCAGCGGGCGCGTGATGCGGCGGACGCGATCCGCGCGGCGAACCCCGGCGTCGGGCTGCTCGCGATCGGCGACAACGGCGGCAGCGGGACCTCGCAGTGGGTCGACGGCATGTTCGCCGCCGTGCCCGACCTCGCCCAGCACATCGCGGGCTGGACCGCTCACCCCTACGGTCCCAAGAGCCGCTACGGCCCCGTCATGGACAAGGCGATGGCCGACACGGCAAAGCACGGGGACACCTCGCTGCCCTTCTTCATCACCGAGTACGGCATCTCCACCAACAACGGGGTCTGCCTGGACTCCAACTACACCTGGCCCACCTGCCTCACCTACCAGCAGGCCGGCCAGTCGCTGACCGGCGCCGTAAACGACCTGCGCCAGGCCTACCCGCGCCTGCGCGCGCTGTTCGTCTTCGAGCAGCGTGACATGAGCGCGGACGCGAACGGCCGCGAGGCCAACTTCGGGGCGGTCAAGCCGGACGGCGCCCCGAAGGGCGCGTTCTTCACAGCGGTCCAGTCGCTGCTGAACACCTACCGCGGGCCGTAAAAGCCGCCCCCAGAACGAGGCGTGGCCCCGTCGGGGAGCGCCGGGGCCACGCGCAGACCACGAGGAGGGAACTCGTGTGTCCCGATCGTCGCAGCGCCCCCGAAGAGCGGTGTAAAGACCCCGTGAAACCTGCCGAGGAAACACCTGAGAGCGTGTGGCGGACGTCCGCTACCCTTCTCTTTCGCCAGCGGGCGTAGTTCAGTTGGTTAGAACGCCGGCCTGTCACGCCGGAGGTCGCCGGTTCGAGTCCGGTCGCTCGCGCTCTGGCGGCTGCAAAGCTGCGGCTGCCTGCGTCATCAGCCCCGCCATGTGCAGAGCACTATGGCGGGGCTTCTTCCTTGGCAGCCTTGCTTTTCGCCGCCAGCGCGCGAGCGAACGCTCGCGTAAGAAGCGAGGTTGGCTCTCCGCTAACCAGGCATGAGAGCTCAGCGGACCGCGGGGTCGTCGGCGGCGATGGTCGGGTGGCGGCGGGAGGTTCTGTTGGCGGCCGGCTTTCAGCCGGATGTCGCCACCAATTTGGCTTGGGACTGCGGGGTTGATCTGCACGAGTTGCTCGGGCTGGTCGACCGTGGTTGTCCTCCGCATCTCGCCGCTCGGATCCTGGCCCCGCTCGACGACCGGCCGCGGCCGTGCTGAGCAGACCCGTCCTCCGAAAGGAACTCGTATGACCCTCCGTTCTCGCCGGCTTGCCGTGCCGGTCGTCGCGCTCGTCGTTCTTGTCAGCGCCGCGTTCACCACGGCTGCCACGTCCGGGCACTCGTCACATTCAGACGACTCTGCCGCTTTGACCAAGCACGGGCTGGCCTTCCACGACGGCATGCGCAAGCTGTGGGAGGACCACATCACCTGGACCCGGCTTGCCATCGTCAGCTTTGCCGGGGGACTGCCTGACCTCCAGGCGACCGAGACCCGGCTGCTCAAGAATCAGACCGACATCGGAAACGCGGTGAAGCCGTATTACGGCCGCAAGGCCGGCAACAAGCTCACCGCGCTCCTCAAGCAGCACATCCTCGGAGCCGTCGACCTCCTTCAGGCGGCGAAGTCAGGCGACCAGAACGCGATCTCCAAGGCGAGCACCGCCTGGTACGCCAACGGCAACCAGATCGCGGCTTTCCTCCATTCCGCCAACCCGCGGAACTGGTCCACCAAGGACATGCGGTCGATGATGAAGATCCACCTCGACGAGACGCTGAAGGAGGCGCAGGACCGGCTCGCCGGGAACTTCGCCGCCGACATCCGCGACTACGAGGCCGTGCACCGGCACATCCTCGAGATGGCGGACATGCTGAGCGACGGGATCATGCAGCAGTTCCCGGCCCGCTTCCGCTGACGTAACCGGCGAAGCGCTCGAGCCCGGTCGGCCAGCCGGAGCCGAGCGCCGAGCTCATTCCCTCCCAGCCGTCGCCGTGGCGCTCGAGGTGCCGGTGCTCGAGCGCCACGCGCGTGCGGTCCGGGCCGTCCTCCATGAAGGTGATCTCGACCTCACTGGTCTTCTCCGGGTCCGTCTCCAGCTTCCACTCCGTCGTGATGTTCCAGCTGAAGGCGAAGCGGTGGGGTGGGTCGTAGGCGATCACCGTCGCCCAGCGGCACTCGCTGCCGTCGACGCCGCGGTCGAAGATGTGCCCGCCGACCCGGGGCTCGACGACCATCTCGGCGAGCTCGCCCTCCAGGATGTGGTGGGTGGGATCCCACCAGTCGACCATCTCGTGGGTGAAGGCGTGGAAGGCGCGCTCGGCCGGCGCCTCGACCACGATCTCGCATCGCACCGCGGTGTCTGCTGTCTGCGTCATCGGTTCTCCTTTGATGGGCGCTCCGCGACGTCCTTGAACGCCACGAGAGCGCGGTTCCAGAATCCGTCGAAGTAGGTGCGCAGCGCCTCCAGTCCCTGGGGGTCCGCGCGGTAGATCCGCCGTGCTCCGTCGGCCGTGTCCGCCACCAGCCCCGCGTCCTTCAGGACCTTCAGGTGCTGGGACACGGCGGGCCGCGAGACGGGCAGCTCACGGGCCAGCTCGCCCACCGCCTGGGGGCGGTCCAGGATGCGCTCGAAGATCTCGCGGCGGGTGGGGTCGGCGAGAGCGGCGAGCCCGTCGGCAGGTATGGGCTGGTGGTTAGCCATGACTTACGGTAAGTTGGAGCTTACCACAGCATTAACCCGCCGATGACCGCGAAGCCGGCGTACCCGCTCGGCCCCTTCACCTGCGCGGTCGTGTGGGCCCTCTCGCCGGCCCCTCTGCTTCAGCCGCCGGCGATCGGGGGCGCGGTGGGATCCGCGGCCCCGGCGGCCGAGTACTCGCGGGCCACGAAGTCCTCGGCCTGCATCGGGTTGTCCTTCGAGCGCTCCACCACCTGGAGGAGCGACGACATCTTCGCGATCTCCTCCACCTGCTCCTTGAGGAACCAGGACAGGAACTGCTCGCTCGTCGGGTCGCCGTCCTCGCGGGCCATCGTCGCGAGCCCCTCGATCTGGCGCGTGACGGCGCGCTCCTGCTCGAGGGCCTGGCGCACCGGCTCGACGATGTCGGAGAACGAGGACTTCGGCGCGTCGATGCCCGGGATCTGCAGGTCCGCGTCGGCGTCGAGCAGGTACTGCACCATCATCATCGCGTGCTCGCGCTCCTCTACCGCCTGCTCGTAGAAGAGCGCGGCGAGGCGCGGCAGGGTGAGCGCGTCGTAGTGCACGGCGATCGCCACGTACTGGTGGTGCGCGGCGAACTCGTTGCCGATCTGCTCGTTCAGGGCCTGCACGAAGCGCTCGGCGGGCATGTGTCCTCCTTCGGAGTGGGCGGGCCGGGCAGCCAGACTATCTACGATGCCCGCCATGAAGCTCGACGGCCGCCGCGTCCTGCTCACGGGCGCATCGGGGGGAATCGGCAACGCGATCGCGCGCGCTCTGCACGGCGCGGGCGCCACCGTGGTGCTGAGCGGACGCCGCGCTGAAGCGCTCGCCGATCTGGCAGCGGCGCTCGGCGACCGGGTGGTGACCGACGTGGCGGACCTCGGCAACCGGGAGGAGCTCGACGCGCTGCTCGAGCGGGAGGGCGACGTCGACGCGCTGGTCGCGAACGCCGCGCTGCCCGCCAGCGGCTGGCTCGACAGCTTCACCCCCGACGAGATCGACCGTGCGCTCGAGGTGAACCTGCGAGCCCCGATTCAGCTCTCTCGCGCGCTCGTCCCACGCATGGTCGGGCGCGGCTCGGGCCACCTCGTGTTCATCTCGTCGATGTCCGGCAAGGTGCCGAGCATGGGGAGCACGGTCTACTCGGCCACGAAGTTCGGGATGCGCGGCTTCGCCGCCGGCCTGCGCGACGAGCTCCACGGCAAGGGCGTGGGCGTGACAACCGTCTTCCCGGGCTTCATCAGCGACGCCGGCATGTTCGCCGAGACCGGCACGAAGCTGCCGATGGGCGTGGCCACGCGCTCGCCCGCCCAGGTGGCCGCCGCCGTGGTCCGCGGCATCGAGCAGGACCGCGGCGAGATCGACGTGGCGCCGCTGTTCATGAAGACGAGCGCCTGGCTGGCGGGCATCTCCCCGAGCGCGGTCACGGCGCTGGCACGGCGGCTGGGGTCGGAGAAGGTCGCCGGGGAGCTGGGCGAGAGGCAGCGGCACAAGCGGTCGTAGCGGCCGCTCGTCGACTCGCCGGGGGCGCCGGCCCTTAGAGGCCCAACGCGGCGCGGACGATGCGGAGCTGCTCGGCACGGTGGGCGGCGGGATAGCCCTCGCCCGGGCTCGCCCGGAACTCGCGGCCCACGTACTCGTACTCCACGCCCTCCGGCATCGCCTCGCCGAGGAAGCGCAGCCGCATGAACGCGCGGGCGCCCATGTTCTTCGGCTCCTCCTGCACCCACACCACCTGGCGCACCGACGGATAGCTCTCGATCAGCTCGCGCAGCTCGTTGGCGGCGAACGGGTAGAGCAGCTCCACGCGCGCGATCGCCACGTTCTTGGCCGTGGCGCGCTCCTCGGAGCCCACCAGGTCGTAGTAGATCTTGCCGGTGCAGAGCACGAGGCGGGTGACCTCCTCGCGCGTGCCGGCCAGCGACTGATCGTCGATCACGGGCTGGAAGCCGCGATCGCTCAGGTCCTCGATCCGCGAAGCCGCGGCCGGCAGCCGCAGCAGGCTCTTCGGCGTCATCACGATCAGCGGGCGCGGCTTGGGCACGAGCGCCTGGCGGCGCAGCAGGTGGAAGTACTGGGCGGGCGTGGTCACGTTCGCCACGCGGATGTTGCCCTCGGCCGCGAGCTGGAGAAAGCGCTCGATGCGGCCGCTCGAGTGCTCGGGGCCGGAGCCCTCGTAGCCGTGCGGCAAGAGCAGCGTGAGGCGGCTGGTCTGTCCCCACTTCGCCAGACCGGAGACGAGGAACTGGTCCACGACCACCTGGGCGCTGTTCACGAAGTCGCCGAACTGCGCCTCCCACAGCACCAGCGCCTCGGGCGCCTGCGCGCTGTAGCCGTACTCGAAGCCGAGGCAGGCGGCCTCGGACAGCGGGCTGTTGTGGAGCTCGAACGGGGCCGTCGAGCCGGACAGGTGCTGGATCGGCGCGAAGCGCGTGCCGTCCTCGGAGTCGTGGAACACCAGGTGGCGCTGGCTGAACGTGCCGCGCTCGGAGTCCTGGCCGGTCAGCCGGATCGGCACGCCCTGCTGGAGCAGCGACGCCCAGGCAAGCTCCTCGGCCTGCGCCCACTCGATGTGGCCCTCGTCGAGGGCGGCCCGTCGCTTCTCGAGCTGCGGCTTCAGCTTGCGGTGGAGGTTGAAGCCGTCCGGCAGCTTGAGCAGCTGCTCGTTCAGCGAGCGGAGCTGGTCCGCCGGCACCGTGGTCTGCGGCTCCTGGCTGGCGGTGCGGTCGAGCTGGTGCTCGGCGGTGTCGTGCGCGGGGTGCGCCATCGACTCCTTCAGCTCCGCGTGCGCGTCGGTCAGCGCCTGGTAGGCGGCGGCGGCCATCGCGTCGGCCTCGTCCTTCGACAGCACGCCCGCCTCGATCAGCTTGTCCGCGTACAGCTTGCGCACGGGCGGGTGCGCCTTGATCTTCGCGTACATCAGCGGCTGGGTGTAGGCGGGCTCATCGGTCTCGTTGTGGCCGAAGCGGCGGTAGCCGATCAGGTCGATCAGCGCGTCGCGGCCGAAGCGCTCGCGGAAGGAGGTGGCCAGCCGGACCGCGGCGATGCAGGCCTCGGCGTCGTCGGCGTTCACGTGGATGATCGGGACGTCGAATCCCTTCGCCATGTCCGAGGCGTAGCGCGTGGAGCGCGCCTCGGTCGGGTCTGTGGTGAAGCCCACCTGGTTGTCCGTGATGATGTGGACGGTGCCTCCGGTGGCGTAGCCGTCGAGCGCCTGCAGGTTCAGCGTCTCCGACACCACGCCCTGGCCCGGGAACGCGGCGTCGCCGTGAATGAGCACCGGCAGCGCGACCGCCGGGTCGTGGTGGGGCTCGCGGCCCTTGCGGCTCGTCTGATCCGCGCGGGCGCGTCCCTCCACCACCGGGTCGACGATCTCGAGGTGGCTCGGGTTCGGCGACAGCGTGACGGTGATCGCCTTGCCGTTCTCGAGCTTGTAGGTGCCGGACGCGCCGTGGTGGTACTTCACGTCGCCGGTGCCGCCTTCGGGCATCGCGACGTCGGCATCGACGTTGCCCTCGCCCTCGAACTCCACCAGGATCGTCTCGTACGGCCGGCCGACCGTGTGCGCCAGCACGTTCAGGCGGCCGCGGTGCGCCATGCCCACGATGGCCTCGCGCGCGCCCGCGCCGGCGGCGCGCCACATCACCTCGTCGAGCATCGGCACAAGCATGTCCACGCCCTCGATGGAGAACTGCTTCTTGCCGAGGAAGGCCTTGTGCAGGTAGCTCTCGAGCGCCTCCACCTGGGACAGCCGCTCGAGCAGCGCGCGCTGCTGCTCGGGCGTGAGCGGCTCGCGGTGCGCGCCGGACTCGATCGTCTGGCGCAGCCACACGCGCTGCCTGTGGTCGGAGATGTGCTCGATCTCGTAGGCGATCGTGCCGCAGTAGGTCTCCTGAAGGTGGGGAAGGGCGTCGGCGAACGTGTCGCCCGGCACCGCCACGCGCAGCACCGACGCCGGAATCTGGCGCATCAGCTCGGGCGTGAGGTTCACGGTGGCGGGGTCGAGCGCGGGATCCCCTGAGGGCTCCGAGCCGAGCGGGTCGAGCCGCGCCGCGAGATGGCCGTGCATGCGGTGGGCCTTCACCAGCGACGTGGCGGCCTGAACCGCCTGCAGCAGCGCCTCGTCGGGCGGGCCGCTCACCGCCGGGGTGACCGTCGACGGCGCGGGCTCGTCGGCGGTGACCGGGCCGGCGCCGTCCGCCGCAACTCCGACCGAGCTGAAGATCGTGTCGTAGAAGCCGTCCTCACCCTGGAGCAGCTGGTCGATCCGGCGCAGGAAGGCGCCCGACTCCGCGCCCTGGATCACGCGGTGGTCGTAGGTGCTCGTCATCGTCATGACCTTCGCGACGCCGAGCTCCTTGAGCTTCGCGGGGTCGGCCTTCGTCAGGCCGGGCGGATAGCCGATCGCCCCGGTGGCGACGATCGTGCCCTGGCCGGGCATCAGCCGCGGCACCGAGGCCACCGTCCCGATGCCGCCCGGGTTCGTGAGCGTGATGTTCGCTCCCTGGTAG
>Ga0134125_10006898_pt1 | contig 12841 bp, 6 predicted proteins | sample KB31751_FD_96464 | JGI IMG/M metagenome (GOLD analysis project Ga0134125, IMG submission 96464) | Terrestrial soil microbial communities with excess Nitrogen fertilizer from Kellogg Biological Station, Michigan, USA - KB3-175-1 | ecosystem: Environmental > Terrestrial > Soil > Unclassified ... | reverse complement strand
GGCGTCCACCAGTTCTTCAAGCGGCCCTGCGCATCGAAATCCGCGCCGGTGTTGTCGAAGCTGTGGCTGATCTCGTGGCCGATGATCGCGCCGATCGCACCGTAGTTGGCGGCGGGATCGGCTTTCGGATCGAAGAACGGCGGTTGCAGGATCGCGGCGGGGAAGTTCAGCGCATTCTGCAGCGGCAGGTTCACCGCATTCACCGTCTGCGGCGTCATCCACCATTCGTGGTTGTCGATCGGCTTGCCGATCTTGGCCTTGGCGAGTTCGTATTCGAACTTCACCGCGCGCAAGTGGTTGCCGAGCGCGTCATCGGGTTTGATTGCCAGCGACGAATAATCGCGCCAGTGATCGGGATAGCCGACGCCGACGACCAGCGTGTCGAGTTTGGCCTCGGCCTTCTGCCTGGTTTCCGGCGACATCCAGGCAAGGTTCTGGATGCCGGTGCGGAACGCGGCGATCAGGTTCTTCACCATCGCCTCGGCCGCGGCTTTCGATGACGCCGGGAAATACTGCTTGACGTACACCTCGCCGACCGCATCGCCGAGATCGGTGCTGGTGGCGCTGACCGCGCGTTTCCAGCGTGCCTGCTGTTCCGGCGTGCCCGAAAGCTGCTTGCCGTAAAAATCGAAGTTCAGGTCGGCATACGCCTTGGGCAGCAACGGCGCCGCGGCATCGAGCGTGTGGAACACCAGCAGCGCTTTCCACGCGTCGATTGGCTGGCTCGCGACCAGCTTCGCTTCGCCGGTGATCGCGGAGGGTTGCCATACGTCGATCTGCTTGATGCCGTCCAGGCCGGCCGCCTTGAAGTACGCGTTCCAGTCGAGGCCCGGCGCCTTCTTCGAAAACGCCGCGACCGGCCACAGGTTGTTGGCCTTGTGGACGTCTTCACTGTCGACCAGACTTTCCTGCGCCCGCGCGATTTTCGTTTCCAGCGCGATCACCGCGTCGGCCTGTTTGTCGGCGTCGGCGATGCCGGCCTGCTTCAACAGCGCGGCAACATAGGTCAGGTACTTGTCGCGCGCGTCCTTCATGTGCGGGTCCTGCGACAGGTAGTAATCGCGGCTGGGCATCGCGATGCCGCCCTGCAGCAGGTACGGAATCTGCGTGGACGCTTCTTCCAGACCCTTGGTCACGAACAGCCCGAACAGGTGCGAGGTGTGGAAGTTGGTCGCGTTGATCGGGTCGACATCGGCGCGCAGGCGCGAACCCAACACGCGGGCGAGATCCTCGCGCGTCCTGATCGCATCGATCGCATCAAGTTCCGGTTTGATCGGCGCCAGGCCCGCCTTGTCGATCGCGGCGGTATCCATGTAGGCGGCGTAGTAATCGGCGATCTTGCGCGCGTTGCTGCCGGCGGCCGGATTGCTGGCGCCTGCGTTCCTGATCAGATCGGCGGTGTGTTTCTCGGTGAGCTCATAGATGTCGTAGAACGCGCCGGTGCTGGAACGATCGGCGGGAATCTGCGCGGTCTTCAGCCAGTCGCCGTTCGCGTAATCGAAGAAGTTGTCACCCGGCTTCACCGACTTGTCAATGTACGACAGGTTGATGCCGATATCCGGCGCGGTGCTGGCCGGCGCCGGCGCCGGCGCGGCGGCGGTCGTCGACTTGGCCGCCGAAGCTGCGGATGCGGGCGCTGAACCGGAAGTGGGCGATTGCTGCGAACACGCCGCGCAGGCGCAGGCGATGGCGATGGCGAGGATCAACGGGGTGCGCGGCATGGCTTTTCCCGAATGGGCAAAACACGAATGATGCACCGTTCGTGTGGATTTTGCAGGTCGATCTTGCCTCCCTCTCCCCCAAACAGCTCCATCGTTTGGGGGAGAGGGCCGGGGTGAGGGGGCGGGCGAGTGGCGCTGCTCAGGCGTCCCCGCACTGCAATCGATTTCCCCCTCACCCCAACCCTCTCCCCCGAGCAGAAAGTGCTCGGGGGAGAGGGAGTAGGCAATACCATGTCGCGATGGAATCGAAACCTCGCTCGCGCGAGCCCACGCCCACGCCGCGCGACCTGGAACGGCTGCTCGATCGCGCGTTGACGCGCGACGCGGGCAAGTTGCGCGCGCGACTGCGTGGCTTGGAACGCAAGCGCCCGTCGTCGGCCGATGCGCTGCGCAAGCTGGCGCAAGGGGTCGCGGCGTCGGTTGCACAACGCGAAGCGCGTGCCGCGCTGGTTCCGCCGATCACGCTGGACGAAGCGTTGCCGATCACGCAACGCGCCGACGAAATCACGCGCCTGATTCGGGCGCATCAGGTGCTGGTGATCGCGGGCGAGACGGGTTCCGGCAAGACCACGCAATTGCCGAAGTTGTGCCTCGCGGCCGGACGCGGCGTGGCCGGCATGATCGGCTGCACCCAGCCGCGGCGTCTTGCCGCGCGCGCGATGGCGCATCGCGTCGCCAATGAACTCGGCGGCGAGACGGGCGGCGTGGTCGGCTACGAAGTGCGTTTCGCGAAACAGCTCGGCGACAACACGCTGGTCAAGTTCATGACCGACGGCATCCTGCTGGCCGAGATGGCGCACGACCGCTGGCTATCGGCCTACGACACGCTGATCATCGACGAAGCGCACGAACGCAGCCTCAACATCGATTTCCTGCTGGGTTACCTGAAGCAACTGCTGCGCAAGCGCCGCGATCTCAAACTGATCGTCACCTCGGCCACCATCGACACCGCGCGTTTCGCCGAACATTTCGACAACGCGCCGGTGCTGACGGTGGAAGGGCGTGCGTATCCGGTGGAGCTTCGCTACCAGCCGGCGGAACGCGAAGCGGCGCTGACCGAACGCGTCGTCGCAGCGCTCGACGACATCACCCGCGAAGATCCGAAAGGCGACGTGCTGGTGTTCCTGCCGGGCGAACGCGAGATCCGCGACGCGCATCTTGCGTTGGCGCGGCATCAATACCGCCACACCGAAGTGCTGCCGCTGTACGCGCGGCTGTCGGTGAAGGAACAGGATCGCGTGTTCAAGCCGGGGCCCGCGCGCCGCATCGTGCTGGCCACCAACGTCGCCGAGACTTCGTTGACGGTGCCGCGCATCCGCTGGGTCGTCGATTCGGGCGATGCGCGCGTCAAGCGCTATTCGCGCCGCAGCCAGATCGAGCGCCTGCACATCGAGCCGGTGTCGCAGGCCGCAGCCAACCAGCGCGCCGGCCGTTGCGGGCGCGTCGGGCCGGGCATTTGCGTGCGCCTTTACGACGAAGCGGATTTCGCGGCGCGCGTGCCGTACAGCGATCCGGAAATCCTGCGCAGCGCCTTGTCAGACGTGATCCTGCGCATGCTCGACCTCGGCCTCGGCGACATCGAAGCCTTCCCGTTCATCGATCCGCCCGATCCGCGCGCCGTCAACGATGGCTGGCGGCGCTTGGCCGAGATCGGCGCCGTCGATGACGCGCGCCGACTGACGCCCATGGGCAAGCAGCTCGCGCGCATTCCGATTGACGCGCAGCTTGCGCGCATGCTGGTCGAGGCGCAGAAGCTCGGCGTCGTGACGGACGTCTTGCCCATCGTCGCCTTCCTCGGCACCCAGGATCCGCGCGAGCGCCCGGCCGACAAGCAGCAGCAAGCCGACACCGCGCACGCGGAATTCACCGATCCGCAGTCGGATTTCATCGGCGTGCTGAACCTGTGGAACGCGTATCGTGCCGCGCACGAGGAATTGACCCAATCGAAACTGCGCGACTGGTGCGCGAAGCATTTCGTGTCGTTCATGCGGATGCGCGAGTGGCGCGAGTTGCATCGGCAGTTGCTTCTGGAAGCCGGGACCCGCGAGCGGGAACCCGGTACCCGGGAAAATCAACAGCAGGAGCAGAGGCGTGCTACGCAAACCGCACCCAGCGGTGTTCCTGAAATGACAGGGAGATCGCGATCCGCTTCTCCGGGTCCCGGGTCCCCGGTCCCGGGTCCCGACATTTACCAACCCATCCACCTCGCCCTGATCTCCGGCCTGCCCACCAACGTCGCACGCAAGGACGAGCAGGGCCTGTATCGCGGCACGCGCGAGCGCAAGTTCAGGGTGTTCCCGGGTTCGGCGCTGGCAAAGAAGCCGCCCGCCTGGTTGTTCGTCGCGCAGATTCTCGACCTTGGCGGCAAGGTGTGGGGCATGCAATGCGCGCGCATCGAACCCGCATGGATCGAACGGCAGGCCGCGCATCTGCTGAAACGCACCTGCAGCGATCCGCACTGGTCGCGTGCGCGCGGCGCGGTGCAGGCGTTCGAGCAGGTCTCGCTGTACGGCTTGGTCCTGGTCGAGCGGCGCGCGGTCACTTTCGCGAAGCAGGATCCGGCGCTGGCACACGCAATCTTCCTGCGCGAAGCGCTGGCGCGCTGCGACATCGACAGCCGTGCCGATTTCGTTCGCGCGAACGCGCGGGTGCTGGACGAGGCGCGCGAGATCGAGGCACAGCAAAGGCGCGAGGGTTTGCTGAAATCCGATGAAGATCTGGCCGCGTTCTTCGCAGGCAAGTTGCCGCAAGACATCGCCTCGTCCGCCGCGCTGGATGCCTGGTACAAGCGCGCTTCCGCGCCGGAACGTGCGGCGTTGCGCTGGTCGTTGCGCAATGTGCTGGAAGCCGGTGCGCAGGGCGATGCCGGCGCGTTTCCCGATGCGATGGAAGTCGGCAACCAGCGCCTGCGCTTCGAATACCGCTTCGTACCCGGCGACGCAGCCGACGGCGTAACCTTGCGGGTGCCGCTGCCGTTGTTGAATGCCATTCCCGCGGCGCATTGTGAATGGCTGGTCCCGGGGCTGCTGCAGGACAAGGTGGCGGCGCTGATCCGCAGCCTGCCCAAGACGCAGCGGCGCAACTTCGTGCCCGCGCCCGAATTCGCGCGCGCCTTCGCCGAAGCCAAAGCGCCGCGCGACGAACCGCTCGCGCCTTGCCTTTCGGCGTTCCTGAAGAAGATCACCGGCGTTGCCGTGAACGCGGCCGACTTCGACGTGGCCGGATTGCCCGCGCACCTGCGAATGCGTTTCGAGGTGTGCGACGAATCCGGCCGCGTGCTCGCGGAAGGGCGCGACCTCGAGGCGCTGCGCGAGCGCTGGGCCGATCGTGCGCGCGCTGCGTTTTCGCGCAACGCGGCGGTGCCGGTCACGCGCGAAGACGTGCGCGATTGGGATTTCGACGCAATCCCCCGCGTTTCGGAAACCCGTGGCGGCGTGCCGGCGTGGCCGGCGCTGGTCGATCTGGGTGCGACCGTGGCGTTGCGCGTGTTCGAAACCCGCGCCGAGGCAGACGCGGCACATCGTGGCGGCGTCGAGCGCCTGTTGCGGCTCTCACTGGACGCGGAGTTCAAACGTGCGCAAAAGCAATTGCCTCTGAAACCGAAACTCGCGGTGGCGTTCGCGCCGCACGGTCGCGCCGATGCCTTGCGCGAGGACATCGTGGAAGGCGCGTTCGCCGACGTGCTGCGCGAGCACGATCTCGACGTGCGCGATCGCGCGGCGTGGAGTGCATTGCGCGACGCCGTGTCGCGCGCGCTGTTCGGTGCGGCGATGGAACGCCTGAAATTCGCCGAGCCGATCCTCGCCGCGCTGGCCGAACTGCAGCCGTGGCTGAAACCGGCAATCAAGGGACAGACGCAAGCAAGTTACGCCGACCTGCGCGGCCAGCTCGACGCGCTGCTTGCGCCCGGCTTCCTGCGCGACCAGCCGCGTACACGCCTTGCGCATATGCCGCGTTACCTCAAAGCCATGCGCTTGCGCGCCGAGAAGTTGCGCAGCGATCCCGCACGCGATCATTCGCGCATGCAGCAGGTGCTGCCGTATTGGCGCGCGGTGTTGGATGCGCGTGCGTCGGGCGATGATTCCGAAGCGCTGGACATCTTGCGCTGGCTGGTCGAGGAATGGCGCGTATCCGTGTTCGCGCAGGAACTCAAGACCGCCGAGCCGGTGTCGGGCAAGCGCATGGCGCAGGCGTTGAGTGCCTTAGATTCGACATGAGCTTCAAGTTAGTGTTGCTTATTTCGCAGCGAACAACGGTTCTCCGCAGCAATGCTTGTCCGGGATCGGGTGTATTTGGGGCTGCCCGTGCGGAATCGTCACCCCAAATCTACGCGTCAGTTCCGCAGCGAGAGCATCTCGCTGCCCAAAGATGTAACGTCGAAAATCTTCTTTGTTTGCTCTAACAGTGGCGACCGAAGCCCCCAATACCGTGAACATGTCAGCTCGCAAAAGAGCGAGCAGCACCTCCTTCTCTCGCCAACCGCTCACTCGATCGCGATGTATTAGTTGCGGTGTGCCTCCGTGTGTGTATTTATGAAGCCAAAGTGCTGTTCTACTGCCTTTGCTCGCCAGTGCCTCAGCCAAGGACGAAATCGCTGGGAAGTAACTTTTGAGAGCATCTAGCATCGGTTTGAGCGTTGGTATGTCGTGTTCCGGTGTTTCTTCTGATGGATTGATAGACAGCGCCAGCACTTGCTGATCACTCGCTGCATATACAAACCAAAAAGCCGAGGTCGAAGCCTCTAGCAACGGTCGGATCAGTGCCGCTGCTGCTCCGACATCTCGGGCTTCAACCAATGCGACCAGTGCTCGATGATGCTCTAAGGCAAGATCAATGGTGCACGCGGCGAGGTCGTGCCGACGGCAGCATGGGCCGACCGTTGGCATCAATTGCTCGATCTCGCGAGCAAGTGTCCTGGAATGTTTACAGCGATCGATCACTGTATTGTTTTCAGACTCGGTCATTCGATACCCTAGGCAGCAACTTGTTCTGCTCGCAACGGTAGCACCCCGTAGGGCGAGAGGAACGAAGTGAATCCCGCCGTATGGCACTGAGCGCTTGTTGCGAAGCCCAACGTGGCCCGCGGCGATGTTGGGCTTCCGCCGATGAAGCTGGCGTCAGCCCAATCTACGTTCAACGCAATCTGCGGGCTACAATTCGAAGTCGGCAGTGCCACGAGGACGCGGCGTGTTCCGTTTCCGTCAAAGCGCGACGAAATCGTTTTCCTTCGATGCCCGTGCGCTCGTCACGACGATCGCGTGGCTGCGTCCGTGCGCCGCGGTGGGCCAGGCGCTGGCCATCGCGGTGGCGATCGGCTGGCTTTACGTCCACTTGCCGCTGGCGCCGTTGCTCGTCGGCATCGCGGCGCTGATCGCGGGCGCGGTCGTCGCATTCCTGCGCTTGCGCAGCGCCAAGCCGATGCGCGAGGTGGAGGCGTTCGGCCACGTCGCGTTCGACATCCTGGTGCTGGGCTGGGCGCTGTATTTCACCGGCGGCGCCAGCAATCCGTTCATCACGTTGCTGCTGGTGCCGGTGGCGTTGTCGGCGGCGGCGCTGTCGGGCAGGACCACGGCGGTGGTGACCGCGCTGGCGGCAGCGGTGTACGGAACGCTGATCTTCTTCAACGTTCCGCTGTCGGACATGCCGATGCACGGCGAGGCCTTCCGCCTGCACCTCACCGGCATGACCATCAATTTCATGGTCGCGGCGTTTTTGCTGGCGGTGTTCGTCGGTCGCATGAATGCATCCCTGAATGCGCAGCGCGAGGCGATGCGGCGCCTGCGCGAACGCGCCCTGCGCGACGAAAGCATTCTGGCGATCGCGACACAGGCGGCCGAGGCGGCGCATCAACTCAACACGCCGCTGTCCACGCTGCGCACGCTGCTGCCCGAACTCGAACGCGGTCGCGAGGACGATCTGGCGCTGCGGGACGACGTTCGCGTGATGACGGGCGAGGTCGAGCGTTGCCGCGACATCCTGCGTGGCATGGTCGAATACGGCCGCCAGCAACTCGCCGGCACCACGCAGGCGACGACGCTGGGCGATTACGTCCGCGACAGCGCCGACCGCTTTCGCCTGCTGCGACCCGAGGCCGAAGTGTCCACCGATGTCGCGCCGGCATTGCGCGACCAGCCGATCATGGTGCAACCCGGCCTGGCGCATGCCTTGCTCAACCTGCTGCAGAACGCGCTGGACGCATCGCTGCGCAACGGCTCGCACGCGGTGACGCTGGCTGCCGGCATCGATGCGGGAAGGGTGGAATTCGTGATCGGCGACCAAGGCGACGGGCTTGCCATGAACCGCACGGTCAGCCTGCCGGCCGTCAGCAGCAAGCCGGACGGACTCGGGATCGGGCTCGCGCTGGCGCGCTCGACGGTCGAGCGCATGCACGGCGAGTTGCACGCGCACAGCGATGCCGGCGGGACGCGCGTGTGCGTGACGCTGCCGCTGGCGGGACGCGCGTGATGGCGTCCGGCAGCGCAAGCATGGGCCGGCTCCTGCTGGTGGAAGACGATGCGGTCTTCGCCGGCGCGATGGCGCGCGCGCTGCTGGCACGTGGTTTCGACGTGGCGATCGCCGCCAGCACCGCCGAAGCGCTCGCGTGTGCGCGCGAACGGCCGCCGCGCTGCGCGGTGGTCGATCTCAAACTGGGCGACGACAGCGGCCTCGCGCTGATTCCTGCGTTGCTTGAAGAAATCCCCGATTTGCGCGTGCTGCTGTTGACCGGCTACGCGTCGATCGCGACCGCGGTGGAGGCGATCAAGCGCGGCGCACACGATTACCTTGCCAAGCCGGTGGATGCCGACGCGGTGGTGCGCGCGTTGCTGGACGATGGCGATGCCGATGTTGCCGAGGCCGCCGAACTGCCCGAATCGCCATTGCCGTTGCGCCGGCTGGAGTGGGAACACATCCAGCGGGCGCTCAGGGAATGCGAAGGCAACGTTTCGGAGACCGCGCGGCGGCTGGGCATGCATCGCCGGACCTTGCAGCGCAAGCTCGGCAAGCGCCCGGTCCACGAACGCGCCGACGACGCCTGACCGCCGCACTGCGACAATTTGTCGCATTGCCGGGCGCGATTTCGTGGCTACCCTGAAAGGATATCGTTACGGGAACCTTCGATGCCATTCGTGACACCGGCGTGCTTTTGCGTGCTCGCCACGCTTGCTGCACAACCTGTCATTGCCGAACCTTCTCCACCAGTCGCGTCAGCGACCGAAGCCACCACACAAGCGCAGGTTGCTGCGGAAAGTGAGGCTGTGGGCCGCGTGCCAGGACAGCCAACAGCACAAGATTCTGCCGATACAACGCAAACGCAGCACCGGACCACGCTTTCGACCGTGCTGGTACGCGGGGTGCGGCTGGATGACATCCGGCGCGCCCAGGCACAGGTGCCGGGTAGCGTTTATGTAACGAGCGGCGAGACGTTCCACCAGCGTCCCGTCAACAATATTGCGGATGCGCTGCGCTACGTGCCTGGCGCGTTCGTCGAAAGCGATTCGGGTGGTGCCAGTTCCATCCTGTCCATCCGCGGTTCCAACCTCAACTCGCTCGGGTACGACAACGCCGGCGTTACCCTGTTTCAGGATGGGCTGCCGGTCACGACTGCCGATGGTGCGAACCACAACCGGCTGTTGGATCCGCTGCAGGCGCATGAGGTCATTGTTGCCAACGGAATCAATGCACTTACCTACGGCGCCAGCAACCTTGGCGGCGCGATTGACTTCATTTCGCCGACCGCACGCAACAGCAATCCCAACCAGTTGTACCTCGAAGGCGGCAGTTATGGCCTGCACGAGGAACAACTGCGCGCGGGTGGCGTGGTGGGCGACCTCGACGGCATGGTGACCTTCGACGACAAATATTTTGACGGCTACCTGCCGCACAGCCGCGAGGAGCGCAACAGCCTGTACGCCAACGGCGGCTGGCAAGTGACGGACAACTTCCGGCTGCGCAGCTTCCTTACTTACATCAATGACCGCCAGCAATTGACAGGCTCGATCACGCAGGCGCAGTTCGATGCGAACCCGATGCAGGCCGACCCGGCCTATGTGTTCGGCGATCATCAGGTGAACGTCAAGACGTACCGTTTTGCGACCGAGGGGACATGGGATATCAATGCATCCAGCCAGCTGCAGTTCGGGGTGTCGTACGAGCAGCAGCGGCTGTTCCATCCGATCGTGGATATGCTGGTTGACATCGGGCCCGACCAGCCGCCGCTGGACGTCTACAGCCTACTCATCAACACCACCCAGCGCACCTCCGGGGCGACGGTCCGCTACAACGTGGTGGACGGAAATCACGACGTGCTGGTGGGAATGAACTTGGTGCACACCGCCAACGCTGGCGGCAACTACAACAACTTGCAGGGCCAGCGTGGCGCGCAGCAGGCCATCGTCGACACCCGCGGCAGCAACGCCAACGTGTTCGCGCTGGACCGCTGGCAATTCGTGCCGGGTTGGACCCTCGTTTATGGTGTGCAGGGCGTGATGACGGATCTCGACGATCGCACCGTTGATGATGTCAACGTCGGGAATACCGTCCCGCGTAATCGGAAGAACCATTTTTCATCGCTCAATCCCCGGCTGGGATTGATCCGCGCGCTTGGCACCGATGCCGAAGCGTTCGCGAGCATCGGCCGCCTCTACCAGTCGCCCAATTTTTTCGATCTGGACAACGCTCGCCAGGAACGTGGCCCGCAGGCTGACCTCGATTCCATGCAAGGCCTTTCCTACGAGGTTGGCGTGCGCGGCCGCGAGCAGACCGGAGCAGGCGCGCCGAGCTGGCACTGGAGCGCATCGGTGTATTACGAGCAGGTCCACGACGAAATCCTGTCCATCCACAACCCCGCCCCGCCGCCAGACAGCCTAACCACCAACATCGCGCACACCGTGCATGCCGGCGTCGAAGCGCTGGTTGGCGCGAGCTTGCCCATTGGCACCGATGGCAGTCGGGTCGAGCCACTGCTTAGCGCGGCCTTCAACGATTTTTCATTCGGTGACGATCCCGTTTATGGCAACAACCACCTGCCGTCGGCGCCGCGCTACTTGGTGCGGGGCGAGGTGATGTACCGTAACGCGAAAGGCTTCTACGCTGGACCGACGTTCGACCTGGTCGGTTGGCGGGACGTGGATTTCGCCAATGCCTATCGCGTCGGCGGCTACGGTCTGATGGGACTGCGTGCCGGCGTCCAGCATGGGCGCTGGGATTTTTTCGGCGAACTCGATAACGCGTTCGATCGCAAGTACGTGCGCGAAGTATCGGTGATGAACGCGGCCACGCCGCTGGACGCGGTGCTGACCGCGGGCGCGCCGCGCTCGGTATTCGTCGGCCTGCGTCTCGAATATTGAGCGCCGAAACGACATGTCGCGCCGACGGCAAGATCATGGCTTTACCATTGCGGGTGTCGATGACACGGGCTCAAGCGAGAACATGCGAATGCTGAAAGTACCGCGCGCGTTGTGCATGCTGCTTCCGGTGCTGCTGGCGTGCGCGTTGCCGTGGACCGTGTGCGCGCGGCCGGGCGATGCGCATGCGATGCGCATGGACATGGAAACGGAACCCGCGCTTGGCGTGGGCGCGGCGTTCGATGCCCGTGGCCGGTTGTGGCTCGCGCGCGTGCAGGGCGGGCATGTGCTGGTGAGCCGCTCGGACGACCTCGGCAAAACCTTCGGCAAGCCGGTGATGGTCAATCCTGTTGCCGAGAAGATTTATGCGTCCGGCGAAAGCCGCCCGGAAATCGCGGTCGGCCCGCAAGGACAGATCTATGTCACCTGGACCGCGCAGCCGAATCCGCAATGGACCGGCTACATCCGTTTTGCGCGTTCGACCGATGGCGGCCAGCACTTTTCCGCGCCGATCATGCTCAACCGCGACCCGGCTGCGGTGACGCGCGGTTTCGATTCGCTGGTTGTCGCCGGCAATGGTGACCTGGTGGTGGCGTGGATCGACGCGGGCGAGCGCGTGAAGGCCAAGGCGGCCGGTGCGGACTATCGCGGCTTCGCGCTCGATTACGCATGGTCCGGGGATGCCGGACAGACCTTCACGGCGCCACGCGAAGTGGCCGCGCATACCTGCGAGTGCTGTCGCACGACGATTGCCCGCGAACCGGGCGGCAACGCCGCGCTGCTGTTTCGCATGAATTACCCGGGCGACATCCGCGATCACGCATTCGCGGTGTTGCGCACCGACGGCAAGGCGGTCGTCCCGGCACGCGCCACTTTCAGCGGCTGGCGTGTCGCGGCGTGCCCCGATCAGGGGCCGGGACTCGCGATCGGATCGAACGGAACCTTGCATGGTGTGTGGTACGAAGCCAGCCACGGCCCGGCGATCTGGTACGGTCAGCTCGATCCCGGTCATCCGCCGCGGCACACGCTCAAGCTCGGCGGTCCGGGCGCCGGTCACGCCGACGTCGCGGTGCAGGGACGCGACGTGTGGGTCGCGTGGAACCAGGTGAGCGCGAAAGGTTATCAATTGATGCTGCGCGCTTCGCACGACGATGGCGCCACGTTCGGTGCGCCGCGCGCCCTCGCCGAGTCGGCCGCAGCGGTCTATTCGCCGCAACTTCTTGTGCACGACGCTCACGCGTACGTGGCGTGGAATACCGGGGATGGATTCCGGCTGATTGCGATCGGCAACGCTGCGGAGGCGAAGCCATGATCCGTCGCGCGCTGCGTGCGCTGCTGCTGTGCTGCGCGCTGCCGGCGTTCGCTGGTTCTCCGTCGCTCGCCTTGCTCACGCCTTCCGAAGTGCCGGCGCTGGTGAAACCACCCGCGCACGGCGAGCGCATCATCGCGTTGTGGGCGCTCGATTGCGCGTATTGCGAACCCAACCTCGCGGCGCTGGCGAAGTTGCAGCGCGCGAGCCCGCAAAAAGTCCAGCTGATCCTGGTCGCAACCGACGGACCGGACCAGCGGCGAGCCGTCGCGGCGCGCATCGCGCAGATGCACATGGATGCTTATTCCGCGCGCCTGTACGCGGAAGCGACGCCGCAGCGCCTGAACTATCTGATCGATCCCGGCTGGGGCGGCGAAACGCCGCGCACGCTGGTAATCCGTGCCGATGGCAGGCGCATTGCCATCAGCGGCGAACTGACGCCCGCGCAATTGCGGCGCATCCAGCCT
>Ga0134125_10006897_pt1 | contig 12842 bp, 10 predicted proteins | sample KB31751_FD_96464 | JGI IMG/M metagenome (GOLD analysis project Ga0134125, IMG submission 96464) | Terrestrial soil microbial communities with excess Nitrogen fertilizer from Kellogg Biological Station, Michigan, USA - KB3-175-1 | ecosystem: Environmental > Terrestrial > Soil > Unclassified ... | reverse complement strand
GCGGCCTCTACCCCGAAATCGAACCGTACGAATCAGGCCTGCTGGATGTCGGCGACGGCCAGCAGATCTACTGGGAAGTTTCCGGAAACCCGGCAGGCAAACCCGTCGTCTTCCTGCACGGCGGTCCGGGAGGCGGCACCTCGCCCGCCCACCGGCGCCTCTTCGACCCCGACCGCTATCGCATCGTGCTCACGGACCAGCGCGGTGCGGGCCGCAGCCTCCCGCACGCGAGCGCGCCCGACGCGGATCTCAGCGCAAACACCACCTGGCACCTCGTCGGCGACCTCGAGCGGCTTCGCGAACACCTCGCCATCGAGCGCTGGCAGGTGCTCGGCGGATCGTGGGGCAGCTCCCTGGCGCTCGCCTACGCCGAGCGCCACCCCGACCGGGTCACCGAGCTCGTGCTGCGCGGCATCTTCACCCTGCGCCAATCCGAACTCGAGTGGTTCTACGAGGGCGGAGCGGCGCAACTGTTCCCCGACAACTGGGAGGCCTTCGTCGCTCCCGTGCCCGAGGCGGAACGCGGGTCGATGATCCGGGCGTATTCCCGGCTGCTGAACGATCCGGACCCGGCCGTGCACGGACCGGCGGCCGTCGCCTGGTCGACGTGGGAGGCATCCGGCATCACCCTGCTGCCGAACCCCGACATCGTCGCGCGCTTCGCCGATCCGAGCTACGCCCTCGCGTTCGCGCGAATCGAAAACCATTACTTCATGAACGCCGGATGGTTCGAACCCGGCCAGCTCATCCGTGACGCCCACCTGCTGAAAGACATTCCCGGCGTCATCGTGCAGGGCCGCTACGACGTCTGCACCCCCGCCGTGACCGCGTGGGACTTGCATCGCGCGTGGCCCGAGGCGGAGTTCTTCATGATTCCGGATGCCGGACACGCCTTCGACGAGCCGGGCATCCTGAACGCCTGCATCGAGGCCACCGACCGCTTCGCCGACTGACCGCGTGCCGGTCTCGCCTACGCGCTCACGCTCGTCGGCGGAGGCGCGGTGAGAGCCGCGAGCGCCTGCCGCAGCAACGTGCTCGAGGTGTCGATCGTGTACGGGAAGTAGACGACCTCGACGCCGACCGCGGCGAACTCTCGTTCGAGTTCCATGCCCTTGCGGGTGCCGCGCCAGTCATCCCCCTTGAAGAAGATGTCGAACTGCAACTCCCGCCAGGTGTCGAGCTTGCTCGGCAGGGTCTCGGCATACGCGCGATCGACACAGCCCAGGCTGCCGACGATCTCGAGCCGTTCCGCGAGCGGGATGACAGGGCGCCTGCCCTTCGACAGCTCGAGCATCTCATCTGAGACGACGCCCGCGATGAGGTAGTCGCACTCGCTTTTTGCGCGCTTCAGGATGTTGAGGTGGCCGACGTGGAACAGGTCGAAGGCACCTGCGGCGTATCCGATTCGGGGAGCCATGCAGCGTCACACCTTCCGTTTCGGGTTGAAGGCGGTCGAGCGCCGGGTTGCGCTGGTGGCAGTACTTTACTCCCACAGTCGACCTTTTGTCACCCATACGGGGGCCAGAAACTATCGACTTGCCCCCGCTCCTTTGTTAGCCTGCTGGGATATCCACCCAAGCGGAGACGGTCGCCCGATAGCTGCCCCCACGTATTCGCATTGGACTTCTTCATGGCTCACGCCCCGAAGCATCAGGTAGTCGTCGCACGCCCGCAGCGATGGCGTGCGGCTCTAGCCCTCGGCGCCGCCATCTCGCTCTGCGCCGCACTCGGGGTCTCCACCTACATCTCCTCCGCAGCCGCCGAGGGCGACCAGTACAGCCCCGACCACGCGATAGCCACCGACACCTTTGCGAGATCGACCGTCGACGGCTGGGGCTCCGCCGAGCTCGGTGGCGCCTACAGCTACTCCCAGGCGCAGCAGTTCAGCTCCGTCGGCGGCGAGGGAGTCGCGACCCTCTCGAGGCCGGGCAGCGCTGCCACGGCGACCCTCTCATCCGTCTCGTCTCTCGATACCCGAGTCAGCGCCGCGGTCTCGGTGCCGCAGCTGCCGATCGGCGGCAACGGCGTGTACTCCGGGCTGCAGTTGCGGTCGACCGCGGGCAGTTACTACCAGGCGCAGGCGAGAACGGATGCCTCGGGCCGGGTCACCCTGGCCCTGCTGCGGGTGAACGGCTCCACCGCACAGCAGGTCGTGCTGCAGCGAGAGGTGCCCGCGATCGGCATCCTCGCACCGGGGCAGCGCTTCGAGCTCGAGTTCCAGGCGACGGGCGAGTCGCCGGTGCAGCTGCGGGCGCGAGCCTGGATCGAGGACTCGGCGCAACCCGATTGGCAGATCTCGGCCGAGGATGCGTCTCCCGCGAAGCTCGACCACGCCGGCGCGCTCGGAATCTGGACGTACGTCTCGCGTGGCAGCCCGGCACAGTCTGCCGCCTACGATCAGCTCGAGGCCTTCGCGCTCAAGCCCGCACAGCCGCAAGCGGCCGAACCGCAACCGGTCCCGGGCGAGAGCCCCTCGCCGGCACCGGATCCGTCGAGCGCGCCGACTCCGCAGCAACCCGGCGACGGAGCCACGCCCGTCGGCTCCGTACCCCCCGGCTCCATGCCGATCGACGCAACCGACGCGCGCGGAAACGTGGGCGCACCCGAGGTGGGTTCAAGCGCGTACCCGGTCCCAGCATCCGCCCTCTTTGTCGCGACGAACGGTACGGGCACGGCGCCGGGCACGAGCACCGCACCGCTCGCGTCGATTCAGGGCGCGATCGATGCGGCTCCCTCGGGAACGACGATCGTGATTCGTGGCGGGAGCTACCACGAATCGCTCGTCATTCCGAAGGGCAAGGCACTGACCCTGCAGCCATACCCGAACGAGTCGGTGTGGCTGGATGGCAGCAGGGCGGTGTCATCCTGGACGAGCGACGGCGCCAGCTGGTCGACGCCGTGGACGGTCTCTTTCGACTCGAGTCCGACGTACACCCGCGGTGCCCCGGATGGCACAGACGTCGGCTGGTCGTTCGTGAACGCCGCCCACCCGCTGGCCGCGCATCCCGACCAGCTGTGGCTGGATGGCGCCCCGCTCGTTCAGGTGGGTTCCCGTGCAGACCTGCGCCCCGGCACCTTCTTCGTCGATGAGGCGGCCGGGCGGCTCTACCTCGGGTCCGATCCGAACGGTCACGCGGTGCGGGCGAGCGACACGGTGAAGGCGGCCACGATCCTCGGTGCCGACAGCGTCGTGCGGGGCATCGGCATCCGTCGCTTCGCGCCCTCGGTTCCCGATATGGGCGCAGTCACGGTGCAGGCAGCGGGCGTCACCCTCGAGAACCTCGCGATCACCGACAACGCGACCACCGGGCTCTCCGTGGATGCCGCCGGCGTCTCCCTCAAGCACCTGACGGTCTCCAGAAACGGCATGCTCGGCATCCACGCGGACTTCTCGGATGGGCTCGTCGCCACCGGCCTGCTCGTCACCGACAACAACACGGAGCACTTCAATCGGGCGCCGGTCGCCGGCGGAATGAAGATCACCCGCTCGCGCCAGTTGTCTGTGACCGGCAGCGCCTTCCTGCGCAACGAGGGCAATGCGCTCTGGTTCGACGAGTCGACCTACGGGGGAACGGTGGCGTCGAACGACATCGTGGACAACGGCGGCAACGGGCTCGTGATCGAACTGTCATCGCTGTTCACGGTCGCGAACAATGTCGTCGCGGGTAGTGGCATCGCCGGCATCCTGATCAGCGATTCCAACCAGGCTCAGCTGTGGAACAACACCGTCACAGGCAACAACCGCGACGTCAACATCGTGCAGGGCGATCGGAGGGCGAGCGACCTCTCGGTGCCGGGCCACGACCCTCGCCAGGTGCTGCCCGACCCGACGGTCACCTGGATCACGGGCCGGATCACGCTGCACAACAACGTGCTGGCCAACAGCACGGGCAACTGTGTGCTGTGCGTGGAGGACTACAGCCACCAACGCTCGGCCGCACAGATGCAGATCACCTCGGACGGCAACGTGCTGCAGCGCACGAGCGCCACGAAGCCCGTCTGGCTCGTCGTGTGGTCGCGAGGTCCTGGCAACCCCGCGGTCTACACGACCCTCCGCGAGTACGCGGCGGCGAGCGGACAGGACGGGCAGAGCCTCTCGGTCGATTCCGGTCAGGCACTGAGCGGCATCGCGGCGCCCGTTGCGGCGGTGACGTCTGCGGCGTCGCGGGTCGCGCATCCGTTGTCGTCGCAGATCGCCGCCCTGCTCGGCAAGACGGCGGGCGATCGAAGCCTCGGCGCCTGGACCGGATAGCGCGAGCGATTACAGGGCGGCCCGGGAACGGCGGGCGGGAATCATCCGGATGATGCGCAGCACCACGTTCGCGTCACGGCGGATCGGTCGCAGCACCAGCGCGGCCAGCGCGTAGACCACGGCAACCGCGAGCAGCGCGGCCGCGAGCTGCACCCAGGCTCCTCCGCCGCGCACCAGGAAGGTCGCGCCACCCGCCGCCGCCGCCGCGACACTGACAAGTGCCAGCACGCGACCAGCTCCGGCATACAGTCGTCGCAGTGGTAACTGCGTGTGCCGAGACAGCCACCAGAAGGAGATCGGCCAGGAGAGCGCGGGCGCGAGTGCGTATCCCGCGGCGACCCCGGTCACTCCCCAGATCGAGCCTCCGACGATGCAGACGACCTTGATCGCCGAGCTCAACAGCGTGTACCGCAGGAGTTGGGAGGTGAGGCCGCGGGAGACGTAGACCCAGTACCCGACGAACGCGAGCGTCTGGAAGATGCCCGCGGCGGCGAGGAGCGCGAGCAGCGGTGCGACGGAGCCCCACCTGTGCCCCAGGAAGATCTCGGTGATCGGTTCGGCCCCGCCCACGGCGAGCCCGAGCACTGCGACGAGCGTGTAGCCGAGCGCGAGTTGCCCCTGCACGATGTAGTCGCCGAAGCGCCGGATGTCGCCGCCGATTCGAGACAGCACAGGCAGCGCCACCGTGGTGAGCGGTATGCGCACCTGGTTGAGTGGCGTCATGAGCAACTGGAAGGCGCGGGTGTAGAAGCCGAGCGAGATGGCGCCGAATCGCACCCCGATGACCACCGAGTCGACGTTGTTGCTCACATAGCCGACCAGTTGCGTTGCCATGAGGTTGCTGCCGAAGCGCAGCAGCGGGCCGAGGTGGGTGTGGCGCCGGGGCGCTCGCGGCAGCCATCGGGCAGAAACCGCCACGACGATGAGCAGCACGAGCGCCTGGCTCAGCTGCTGCACCACGAGAGCCCAGTAGCCCCACCCGAGAAGGGCCGCGGTGATCGCCAGCAGCAGCGCGATGGTGGGCGCGAGGATGTCGGCCAGGGCGAGTCTCGTGAACTTCAGACGTCGCACGAGGTCGGCCCGGTACTGCGTCGCGAGACCGTTGATGACGAACGTCAGGCAGAGCGCGTGCGCGATCGGAATCAGCTCTTCCTGCCCGTACACGAGTTCGAGAATCCCCGCCCCGAGGTACACGATCACGGCGAGCCCGGTGCCGAGCCCCGCGTTGATCCAGAACAGGTTGTCGCGCTGCGGCACCGTCAGCTCCGGGGACTGGATAGCGGCGGAGGAGAGCCCGAAGTCCCGCAGCAGTTCGCCGACCCCGATGATCGCGACGACCATCGCGATGAGACCGTAGTCGTGGGGCGTGAGCAGCCTCGCGAGCACCACGACGGATGCGACCTGCACGATCATCCGCCCGGCCTGCGCTGCGAGCGTCACGGCAGCACCGCGCGCGGCGCGGGGACCGAGCCGCTCGGCCGCGGCACGCTCCTCGTTTCCGGAGCCGAGCTCCGCCGCCGTTCCGTCCGGCTCAGTCATGCGAATCCCGCAGCGCTCGCCGTCGGCGGAAGCTGCCCTTCGCCATCCGCCAGTTCTCCCGCAGCCGTGGCAGGGCGAGCGCGACGAGCCCGAAGCCGCGATAGCGCGGCACGATGCCCCCGGCGAGCATGGTGCCCAGCAGTCGGCCCGCGAGTGTCCTCCGGCGGTCGCGGTGCAGCGGCTGCACGGCGGCGAGGGAGTTGATGCTGATCGGTGTCGCGGTGATCACGCCCGCGGCGACCGCGCGCCGAACAACATCGAGACCGCGGGCCGTGCGGGCGATCAGGGCGCTCACGCCGGCACCCTCGGTGAAATCGGGATAGCCGCGGTCATCCGCTCGCCACAGATCCGCCGCCGTCACGTCGGAGCTCTCGCCGACGCCGTCGGGGCACAGCTTGCACCGCCACTGCACCGTCGGACCGAGTGCGGTGCCCCAGGAGTCCTCGTAGCTCGCGGAGGCCTCCGAACCATCGCCGCGCGTGACCGTGAACCTGCCCGGCCAGCCGTGGCCGCGGTACCAGAGCGCCTCGATCGGTTCTCCCGTCGGCACCCCGAGCGTCTCGGTGAGCCGGTCGGTCGCGTGCTGGCTCGGGGTGCCGGCGCAGTAGAAGGAGAGCAGAAGGGGCGCGTCGTCGCGTCCGGCGTGCAGGGCGCGAAGCGCGGAGACCTCGCAGGGCTTGCCGACGAAGGCGGTGTCGGGGAGGAGCGCGGCAGGCAGGGCGGCATTCGAGGCCGGCGCGTAGCGAGACCCGGCCGAGGCAATGGCTCCCTCGCGCGTGGTGAGTTGCACGGAGACCGTGCGTCGCGGTTCGCTCGGCTCGGACGCCGCTCCGATGACCCGTGCGGCTTCGCCCGTCTCGAGCAGCCAGGTGCTCAGTGCCGTCAGAACGCCGCCGCTCGACCCGGCGAATCGGATGTCGTCATCCGTCGCCCACGCCTCGAACACCTGGATGACCGGACCCATCGTCGGGTGCCGAGTGGCGCCCTCCGGAGATTGCGCCGCGACCGTGACGCCGGGGCAGACCGCTGCGAACCGGCTCCTGGCATCCGCGGTCGCGGACGTCGCGCCCGTGCGTACCGGCCGGTTGTAGCCCTCATCGTTCAGGCGCATCTCGATCCCGGAGTCGAGGAGGGCGCAGGCACCACAACCCGAGCAGTTGCCCGAGCGCACGACCCGGTCGATCGCCCGGTCGAGGCCGCGTCGCCCGCTCACAGCAGGCCTCGCAGCGCGTCTTCTGCGGGTGCGAGGGCACGGTGGGCCCGCTGGATGAGCGCAGGCACGGCCTCGCGCAGCGGCTCCTCCACCTGGGCGATGACGCGCTTGGCGACATTGCCGTCGTCGCGCAGCTCGACGGTGTGCTGCCAACCGAGGTCGCGCAGCAGCGGATCGAACTTGCGCGAGTAGGCGAGCGGCACGGCGGGCGTGCCCACGGAGAGCGCATTGAGGCAGGCGTGCATGCGCGAGGCGATGACGAGGTTCGCGGAGGCCACGGCAGACCGCACCTCGTCGAGGTCTCTCGGCAGCACGAGCTCGGCCTCCGGCGCGGTGGCGGCGGCGAACTCACGGAGCGCCGGAACGTCGTTGTCGGGGCTGTCGGAGTCGAGAACGTGGGCGAGCAGCGAGACCTGCCGCCCGGATGCCCGCAGCTCGCCGTATACCTCTGCGACAACCCGTCGGTACCGCTCGTGCTCCACGTGCGGGTTCGCATTCCACAGGAGACCGGAGACGTTGAGCAGGATGTCCCTGGCCGGCGCAGCCTGCGGCAGCGGCAGCGCGAACACGACGTCGGTCGTGAGCACGGAGGCGGGCTGCCCGAGCGCCGCCGCGTGATGTGCGCTCACGGTGTCACGCACCATGGTCACCCTCGCCCGGCGCAGCGAGCGTCTCGCGAGTGCTCGCCCGCGCCTGGTCGAGAAGGGACCGATCGTCTGCGGCCCGAGCACGACGGGCACGCCGGCCTGACTCGTGAGTTCGCCCACGGCTCCCATCACCGCGAGGCGGTGCAGGCCATAGATGTCGGCGAAGCTGTCGCCCGAGCGCGTGTCGATCGCGAGGTCGAAGTCGCCGAGCCAGCGCTGCATGCCGAGCCTGCCGGTGACGCGCTCCTTCGCGAGCGAACGGATGCGGCCGAAGGGCAATTCCCTGGCGCGGTGGCCGAAATTCTGGAAGACGACCTCGGCATCCGGCCACACCCTGCGCGCGAGCGCCTCTGTTCCTCGCCCGAGCGCGCGCACGCCCAGGTTGGGCGAGGCGTCGTCGGCCCAGAGCACCAGAATCCGCATCGTGTGCCGATTAAAGCACCGACGGTGGCCAGAGGCGAGGTCTTTTCACAGGTTTGGCTCCGGCAGCGTGTTCACCGGGAGAACCAGGCGCCGCGCTGCAGGGTGCCGCCCTCGAGTACCTGGCCGAGCGAGCGGCCGACGAGGCCCAACTCCTCGTAGGCGTCGAGCACTCGGCGTGTGAGCGCGCCCCGATCGAACTCGGGCGAGGGGCCGTCGTCGACGCCGTCCTCCGGCCCGGCGTGCCCATCGTGGCCGAGCACGATCGCGCCGCGCGCAGCACCCCTGAGCGACTGCCGCACCCGCTCGTCATCGCTCTTGTGCTGCGAGTCGCCGAGGCTCGGGCCCCACAGCACGGGTTGCAGACCGGCGCGGCGAATCGCGCGCCAGGTGGAGAACGACTGGCGCCCATACGGTGGCCTGAGCCAGCGCACCTCACGGCCGATGAGGTCTTCTAGCTCGGCCTTGCCCGCCGCACTTCGGGCGAGAACCTCGGCGGAGCCGAACTGGGTGAGCGGCCGGTGATCCTGCCCGTGCAGCGCGATCTCGTGTCCCGCCGCTACGACCTCGCCGAGCAGCGCGGGGTGGCGACGCACCCTGCTGAGCAGCACGAAGAAGGTCGCGGATGCGCCCCGCGCCTCGAGCGCGTCGAGCACTCTCTCGGTGCCCCCGGGCTCCGGCCCGTCGTCGTAGCTCAGCACGATCTCCGGTCGCTCGGTCTTCACCGCGAGCACCGAGCCGATGACGCTGGAGTGGGCGCGCACGAAGCGCTTCACGGGAGCGAGCGCGCCCGTCATCACACCGCCACCTCGTCGCGTGCGTACTCCTGCACGCTCGTTCCCACCGCGGCAGACATCATGCCGATGCCGCGATTCGCCGTGCGAAGGCCACGGGCCTGATGCCATGCCGAACCCGCCGCAAGGCCCGCGAGGTATCGAGCCCCGCCGGCTCCCGCCCTCGCCAGTCCGCCGACAATCGCGCCCGCGCGCACCCCCAGCCGAGCGGATGCCGACCCCGCCATACACAGATCGACGAGCGTCGCGGTGTTGCCGCTTCGCCGCGCGCGCCCGAGCACCCACTCGCGGGTCGCTCTCGCGGCGGGAACGTAGTCCGTGGCCACCGACTCCCCGCACCAGACGATCGTGCCGCCGCGAGCGACGAGCTGCCTGCTGAACAGGGTGTCCTCTCCGCCGCTGAGGCCGAACCGATCGTCGAACCTCAGGCCGAGCTCGCGCACCTGCGCGACATCGAGCAGCAGGTTGCCTGCCGCGGCGACGGGGATGCGAGTGCCGGTGACCCGGCTGGGCCTCCGAAAGAACTGGCCGGCTGCGACCCAGGCATCCGGCTCGGAGACGTATTCGGAGATCACGCGTCCCATCACCGCGGTGGCGCCGGTCTCACGCCAGGTGTCGACGAGGCTGCGAAGCCAAGCTGGCCGGGGGCTCTCGTCGTCGTCGATGAAGACCAGGGCATCCGCGGTGCTCGTCTCGTCGAGTCCGCGATTGCGGGCGGCGGAGATGCCGGGTGCCGGCTCGATGACATAGCGGACGAGGGGAGAGCCCAGGTGTCGCACCACCGCGGTCGCCGAGCCGCTCGAATCATTGTCGACGACGAGCACGCTCGCCTCGAAACCATCGTCAGCGCCGAGTTCGCGCACCTGGTCGATGACCGCGGGGAGGGCCCTGGCCAGTTGCTCGGGGCGCCGAAAGCTCGGCACGACCACCGTGACGGTGACCACTCTCATCGCTCCTTCACCCGCGCGATGGCGCGGCGATAGGCGGCGACATGGTCGGCGCCGGTGCTCGACCACTCCCTCGCGCTGAGGTCGGGCCGACCCTTCGGCGGGGTGGCGCGCAGGGTCGCGAGGGCCGACGCGAGATCCTGCGGCGCGAGCTCGCCGCTGTAGAGGTGCACCCAGCCCGGCCCGACCTCCTCGGCGAGCAGGCGGTTCACCTCGTTGTCAGGCAGCAGCACCGGGCGGTCGAGCGAGAGCGTTGCGAGCGCGCCACCGGAGTTGTGCATGAAGCGGTAGGGAAGCACGATCAACTCCGACGTCGTGACGAGCTCCACTACCTCGCCATCGCTGAGGAAAGCGAGCTGCAGTGTGATCCGCGCATCCCCTGCCGCGAGGCTTCGCACGGTCTGCGCGAGTTCCGCTGTGGACGGCTTGCCGCCAACCCTGAGCGACAGCGACTCCGAGTCGAGCCCGCGAAAGGCCTCCAGCAGCACCTCGACGCCCTTGTAGCGGCGGATCAGACCGAAGTAACCCAACCGTCCTGGCACCGCCGACCGAGCGGGATAGTGGGCGAACCACTCGCGATAGTGACCGTGCGGGATCGTCACGACGATTCCGGAGCGGATCAGCGTCGTCGGATTCAGACGGATGCGCAGCGCCGTGCGCCGATCCAGTCGCCTGAGCAGCATCCGCTGGACGCCGGTGAGGCCCTCCGGCTCCGCCACGTTGTGCACCGTTCGCACGAGTGGCGTGCGGGTCAGCCACAGGCGGACGATGAGTGCGGCGGTGAGCACCTGTTTGGCGAGGGTCTTCACCGGGCTGTGGCCGGTCACGAGGATCTCCGGCCAGTGCGCGTGGAAGACGTCGTAGCGTCCGAACAGCGCGGTGCGCCAGTGGAAGTTCTTCACCGTGACGCCGTCGACCGCCCGCAGGCTCTCGGCGAGCATCACGAGATAGGGATTGGTCGTCGGTTTGGGCGTCGGAAACGACTGCAGAATGACGAGATCCCTGCCGCCAGCCGGCTCGGAGGAGCTCGGTTCGACCGGCACTGTGGTCTCCTCATCGCGGCCCGCAGACCGCCGTCTTCCTCGCGCTGACGACACGGGGTGGCCCATAGACTACCCCTAGCGTGCAGCGGTGAAAAGGGATGGTGCGCATGCCCGACGACGGCAGGGACCTGGCGATCCTCGTGGTCAACTACGGCTCCTCCCGGCTGCTACAGAAGAACCTGATTCCGCTGTCGGCCGGCCTGCCCTCCGCGGTTGTCGTGGTCGTGGACAACTTCAGCACGCGGGCGGAGCGCGAGCGCGTCTCGAGGCTGTGCGGCGAGCACGGCTGGCTGTGCGAACCCCTCACAGACAACCTCGGCTTCGGCGTCGGAATGAACCGCGCCGCGGCTGCCGCCCAGCAGTTGGGCGCCCAGCACCTGTTGCTGCTGAATCCGGATGCCGAGCTCACGCCCGAGAACGCGACCCGGCTTCTCGAAGCGGTCCGGTCTGATTCCCGTCTCGCCGTCGCGCCCACGGTGCTGCGCCCGGACGGCTCGGTGTGGTTCGGCGGAGCCGAGCTCTACCTCGACGACGGCCGGATTCGGTCGAGTGGCAGGCACTTGGCCGACGCGCGTACCGAACCGTGGTTGAGCGGCGCCTGCATCATGATCTCCACGCGGTTGTGGATCGAGGTCGGCGGCTTCAGTGACGGGTACTTCCTGTATTGGGAAGACGTGGATCTCTCGCATCGCATCCTGAAGACGGGCGGGCGGCTCGAGGTGTCCGCCGACGCGACAGCCGTGCACGCGGAGGGTGGCACCCAGGGAGTGGGGGCCGGATCGTCTGGGGCGCCCAAGTCCGCGCTGTACTACTTCTACAACATCCGCAATCGGCTGCTCTTCGCCTCGCTCCACCTCGACTCAGTCGAACTGCGCGCCTGGCAGCGGGAGACATTCGCCGTGGCCTGGGAGGTGCTGCTCGAGGGAGGGCGCAGGCAGCTGCTGCGTTCGCCGAGGCCGCTCATCGCTGCCGCTCGCGGCGTGATCGCGGGGCTGCGGATCGCACGACGAGAACTGCGGGCACGAGAGCGGAGGCAAGGGTCATGACCATGGCGGGCAAGGCGCGCAAAGCGGTCGAGTACGCGCGCGGCGCACTGCGCGGCCACCGTCGAGTGCGCCTCGGTGCGGGTGTAAAACTGCGCGGTGCTGGTCGCTACGACCTGCGACCCGGTAGCTGCATCCGCAAGGGTGCGAGGATCTGGGTGGGACCGGGTGCGACACTCACGCTCGAGCGGGGCAGCGCCATCGGGGCGGGATGCGTGGTGAACGTGGAATCGGGCCTCAGCATCGGCGAGGGTTCGCAGGTGTCGTGGAACGCCCAATTGCTCGACACCGACTTCCATCGCATCACCGGTGCGAACGGCACTGTGCGCAACCACACGAGGCCGATTCGAATCGGCAGGCACGTGCTCGTGGGCACCGGCGCGATGATTCTGAAGGGCGTCGAACTCGGCGATGGGGCGGTCGTCGCCGCGGGGTCCGTGGTGACCAGGGCGGTGCCGGAGGGCACGATCGTGGCGGGAAATCCGGCGCTGCCGATTGGTCAGAGTATTCATTGGGAATGAGTGCTGCTCTCGTTTTATACTGAGCACACTGCAGAACCCGAATGCCCCGCGCGTCAAGGCTGGAGTCCCGATGACCGAGCCAGATCTCCCCGCGGACTTCGGCGCGTCCGCTCACGACGAGTCCTTCCTCGACATCGCGCGTCGGCTCAAGCGGGCGCAGAAACCGGCTGCGCGCAGCGCTCCCGCCTACTCCCGATTCGTCAATCGCCGCATCGGTCGCTACCTCGCGGCGTGGGCCCACTGGGTGGGCCTCGGCGCCAACGCCGTCACCGCGATCAGTGCCGCCTGGACCTTCGTCGGCATCGCGCTGCTGGTGCTCTTTCCGCCATCCTGGGGCCTCGGCATCGCCGTGATGCTGTGCCTGCTGATCGGCTATGCCTTCGACTCCGCGGATGGCCAGGTCTCCCGATTGCAGGGCAGCTC
>Ga0134125_10006896_pt1 | contig 12843 bp, 9 predicted proteins | sample KB31751_FD_96464 | JGI IMG/M metagenome (GOLD analysis project Ga0134125, IMG submission 96464) | Terrestrial soil microbial communities with excess Nitrogen fertilizer from Kellogg Biological Station, Michigan, USA - KB3-175-1 | ecosystem: Environmental > Terrestrial > Soil > Unclassified ... | reverse complement strand
GGCATGGCGTTCGCGCGCGGGCTGCCCGACGATCCGAACGCCATCCCCGTCGAGGTCATGCTCCAGCACCTGCGCGAAATGGCCGCGGCGACGCCGCTGCCGGTGAACGCCGACTTCCAGTCGGGCTACGGCAAGGACGCCGCCGGCGTGGCGGCCAACGTGCGCGCCGCCGTCGCCACCGGCGTGGCCGGCCTCTCGATCGAAGACGCCACCGGCGACGCGGCGCAACCGCTCTTCGCGCGCGACGAGGCGATCGCGCGCCTGCGCGCGGCGCGTGCGGCCATCGACGAGAGCGGCACCGAGGTGGTGCTGACCGCGCGCTGCGAGGCCTACCTCGTCGGCGACCCCGAAGCCGAGCGCACCGTGCTCGATCGCCTGGCCGCGTTCGCCGAGGCCGGCGCCGACTGCTTGTACGCGCCCGGCGTGAAGGACGAAGCGATGATCGCCAAGATCGTGCGCGCGGTGGCGCCGAAGCCGGTCAACGTGCTCGTCTCGTCGCCGGGCATGACCGTCGCGCGGCTGACCGAGCTCGGCGTGCGCCGCATCTCCGTCGGCTCCGCCTTGTCGCGCGCGGCGTGGGGCGGCTTCATCCGCGCGACGCGCACCATCATCGAGCACGGCACCTTCGACGGCTTCGCCGACGCGGCGAGCTTCGCCGAGCTCCGGGATCTCTTTGGAGGAAAACAATGAGACTGGCTCTTCCGATCGCGCTCACGCTGCTTGTCGCGCCCGCGGCGCACGCCGACACCACGGCCAGCCCGCTCTTGTCGCCGGCGCAAGCCACGGCCACGGCGCCCGCGACCTACAAAGTGAAGTTCACGACGACCAAGGGCGACTTCGTGGTCGAGGTGCATCGCGACTGGTCGCCGCTCGGCGCCGATCGCTTCTACAACCTCGTCAAGCTCGGCTACTACAACGACGTCGCCTTCTTCCGCGTCATCAAGGGCTTCATGGTGCAGTTCGGCATCAACGGCGATCCGGCGGTCAACCGCGTCTGGCGCGGCGCCACCTTCAAGGACGATCCGTCGACGAAGCACTCGAACACCAAGGGCACCATCACCTTCGCCACCGCCGGTCCGAACATGCGCACGACCCAGGTCTTCATCAACTACGGAAACAACGGCCGGCTCGATTCGATGGGCTTCACGCCCTTCGGCAAGGTCGTCTCGGGCATGAGCGTCGTCGAAAAGATCGACGGCGTGTACGGCGAAGGCGCGCCGTCGGGCAACGGCCCCGAGCAAGAAGCGACGCAGCGACAGGGCAACACGTACCTCAAGGCGCAGTTTCCCAAGCTCGACTACGTCAAAAAGGCCACCATCGAGCCGTAGCGCTTCTCCGCGAACGGAACTCGAGTTCCGTTGCCTCCAGCGCATCCGCGCTATCTCGACGACGTGCTTACAACCGGTTCGTGAGAACCGTTTACATCCTGTGCCTACTGGCGCTCGCCTCCGGCTGTGGAGGCAACAACACGTCGAGCACGAGCCAACCCGGCAGCGACAACCCCGACGGCGGCGGCATCGACGGCGACGGCGGCAGCCCCAACGCGCCCTTGCCGCCGCGCATGCCCGACCTCGTGTGGAACGAGAACCAGAAGCCGGGCGACGACGGATGGCACGCCGACTTCAGCGCCGGCGATCCCGACTTCAACCTCTACGTGCGCCCGCAGTCGGTCTTCGCCGGCGACACCGTCGACGTGCAGGTCTCCGCCGGCGCGCACAGCGCGGCCACCTGGCAGGTCTATCGCCTCGGCTACTACGCCGGCGCCGGCGGCCGCAAGCTCGCCAACGGCGACACGACGATCGATCCGCAGCCGGCGCCGACCATCGACTCCACGACCGGCATGGTCGAGTGCGCCTGGGGCAAGACGTTCAGCATCCCCGTCGGCGCCGACTGGGTCTCGGGCGTCTACCTCGCGCGCGTCGAGCTCCCCGACGGCACCGCGCGCTTCGCGCCGTTCATCGTGCGCGATCGCCGCGCCGTCGACGTGCTCGCCGTGCTGCCGACGAACACCGATCAGGCCTACAACCCCTACGGCGGCGAGTCGCTCTACATCGACACGCGCTTCGGGCTCACCGCCGGCCACGGCTACAAGGTGTCGTTCGATCGCCCGTTCGACATCAACGGCCAGGGCGGCTACTTCCTCTACAGCGCCATGCCCACGGTCGAGTACCTCGAGGCCAACGGCTACGACGTCACCTACTCCGCCGACGTCGATGTGCACGTCGACTCGTCGAACCTGACGCGCGCGCGCCTGGTGATGGCGCTGGCCCACGACGAATATTGGTCGCGCACCATGCGCGATCATTATGAAGCGGCGCGCGCCGCCGGCGTGTCCGAGGCGTTCCTCGGCGCCAACATCGGCTTCTGGCAGGTGCGCTTCGAGCCCGGCGCCGATGGCACGCCCAACCGCCGCATGGTCGGTTACAAGGAGGCGGCCGCGCTCGATCCGCTGGCCTCGACCGATCCGGCCGACGTCACCGCCGCCTTCCGCGGCGACGTGCTGAATCGTCCGGAGAACGCGCTCCTCGGCGTCATGAGCGGTGATTGGCACTTCGCCGACTTCCCGTGGCGCGTCAGCGACGCGTCGCACTGGATCTACGACGGCATGGGCGTGCAGAACGGCGACATCATCCCCGGGCTCGTCGGGCTCGAGACCGACTTCACGCAAAACAACGGCGCCACGCCGTCGGGAATCGACATCGTCGGTCAGTCGCCGACCATCAGCGGCGACTACGAGACCACGAACGATCAGGCGCAGGCGACGGTCTATCAGCCGACGGCGAACTCGTTCGTCTTCGCGGCGGCGTCGATCCGCTTCGCCGCGACGCTGTCGGGGCCGCGCGGGCAGGTCAAGGCGCAGCGCATCGTGCGCAACCTCATCGCCCACGCCGGCGGCTCGCCGCTCGCGCCCGAGAACACGCTCGGCGCCGCCGACGGTTGGGCCAAGCCCGATCTGTCGCAGGCGCCGGCGTCGCTGCCGATCGTCGCCGGCGCGGTCGGTGATTGCCGCGCGGCGGACGGCGCCGGCGGCTCCGCGCGCTTCGCCGCTCCGGCGGGCCTGGCCGTGCTCTCCGACGGCAGCGTGGTCATCGCCGACGCCGCCGGGCACCGCATCCGCCAGATGGCCGCGACCGCCGACCGCACGGTGAGCACCTTGGCCGGCAGCGGCGCCAGCGGCGACACCGACGGCGCCGCGGGCAGCGCCGCCTTCCACGCGCCGTGGGCCGTGGCCGCCGCGCCCGACGGCAGCGTGTGGGTCGCCGATCGCATCGCCGGCAGCGTGCGCCACATCTCCGGCGGCAACGTCACCACCGCGCTGCGCAAGCCCGACGTCGCCGCGCCCGGCGGCATCGCCGTCGGCGCCGACGGCACCGTCTACGTCGTCGACGCGCTCGTCGGCGGCCTGACCACGATCGCGCCCGGCGGCGGCGTCACGCACACCGCGCTCGCCGCCGGCAGCTACCTCACCGGCGCCTTCGTCGACGGCAGCGACCTCCTCTTCGCCGACTCGAGCCAGTGCACCTTCGTCGATCGCGCCGCCGACGGCACGCTCACGCGCATCAGCGGCGCCATCGGCTACAGCGACGGCGCCATCGGCTCCGCCGGCCTCTGCCCGATGGGCCAGATCGCCCGCTACGGCAACGTCTACCTCGTCGGCGACGGCGGCAACGGCACGGTGCGCATCATCGACGGCGCCGCCGGCATGGTGCGCTCGTTCGCCGCGCCCGGCTCGATGGTCCATCCGCTCGGCGTCGCCGTCGATGCCACGCGCCGGGTCGTCTACGTCGCCGACACCGGCAACTGCGTGGTGCGCGCCGCCTCGTACTGAGCCGTCCCCTATTCGAACGTGTCACAGCGGACCTTCACGATCTTGCCGACGAGGCCGAGCGGCTGCGTCATGACGTCGCCGTAGAACGACGTCTCCGAGTCGAACGAGAGCACGCCGGCGAGCCGGTACATGTTGACCGAGTGCGCGCCGTCCCACTGGTTCATCCAGGTCAGCCGCCGGGGCGCGCTGCCGTCGAGGCCGACCGACCACCAGTCGGCGCCCTGGATCTGTCCGGGGAAGATGTCGGCGCCGCTGCCGGTCATGTAGACGAGGCGCGTGCCGTCCGGCGTGTACTTCGGCGCCTGCGCGAAGCTGTCGTGCGACAGCTCGACGATGTTCTGCGTATCGACGTTCCAGGTATAGATGCGCGAGGCGAACAGGTTCTTGGTGACGTACGTGCTGTAGAACGCGATCGTGCGATCGTCGGCGTCGAAGCCGTCGACCTCGCCGCCCTGATCGACACCGCCCGGCTGCACCGCGCGCAGGTTCGCCAGGTGCGGCGTGTCGCCGTCGACGAAGTCGGCGACGTCGAACACGTAGCTGCCCGCCGCCAGGTTGAGGTCGAGGACGTTGGGCGCCTTGACCCGCTCGGTGAAGGTGAAGCGCGCGCCGTCGGGCGTGGCCACGCCGTGCGTGATCGCGTGGTCGTAGTCGTTCGGCGTCTCGAACAGCATCCACGCCTGCGCGCCGTCGGGCGTGACCAGCCACAGGTCGGTGTACGCGCCGTAGCCGGGGATGGCGTCGTCGGACGAGCCGGGATGATCGGCCTTCTCGACCTCGACGAAGAGATACTTCCCCGACGGGTGCCAGTCGACGACGAACTGGTGGCGCCCCTCGGGCCAGGCGGCGTTGTCGAGCCGCCGCTCGTTCTGGCCGTCGGCGTCGGCGAGGAAGGCCTGGTAGTGGCCGTCGGCGCCGGGACGGCTGTAGGCCAGCGTCTGCGTGGCGGCGTTCCAACGTCCGCCGATGCTGCCGTCGGTCTTGAAGTCGGTGACCGAGCAGCGCTCCTCCTCGGCGAGCTGCGCCGCGCTCGGGCTCGGATGACAACCGCCCGCCGCCGCCGCCGCAAACACGAGAAGGCTGAAGACGCGCATGGCGTGCAGCGGTTGCAACGCGGAGGCCGTCGCTGCGGCCGCGTTCGGCCGCGCGCCCACGTGCGCGCGTGACCACCGGTTCACGCGAGGCCGCGCGCGGTTCACGCTGAGACGCCGCGTCTCAGCGATCCGTCTCAGCGATTCGTCTCAGCGCCTTCGAGCAGCGCCTTGAGCCGCTGCAGATCCTTCCGATTCGCGCGCCGCATCGCGCGCGCCATGAACGGCGCCAGCAGCCGCGAAAATCCGCTCGGCTCGCCGCGGTTGCGCAGGCTCATGTGCGTGCGCGCTTCGCCCGCCGCCGTCCACTGATACGACGTCTCCATCGGAAACGGCCCCTCGGCGGTGCGCATCACCAGGTGCGCGTTCGGCTCGAGCGCGATGATCTCGTAGGTGTAGGCGATGCGCCGCCCGAGGAACTCGGCCACGAAGGCCACCTGGCTGCCGACGGCGAGCGGCGGCGCCGTCTTCCACTCGACCGACTTGATGTTCACGTACCAGCGCGTGGCGTTGTCGGGGTTGCCGGCGAACGCCGCGACCTCCGCCAGCGGCCGATCGATGACGATCTCCTCCAGCACGTCGACGGGCACGATCAGGGATATTGGTCGAGATCGCGGTAGATCTCCAGATCGCGGCGCAGGCGCAGGATCGGCCCTTCCGGCTCCAAATCGTGCAGCTCGCCCGGATCGTCGACGAGATCGAAGGTCTGGCGCAGCCCATCCTCGAAGCTCACCACGTGCTTGAGGCGCCCTTCGACGATCGCCGCCATCGGGCTGACGAAGCCGGTGACGTCGACGGCGCGAGAGCTGCGCGAGACCACGAAGCGATGCAGCGGCGCGTTCGGCGCGGCGCGCAGCCGCAGCCAGCTGCGCCCGAAGCTCTCGCTCGACGGCAGATGCGCCACCTGCCCGAACGCGCCGAGAATGGTCGCCGGCACGTCGCGATGGCTGGCGAGCTCGCGGTAGACGCCCGGCTGCAGCCCGGGCGCGAGCAGCACGCCGGGCACGCGCACCAGCATGTCGTAGCCGCTGATGCCGTGATAGCGCACGCCGTGGCGCCCGAAGCCCTCGCCGTGATCGGCGGTGATGATCACCACCGCGCGCGCGAGCTGCCCCGTGCGCGAGAGCTCGTCGAGCAGCCGGCCGATCTCGAAGTCGATGTGGTGCACCTCGGTCAGATAGTCGCCGTAACCGGCAGGCGCGCCGGCGGGCACGGCGATGCGCTCCGACGCCGGCCGCGGCGCATAGGGCCAGTGCGCGTCGAAGTAGTGGACCCACAGATAGTGCGGCTGGCCGGCGGTCTCGCGCAGATCCTGGATCGCGCGGTTGGTGAGCGCGGTGGCGTCGGCCTCGGCCGTGACCTTGCCGGCGACGAGCGGCGTCGACGCGATCTCGGGGTGGAACGGCCGCTCGTAGGTCTGCAGGTTGAGGAGCTGGAAGCCGGCGACGACGTCCTCGAGCTGCGCGTCGTAGTAGCCCATCACCGCCGTCGAGAGCACGCCCCTGGCCGACAGCCGCGCGGTGATCGGGATGGCCCGGTCGGTCGGGCGCTGCAACAGCGGCAGCGACAAGTGCGTGCGCGAGCCGCCCGAGTAGAGCCGCGTGAAGACGACGCCGTTCTGCGCGTACTCGGTCAGCCGTGGCATGACCTCGGGCGTGAACGCGTCGGTCGACCAGCAGTCGACGGTGAGGAGCACGACGAGCCTGGCGCTGCCCGGCGGCAGATCGGGATCGCCCGCGGGCGGTGCCAGCCCGCGATCGGCCGCGGTCGGATGCGCGGCGAGCGCGTAGCCGTTGCAGTTCATGTCGTGCCCGACGGCGTCTTCGTGCGCGAGCGGGTTGCGGCGCGGGTCGAGATCGTCGCAGTCGCCGCCCCAGGCGATGGGCGAAAAGCCGTCGCCGTCGAAGTCGACGACGGCGCGCAGCGCGCGGGCGAGCCGCGGCTGGTAGCGCGCGTGCTGCACCGCCGGGCCGCGCCAGCCCGGCCGCACGTGCTCGATCGACCAGCTGACGCCGAGCGCGAGCGCGAACAGCGCCCCCAGCGTGTTGCGCAAGGTCCGCGCCGGCGCCACGCGCAGCCGGTGGCGCCACGGCGTCAAGAGCGCCACCACCGCCATGACGGTGACGAGGCTGGCCAGGTCGTGCTGATCGCGATACAGCGCGCGCGGCGTGCCCACGTCGGCGGCGAAGGCGGCGCCGCCGCAGAGCGCGGCGACGATGCGCGCGTACCAGCGATCGCCGCGACGCACGCACAGCGCCAGCACGAAGAGCACCGTCGACCAGGCGAGCGTGACCAGGAGGTAGCCGCGGGGGTCGACGTGGTAGTCGTCGATGATGATGCGCGGCGCCAGATACGCGGCCAGCGCCAGCGGCAGCGGCCACAACGAGCGCCAGCGCGGGCGCCACGGCGTCGTCGAGACGTCGATGGCCGCGGTCAGCGCGGCGAGCGCGGCGACGGCAGGCGCGACCAGGAGCGCGGCGAAGCAGCCGAGCGCGCCGGCGATGAGCCCGATGAACAGCGCATAGCCGGGCGAGCCGGCGCGCCACAGGATCGCGCCATCGGCGACGAAGGCGACACCGCCGAGCGCGCAGGCGATGACGATCAGCCAGGAGCCGACCAACGGCCAGAGCGTGCGCGGATGGAGCGAGCGGCGCGCCCAGCGGTAGATCGCGCGCCCCGAGCGCACCGTCGTCCAATCGTCGAGCATCCGGCCCGGTACGATTGTATCCCAAAGCGGCGAGCTTGTCGGACAACGCACGCTCCAAATCGCCTCATTCGTGTCATTCGCCGCGCACCGCCGCCACGCGCGCGCCGTCGCGCAGCGACTCGCCCGGCCGCAAGATCACTGCGTCGCCCGCCTGCGCGCCGCCGCGCACCTCGGCGCTGTCGGCCGACATCTCGCCGATCTGCAGCGTGCGCGCCCGGGCGCGCCCATCCTCGACGACGAACACACCCCAGCGATCGCCGCGGCGGAAGAGCGCGGCGCCGGGCACGCGCAGGACGCTGTCGCTTTCCCAGGCGACGACGTGCACCTCGACGCGGAAGTTGTCGCCGAGCGCGTTCCACTCGGCCGCCGGCGCGGTCAGATCCACGAGCACGCGCACGCGCTGCTCCTCGACGCCGAGCGCGGAGACCTTGGTGAACCCCGACGGCTCGACGCCGCGCACGCGCGCGGCAAGCGGATGGCCGCCGCCCCAATGATCGATGTACGCGGCCATCCCCGGCCGCACGCGCACCGCCTCGGTCGTGAGCAGGTCGGCGGCGATCTCGAGCACGCTCGGGTCGCCGACCTCGACGAGCGCGGCGCCGGCCGGGACCACGCCCTCGCTCTCCTTCAGGACGCGCAGGACCTGGCCCGACGTGGGCGCCACGATCTCGAACTCATCGACGCGCCCGCTGCGCCCGCGCTGCAGGGCGGCGTGCGCCTCGGCGAGCTGATGATCGGCGACCTTGGCGCCGAACATCGCCGACGCCAGATCCTGCGCGCGCGACGCCGCTTCGCTCGACGCCAGGTCGAGGTCGTGCGCGGTGATCGCGTTCGACGACGACAGCTTCTGCTTGCGCGCCAGATCGTCCCGCGCGCTGGCATCGGCCACGCGCGCGCGCGCCACGTTGGCGTCGGCCTGCGCCACCGCCGCCTCCGATGCGTGCAGCCGCGCCTCCTGCTCGGCCTTCATGCGCGGATCGAGCAGCGGCGCGTCGGCCGGCACCAGCCGCGCCAGCACTGCGCCCTCCTGGATCGGATCGCCGGCCTTGAGCGTGATGCGCAAGAGCTTGCCCGCCAGCGGCGCCGACACCACGTAGCGCCGCTTGACCTGCGCGCGTCCTTCTTCGTCGATGGTCACGCGCATCGGCCCGCGCGTCAGCGGCGCCACCTCGACGGGCAGGGGGCGCGGCCGCATCGACGCGCCGATGAGCGCGACCAATCCACCGACGATGACGATCCACCAGACTCGCTTGCGCATGGTCATTCCCTCGTCTTGAGGACCTCGACCAGGTCGAGGCGATCGATGAGCCGCCGCATCTGCAGCGCGCTCAGGAGCGAAGCGCCGACCACCACCAGCGCGGCCAGCACGTAGGTCGACGTCGTGATCACGAACGGCAGCCGGAACTCATCCGCGGCCATGGCGCCGACGGTGAGCCCGGCGAAGCCGCGGCCGATCCACAGCCCGAGCGGCACCGCGATCACCAACTCGAGCACCATCTCGCCGAGGAGGATGCGCGAGACCTCGGCGCGCGTGAAGCCGAGCACGCGCAGGCTGGCGAGGTCGCGCGCGCGCTCGGACAGCGCCACGCGCGCGCCGTTGTACACGACGCTGATGGCGAGCGCCGCCGACAGGATCGCGAGGATCATGGTCATCGCGCGCATCGACTCGGCCACCGCCTTCTCGAAGTCGGCGATGGCGGCGATCCGGCTCTGCACCCCGATCACCGTCGGCATGGCGGACAGCGCGCGCGTCACCGCCGCGTCGCTCCCCGGGCGGACGCGCAGGAGCGCCACGCTCATGGTCGGCGCCTCGCCGGTCAGCTCGCTGAGCGTCTCCGTCGACGCGTAGAGGCTGAGGCCCATCTCGTCGTCGATGACGGCGCGCACCGGCAACGCGCGCGCGCGCGGACGCCCTTCGAGCGTCTCGAGCGTGAGGAGGTCGCCGACCGCGCCGCCGATGCGATCGAGCAGGCGCCGCCCGACCAAGAGGCCCGACGGCGGCACCGCCACCGGCCGACCCTCGCGATCGACCGGCCGCCGCAGCTGCCCGCCAGCGGCGAAGCTGGTGAGCGCGACCTGCCGGCTCGCCGCGCGCAGGCGCACGCGCACCGGCACGCCGGCCAGCGGCTCGCACGCGACCACGCCGTCGACCGCGCGCAGGCTCGCGCACGCCTCGGGCGCGAGCGGCCGCGTGAACGCGACCGACAGGTCCTCGCGCATCGCCGTGTCGAACTGATGGTGCACGAGCGCGTCGAGCGACCCGCCGAAGAACGAGCCGGTCACGCACAGCGCCGTCGCCAACGCCAGCGCCACCGTGGCCGCGACCGCGCGCAGCGGCGACTGGCGCAGGTTGCGCGCGACCATGAGCAGCGCCGCCGGCACGCGCCGCCCGAGGCGCAGCCGCTCGACGAGGCCGCGCCGGTAGACCGGCGGCGACGGCGGCCGCATCGCTTCTACCGGGTGCAGGCCGGTGACGCGCCGCACCGCCTGGATCGCGCCCACCGCCGCCGACGCGAAGACGATGGTCAGCGCGCCCAGGACCGCGCGCCAGTCGACGCCGCTGTCGACGACCGGCAGCCGGAAATAGCGGATGAACAGCGCCGTCCAGGCGCGCCCCATCTCCAGGCCCGCCCACAGCCCGACGAGCGCGCCCGGTACCACCGCCAGCGCGGCGAGCGAGAGGTAGTGCCGCCCGAGGCGGGCGTTGGAGTAGCCGAACGCCTTGAGCGTCCCGATCTGCTCGCGCTGCGCCTGCACCAGGCGGCCGAGCACGACGTTGAGCACGAACGCCGCGACGAGCAGGAACAGCGTCGGCACGAACAGCAGCATGCCGCGCAGGCGCTTGATGCGGACGTCGAGGTTCTTGGCCGACTGCTGCTCGTCGCGGCCGTAGGTGTCATGCCCGGCGTAGGGTTGCAGCAGCCGATCGATCGCGGCCTTCACGTCGCCCTCGACGGCGCCGGGGCCGAGCCGCACGATCACGTCGTTGAACGAGCCGCCGAGATCGAACGCCGCCTCGAGCGGCGCGCGCAGCATCCACGCGGCGCCGTAGCGCGCGTCGTTCGGCGCCACCGCGCCGGGCGGCATCTGGAACAACAGATCGGGCGCGATGCCGACGCCGACCACGCGCAGCCGGCGCAACCGCCCGTTGAGCACCGCGGTGACGCTGTCGCCGGGCCCGCTGTGCGTGGCCTCGGCGAACGGCTCGTTGAGCACGACCTCGTCGTCGCGCTCGGCGCTCGGTAGCCGCCCGGCGCGGATGCGCACGGCGTCGAGCGGCGCGCGGGCGCGCGGATCGATCGACACCAGGTGCACCGTCGCCGGCTGGGGCTGCCCGGCGACGAACAGCGGCACGTCCCCGACGACGCGTCCGTCGACCTGGGCCACGCCCGAGACCGCCGCCAGGTCGGAGAGCAGCGCGCGCGGCGCCCGCTTGAGCGACGCGAACAGATCGGCGAACCGCTGCGCGCGGAAGTACTCGGCGCGCGCCCCGTCGAGCGCGTCGACGGTGACCTTCATCGACACGAAGACGCTGGCGCCGGCGGCGACGACGAGCGAGAGCGTCAGCACCTGCGCGCGCAGGCGCGAGAGCTCACGGAAGAGCGCGCGATCGAGGGCCCGCATGGCTCACCACACGAGCTCGCTGGCGGCCTTGCGCCCGCGGTTGACGGCCGTGTCGGCGATGCGCCCGTCGCGGAAGCTGACGACGCGATCGCCCATCTCGGCGATCGACGCGTTATGCGTGATCACCGCGGTGGTGGCGCCGAGCTCGCGGTTCATGCGCTCGATGACCTCGAGCACCACGCGGCCGGTGGCGAAGTCGAGCGCGCCGGTCGGCTCGTCGCACAAGAGCAGCGTCGGCCGCTTGGCGATGGCGCGCGCGATGGCCACGCGCTGCTGCTGTCCGCCCGAGAGCTGCGACGGAAAGTGATCCTGCCGATCGGCGAGCCCGACCAGCTCCAGCGCCTCGTCCGTGGGCATCGGCCGCTCGGCGAGATCGGTGATGAGCGCGACGTTCTCCGCCGCCGTCAGGCTGGGAATGAGGTTGTAGAACTGGAAGACGAAGCCGACCTCTTCGCGACGATAGCGCGTGAGCTCCGCCTCGTTCGCGGTCGTCAGCTCGAGGTCGCCGAAGCGCAGGCTGCCGCTCGTCGGCGAATCGAGGCCGCCCAGGATGTTGAGCAGCGTCGACTTGCCCGAGCCCGAGGGACCGAGCAGGACCACCAGCTCGCCCGGGCGCAGCGACAGATCGACGCCCTGCAGCGCGGCGACCTCGAGCTCGCCCATGCGATAACGCTTGGTGAGCCCGGTGGCCTCGAGGGCCGGTATGGCTTTGGGCATCGTCGGCATGGCCGCCTCCCGCGCTTGAACGGTGTTCAGCAGTAATTGAACTCCGTTCAAGTGTGCGGCGCGACCGGAAGGGCGTCAAGGCGAAACTTGAACGCCGTTCAATTTGCAATACGCTAAGCTGCGAATCGCAATGCCGCTCAGTCGCGACGAAGTGCTGCAGGGCTCCATCCGCCTGGTCAACGAGCACGGCCTCGACGCGCTCACCATGCGCCGGCTCGCCGACACGCTCGGCGTGCAGGCAGGCGCCATCTACTGGCACTTCGCCGACAAGCAGGCGCTCTACGACGCCATGGGCGACTCGATCCTGACCGGCCTGCTCGAGCCGCCGCTGACCGGCGGCTGGGATGCGCAGCTCACCGAGATCTGCCGCCGCATCGCCACCAGCTTCCTGCGCATGCGCGACGGCGCTCTTCTGGCCACGCGCGGCCTGCGGCCGGGGCCCAACGCGCTGGCGGTCAGCGAAAAGATGCTCGCGGTGGCGCGTGACGCCGGCTTCTCGGGCGAGCATTCGATCTGGGCGACGGCGGCGCTCGGCTACTACGTGCTCGGCTGGGTCACCGACCTGCAGGCCACCGAAGCGGCGATGGCGCGCGGCCTCCGCTCGGTGCTGCAGTCGTTCGCCAAGAACATCGATCGCGAGAAGTATCCGAACCTGGCCGAGCTCGGCGAAGGCGGACTCGAGCAGCTGACGAGCACGCGCGATTTCAGCGCGCGCTTCGAGTATGGCCTCGAGGTGATCATCGACGGGCTGCGCGCGGTGCGGCGCCGCTCGCCCGAAAAGCAGAGCCCGAAGAAGCCGAAGCCGAAGAAGCCGAAGTCGAAGAAGCCGAAGCCGCGTCGCCGTCGCTGACGCCGCTTGCCGTCGC
>Ga0134125_10006895_pt1 | contig 12843 bp, 11 predicted proteins | sample KB31751_FD_96464 | JGI IMG/M metagenome (GOLD analysis project Ga0134125, IMG submission 96464) | Terrestrial soil microbial communities with excess Nitrogen fertilizer from Kellogg Biological Station, Michigan, USA - KB3-175-1 | ecosystem: Environmental > Terrestrial > Soil > Unclassified ... | reverse complement strand
CGCGGCGGTGCAACCGGGAGAGACCGTCCTGGTGCACGGCGGTGCCGGGGGAGTGGGCCTGTTGGCGGTTCAGCTGGCCGCACTCCTGGGTGCGCAGGTGACCGCGACCGTGCGCAGCGACACCACCGACCTTCTTCGCGGCTGCGGCGCGCAGCGCGTGATCGACACGCGCACCGAGGCATTCGGCGAAACCGGCGCCACCTACGACGTGGTCGTCGACACCGTCGGTGGCCAGACGCTGGACAGGTCATTCGGCGTGCTGCGCCGCGGCGGCCGTCTGATCACGTTGTCGGCACCGCCGCCGGACGGCAGGGCCGACGAGTTCGGTGTCAGCGCAACCTTCTTCATCGTCAGACCGAATCGGGATCAGCTGTCCGAGCTCGCCGCGCTGGTCGATGGCGACCGGTTGCGCGTCGCGATCGCCCAGACGTTCCCGCTCGGCGAGGGCCGGGAGGCGTACGAAAGCCGGGAGCGTGGCGGCCGCGCCGGGAAGACGGTCCTCGTCGTGCGAGACTGACGGAAGCTGCGCATCCCGTCGGCGGTAAAGCCTTTACGCAGGCCTACGAGCCGGGGAGGTTCACGTCCTTCGTGACGGCTTCCCATTCGTCGATCGACGCCGACAAGGCGGCGATCTTGTCACGCATGGCCTTGAGCACGTCGCGGCCCAGCAGCAGCCGCAGCGGCGGTTGGTCGAGCTTCGTCACCATCAGCACCGCCTCGGCGACCTTGCGCGGGTCGCCGGGCAAGTGGTCGGCGAACTGCTTGATCAGGTCCTTGCGCGCCGCCACGTCGGCGTAATCGGTTATCGGGGCGTCCGATTCCTTCATCGACCTGGTGGCCCAATCGGTGCGGAAGGCGCCCGGTTCGATGGCGGTCACCTTGATGCCCAGCGGGCGCACCTCGGTGGCGAGCGCCTCGGTGACCGCCTCCAGCGCGAACTTGGTCGACGAGTAGTAGGCGTTGGGCGGATTGGCCACCAGGCCGGTCATCGAGGAGATGTTGATGATGTGCCCCGACCCACGGGTGCGCATGGCCGGCAGCACCGCCTTGATCATGTCGACGGCGCCGAAGTAGTTCACGTCGAACAGCTTTCGTACCTCGGCGTCCTCGCCCTCCTCCACCGCGGACAGGTAGCCGTGTCCGGCGTTGTTGACCAGGACATCGACTCCGCCGAAGGCCTTTTCGGCGGTCGTTACCGCGGCCGCGACCTGGCCGCCGTCGGTCACGTCCAGGGCGATGGGAAGGGCCCGCTCGCCGAACTCGTCGGCGAAGTCCTGCACGGCCGCGGCCCGTCGCGCCGTCACCACCACGCTGTGGCCGGCTTCCAGGGCCGCGCGGGCGATTTCGCGACCGAAGCCGGTGGAGCATCCCGTGATCAGCCAGCGTGACATCGCTAGATCGTCCCTTCCGGCAGGCGCCGCAGATAGGCGTTTCGGCGGTCGGCGAGCTGGGCCGCCCGCTGCTGCGGGCTCACCCGCGCCAGGTGCGGCACCTCGGCGTCGAGCCGGTCCAGCTTGACGACGCGGCCCCGCGCACCGAGGTCTTCGCGGGGACCCTTGTCGCCGAACTCCGCCATGCGCAGGGTCAGGATGGCTTCGCGCAGGCCGTCGGAGTCGATCCAGTTGGCCACACCGGGATCGACGGGCGAGATCACGTAGGTGTAGCTGCCGTCCTCGTTGGCGAGCGACTGCGCCTTGTTGAGGCTGCCGGTGCGGTCGACGAGCTCGAGCGTGGTACCCCAGATATTGCTGAGCGGGACGGTGAAGTATTCGGCGCCACCGTCATTGAGGTCGACGACGAACGCTTCGTCGGGGGCGAGATCGACGCGGCCCATCACGTACACCTGGTTGCGCATCGCGCCGACCTTGTCGGCCGACCAGGCCAGGTCGAAATGGTTGGCCGGCATTTTGTACACACCGTGACTGAGCTTGCCGGTGAAGTTGGCGAAGTAATCCATCATCGCCGCGGCGGCCTCGGCCTGCTCGTCGAGGGTACGTGCGGGCGCTGCCGGTGGGCCGCCAAGTCGTTGCACCTCAAGATGGTTGGGGTCGTCGCGGCCCCAGTCCAGCAGCACGTCGCGAATGTAGAACTCGTGTGCCGCGGGGGAAGTCCGCACATGATTGGGCCGGCCGTTGGCGGGTTCGCAGTCGACGGTGATGGTGAAGCCGCCGTCGGAGTCGACCCGCATGGTGCGGCCATTGAGCACGTCGACGGTGCCCATGTTCGCGTCCCAGAGGGTGAAGTAGTTCTCGGTCATCCGATGTTCGCCGACCCGGCCGCGGATCTCGTAGCGCTCGTCACCGGAGATCGGGATCACCCGGTATACGCTGTCGGGATTGTCGATGCCCCAGCGTGATCCGGGGATGCGGCGGCCTTGCACGGGGTGCGCCAGCCGGGTGATGCAGCTGACCTTCGGTCGCAGCTTGTCCTGGTTGGACGACCACACCGCCGCCGAGAACATCACCTCGGCGAACGCGTCGTCGAACCGTTCGCGCATCGCGTCCGACGCCCTGGCGCGGCCCAGCCAGGTCTCCGCCACGGTCCGATAGGCGGCCCTGACGGTGGGGTGCTCGATCAGGTCGAGCGCGGCCAGTTCCTGTTCGTGCTGGCATACCGTCGCGACCGGGTGGTCAGGCATGTGCTGTTCCTCCGATGAACTGTCCAAAACGCTTGTTGTACAACGTGAACCGCTGGTCGACCTGCTCGGGAAGCAGGCCGTAGTTCTCCAGCCCGTAGGGCGGGCGGGTGGCCTCGCGCGGACGCTCACGCAGCCAACGCCGCATCGCATCCTCGGCCTCGGCGGTCAGCGGCAGCCCGATCGTGTCGTAGGCGCGGGCCACCTGCCCGATCGGGTCGGCCACCGCCTCGTCGAACCCGATGTCGGTGACCCGGTCACCGTCGTCAGACCAGCCGTCGCGGGTCGTCATCGCCCGGTCGTTGGTCCAGCCCATCCGCGCCAACCATTGCGCGCCCACCCGGTGCACGTCGACGTCGTCGGCGTGCACCGCATGCAGGGTGGCGTTCAGGCTGGCGCCGGACGCGATCGTGGTGCGCGGATCACGATGCATGTGCACGACATGCAGATCGGGGAATTGCGCGCGCAGCAGGTCCAAATACCCCAGGTGCGCCGGCGATTTGAGTACCCAACGTTGGCCCTGGCGGCCCTGTCGCCGTTTTTGCCACTGCAGGAACTGCAGCATGCGGTGCAGATAGCCGTAGGCGGGGGAGAAATCCTGGTTGTCGAGCCAGGACCGGTAGTGGGGCAGGTGTGCGCCGGATTCGGGGACGTGCGACAAGAAGGCGTCCGCCAGAAAGACGATCTCCTCCTCGGCCTCGGTGGCGTACATCGGGTGGATGGAGAACAGCTCGGGCGCCAGTTCGCGCGATTTCGCTTCTCGCGCTTGGCTGATGGCGATGCGCGGATCGACCCCGGCGAACCGATGATTCAGCCGCGGCGCGACCTCGACGACCTCCCATCCGTATGCGCAGACGAAGCGGGGATCGGCCGCCAGCAGTCGCTGCAGCAACGTGGTCCCGCTGCGCATCATCCCGACGACGACGATCGGCGCGTGCATAGTCGGCCAGCAACACCCGCAGCGGGCCTTCGAAATCGCCGGGGCCCCAATCGGTGAGCTCTTCCTTGCGTTGCGCGTCGGCCATGACGGCGGCCGGCTCGAAGACGCTGAGGGATTCCACGGGGGCAGAACTTTCCACTCGGTCAGAACTTCAGGTGCTGGCTGACGTCGCCCACCTGGTCGACGAACATGGTGCGGCTGTCGAAACACCAGGCGCCGTCGAGCCGGTGAAAGGTGTCCTTGTAGTGCCCGGTCACGATGACCTGCAGCGGCAGGTCGGGGGTGGCTTGCGTGACGCAGTAGTAGGACGTGCTCGTCGCGGTGCCCTGCGCCTCGTCGATATACAGCTGCACGTTGGTCGTGTTGTGCTTGGTCTTCGGGGTGCCGTCGTCGTAGATGCGCGTGGCCATCTCGTACATCGCGCGGACCCGGGCCGAGCCGGCGAACACCGTTTCCGGCGGGCCGTCCTCCACGCCGCAGATGCGGCCGTGCTCGAAGAGCCGGGCCACCCCGTCCAGGTCGCCGCCGTCGAGAAGCTGCGCATAGGTGTAGATGAGGTTGGTGATCTCGGTGGCGCTGTCACTCATGTCGAACCGCCTCGGGGAAGTCTGTCCGCTGTGCTTCCGATATGTTGGCAGAACCGGCCCAACTTACATAGAAGTGACCACTATTCTTAGTCGCCGTGACCCTACCGTGGACGCCGAGCAGGCTCGGCAATCTGACCGGCAAGCGCGTGATCGTGACCGGGGCAACCAACGGGGTGGGGCTGGGCACCTCACGCGCGCTGGCCAAGGCGGGCGCGCACGTGATCCTCGCGGTGCGCAACACCGAGCTCGGCGCGCAACGCGCAGCGGAAATTTCTGCGATCGGCGGCGCTGTCCCGTCGGTGGTCAAGCTCGACCTCGCCGACCTGTCGTCGGTGCGCGCCTTCTGCGACCTGATCGACGGGCCGGTCGACATCCTGATCAACAACGCCGGCGCCCTGACCGACCGCCGCACCGACACGGTCGACGGATTCGAGATGACGCTGGGCACCAACCTGCTCGGACCGTTCGCCCTGACCAACCTGCTGCTGCCCAACGTGCGTTCGCAGATCGTCAACGTCGGCTCCGATGCGCACCGGTCGGCGACGCTGCGCCTGGACGACCTGCACCTGCGCCGGCACAAGTGGACGAGGCTGGGCGCCTACGCGCAGTCGAAGCTCGCGGTCATGCTGTGGGGGCTGGAGCTGGACCGGCGGTTGCGCGCGGCCGGCTCGCCGATCGTCACTCACCTCACCCACCCGGGCTGGGTGGCCTCCAACCTCTCGAACGTGGGCGACTCGCCGCTGATGTCGCTGGCCCACAAGACGGTCAAGGTGGTGGCCGACCGGTTGGCCAACGACATCGACGAGGGCGCGGCGCCCACGCTGTACTGCATCAGCGAACCGATCCCGCCGGGCAGCTACGTCGGGGTCAGCGGCAGGTTCGGGCTGCGCGGCGGCCCGGTGCTCATCGGCCGGACGCCGCTGGCCTGCGATTACGACGCGGCGGCGCGGCTGGTGGCCTTCGCCGAACACGAGACCGGCACGACACTGGAGGTCTGATCATGGGTGAATTCGACAACGTCGTCGCCGTCGTCACGGGCGCCGCGCGCGGCCAGGGCCGCAGCCACGTCGTCGCACTGGCCGAGCAGGGCGCCGACATCATCGCCGTCGACATCTGCGCCGACCTCGAGGCGATTCCCTACGCCCTGGCCACCGAAACCGAGCTTGCCGAAACCGTGCAGCTGGTCGGGGCCGCGGGCCGCAAGGCGGTTCCGGTGATCGCCGACGTCCGCGACCTCGCGGGGCTGCAGGCCGGGGTGCAGGCGGGCATCGACGAACTCGGCGATGTCGACGTCGTCGTCGCCAACGCCGGGGTGGTCGCGATCGGCGTCACCGACCCCGAGTCCGAACCGGTGTTCAACACGATCGTCGACATCAACCTCAAGGGTGTGTGGCACACGATGCTGGCGACGGTTCCCTCGATCGTGCGCAAGGGCCGGGGCGGCTCGGTGGTGCTGGTCAGTTCCTCGCAGGGCCTGACCGGCCGCGGCGGGGATGGCAGCGCCGCGATGTTCGCCTACGCGGCGTCCAAGCACGGTGTGGTGGGTCTGATGCGTTCGGCGGCGAATGCCTATGCGCCACACAAGATTCGAGTCAACTCGATACACCCCAGCGGGGTCGCGACACCGATGATTCTCAACGACTTCGTGGTGACCCGGATGACGGAGAATCCGAACCCGGCCGTCTCGCAGATGCTGCTGCCCGGGGTGCCGCTGGTCGAGGCGCAGGACGTCACCGAGGCGGTGCTGTGGCTGGCCGGCCCGCGGTCGCGCTACGTGACCGGGGTGTCGATACCGGTCGACGCCGGCCACGTCGTCATGTGAGCGACGGCGGGTGTCAGCCGGGACTAGCCCCTGGCGACCTTGCCGGCCTTGATGCAGGACGTGCAGACGTTGAGGCGCTGCTTGTTGCCGCCCGGACGGGCGACGTGCACGGTCTGGACGTTGGGGTCCCACCGGCGGCTGGTGCGGCGGTGGGAGTGCGACACCGACTTGCCGAAGCCGGGGCCTTTCCCGCAGATGTCGCACACAGCGGCCATTGTTCAAGCTCCTCAGATCTCGGGGGTCCGGCTCGGCGGTCTGACACGTGGCCGGGGCAGCCCGGGCTCACCCAGGCCGCATTGAGGATACCGACTGTGGTGGCAACCACCAAAACGGTCACCCCCGCTGTCGCCCCCTCTGGCTAGGCTCGATGGGCCGGTTCGGCCCGCCGGCGGGTGGTGGTCACCGGCAGCCGTCGCGCGTGTCGCCGGGCTACGCTGGCGCCCACCGGATGCCGGGCGCCGGGAGGCGACCGACGAGGCACCGAGGCGCAGAGGAGGTGGGTACCCCTGGCCACTTCGTGGACCACGCAGGATCGTCTATTGGACGCGATGACCCTGCGGGACTGGGCGCACACGGCCGTCAGCGACCTGATCACCCACATCGATGAGATCAACCGGCTCAACGTCTTCCCGGTCGCCGACTCCGATACCGGCGCCAACATGCTGTTCACCATGCGTTCGGCGTTGGCGGAGCTGAACGCGGAGGGCGGCTCGGGGTGTGCCGCCCGAGCCGCCGCGGCGCTGTCGGCCGGCGCGCTGAACGGCGCCCGCGGCAACTCCGGGGTGATTTTGTCCCAGATCCTGCGCGGCATCGCCGACGTCACCGCAACCGCCGCGGCCGACGCCGGCGGTGACCTGCCCCACGTCGACGTCGTCGCCCTGGGCGCCGCGCTGCAGCGCGGCGTGGAGCTGGTCATCACCTCGATGGGGGGCGAGGAGGTCCCGGGGACCATCGTCTCGGTGTTGCGGGCCGCCGCCACCGCCGTCCAGCAGTGCGCCGGGGCCGGGGACGGGCTCGCGCCGGCCGTCATCGCCGCCGGTGACGCGGCGGTGGTCGCGCTGGAAAAGACCCCCGAGCAGCTCGCCGTGCTGGCCGACGCCGGTGCCGTGGATGCCGGTGGGCGGGGTCTGTTGGTCCTGCTGGATGCGTTGCGGACCACCATCACGGGGCAGGCGCCGGCCCGCACGGTCTACGAGCTCTCGCCGCGGGCTCAGCAAACGGAAGCCGCCACGCCGCGCCCGGCGCCCCAGTTCGAGGTGATGTACCGGCTGGACGGCTGCGAGCCCGCGGCGGCGGACGCGTTGCGGGACCGGTTGGCCGACCTGGGCGATTCGGTGGGCATCGCGTCCGCGCCGTCGTCGGCTGGGCGCACGTACTCGGTGCATGTGCACACCGACGACGCCGGCGCCGCCGTGGAGGCGGGATTGGCAGCGGGACAACTGAGCCGCATCGTCATCTCGGCCCTGAGCTCCGGCGCCCCCGGATTACCCCCGGGCGGCTGGGTGCGGGAACGGGCGGTGCTGGCCGTCGTCGACGGCGACGGCGCCGCCGACCTGTTCGCCGGGGAAGGCGCCTGCGTGCTGCAACGCGACCCCGCCGCGCACGAACCCGTCACCAATATCAGCGCGCACCAGCTGATGCGGGCCGTCGTCGACACCGGCGCCGCACAGGTGATGGTGCTGCCCAACGGCTACGTGGCCGCCGAGGAGCTGGTCGCCGGATGCACCGCGGCCATCGGCTGGGGGATCGACGTCGTGCCGATTCCGAGCGGGTCGATGGTGCAGGGGCTGGCCGCGCTGGCCGTGCACGAAACCGGCAGGCAGGCCGTCGACGACGGCTACACCATGGCCCGCGCCGCCGGCGCGGCGCGGCACGGCTCGGTGCGCATCGCGACCGAGAGCGCGCTGACCTGGGCGGGCCGTTGCCGTCCCGGGGACGGCCTGGGGATCGCGGGAGACGAGGTGCTGATCGTGGCCGCCGACGCGGTCGGGGCGGCGATCGGCCTGCTCGATCTGTTGCTGGCCTCGGGCGGCGACCTGGTGACCGTGCTGCTGGGCGTCGGCATCGAGACGGACGGGAACGCCGGCGCTGTCGGCGACATCCTGGAAGAGCACATGCACGACCACCACCCGGGGACCGAACTGGTCACCTACCGCACCGGCCATCACGGTGACGCGCTGCTGATCGGGGTCGAATAGCGATGGCGGCGCTGTCCGACCGGCTCGACTACGTCGTTGGTGGCAAGGTTGTCGAGCTGCTCGACGAGGTGTTCGGCATCCGGACCGTCGACGACCTGTTGCGCCACTACCCGCGCAGCTACACCGAGGGCGCGAGCCGCTGGGGCGCCGACGACGAACGGCCGCCGGCGGGTGAGCACATCACCATCATCGACACGATCGCCGACACCGAGACGTTTCCGATGAAGAAGACCCCGAAGAAGGTGTGCCACCGCATCACGCTCGGCGCCGGGCGCAGCAAGGTGACCGCGACGTTCTTCAACGCGAACTACATCAAAAAGGACCTCACCAAGGGCACCAAGGTGATGCTCTCCGGCGAGGTCGGGTTCTTCAGGAACGTCATGCAGCTGACGCATCCGGCGTTTCTCCTTCTCGACACGCCGGACGGGAAGAACCGCGGCACCGTGTCCCTCAAGAGCATCGCGAACGCCTCGCACGCCACCACCGGCGAAGATATCGCCGACGCGTACCAGCGCCACTTCTTCCCGATCTATGCCGCCAGCGCCAAGTTGCAGAGCTGGACCATCTTCGCCTGCGTGCGCCAGGTGCTCGACGTCCTCGACCCGGTGCCCGATCCACTGCCCGAGGAGCTGCGCGCGAAATTCGGCCTGGTCGCCGAGGATCAGGCGTTGCGCGACATCCACCTCGCCGAAAGCGAGTCCCGGCGGCAGCGGGCACGCGAGCGCCTGACCTTCGACGAGGCCGTCGGGCTGCAATGGGCGCTGGTGGCCCGCCGCCACGGCGAGCTTTCGGAGTCGGGGCCCCCGGCGCCGCCCCGCCCGGATGGTTTGGCCGCGGAACTGTTGGGGCGGTTGCCGTTCGAGCTGACCGCGGGGCAGCGTGACGTGCTCGGCGTGCTGTCCGACGGGCTCGCGTCGAATCGCCCGTTGAACCGTCTGCTGCAGGGGGAGGTGGGCTCGGGTAAGACGATCGTCTCGGTGCTGGCGATGCTGCAGATGGTGGACGCCGGCTATCAGTGCGCGCTGCTGGCGCCGACGGAAGTGCTTGCCGCGCAACATCTTCGATCGATTCGCGATGTGCTCGGCCCGCTGGCGATGGCGGGCCAGCTGGGTGGCGCCGATCATGGTACCCGGCTGGCGCTGCTCAGCGGTTCCATGACCGCCGCGCAGAAAAAGCAGATCCGGGCCGAGATCGCCGGCGGCGAAGTCGGCATCGTCGTCGGCACCCACGCGCTGCTGCAGGACGCGGTGGAGTTCGACAACCTGGGCATGGTGGTGGTCGACGAACAACACCGCTTCGGTGTCGAGCAGCGAGATCAGTTGCGGGCCAAGGCCCGTCCGGGCGTGACACCGCACCTGCTGGTGATGACGGCGACGCCGATTCCGCGCACCGTCGCGCTGACCGTCTACGGGGACCTGGAAACGTCGACGTTGCGCGAGCTCCCGCGCGGGCGCCAGCCGATCACCAGCAACGTCATCTTCGTCAAGGACAAGCCCGCATGGCTGGGCCGCGCCTGGCGACGTATCGGCGAAGAGGTCGCCGCCGGGCGACAAGCTTACGTGGTGGCGCCCCGCATCGACGAGAGCGACGATGCGGGCACGCAGGAGCAGAACGCCAAGGCGCCGGAAACCGCCGAAGGTCTTTACGCCCGACTGCGTTCCGGCGAGCTGGCGAACCTGCGGCTGGGGCTGATGCACGGGCGGTTACCCGGCGACGAGAAGGACGCGGCGATGACGGCCTTTCGCGCCGGCGAGATCGATGTGCTGGTGTGCACCACCGTCATCGAAGTGGGTGTCGACGTCCCCAACGCCACCGTCATGCTGGTGATGGACGCCGACCGGTTCGGCATCAGCCAGTTGCATCAGCTGCGCGGCCGGATCGGCCGCGGCCAGCACCCGAGCCTGTGCCTGTTCGCCAGTTGGGCCTCGCCGGACTCGTCGGCCGGCCGGCGGCTGCGCGCGGTGGCCGAGACGCTGGACGGCTTCGCCCTCGCCGACCTGGACCTCAAGGAGCGCCGCGAGGGAGATGTGTTGGGCCGCAACCAGTCCGGTAAGGCGATCACGCTGCGGCTGCTGTCTTTGGCGGACCACCTGGAATACATCGAGGCGGCCCGGGACTTCGCCATCCGGACCTATGCCGAGGACGGCTCGGACCCCGGACTGGCCGTGCTGGCCGCTCGATTCACCGACACCGACCGCATCGAATACCTGGACAAATCTTGAACCGCAAGGTGCTGTTGTGGTTGGCCGCGGCCGCGGTGCTCGCGGTGGTGGTGGCCTACCAGACGGTCGGGTCCTCGGCCACCAGGCATTCCGCCGAATACGCTGCGCGCGCTGATGTTCCGACGGTGCAGGCCGGTGCCGATGTGCTCGCGGGCGTCGCGGTGGTGCCGGTGCGGCTGCACCGCTACGACTACCTGCGGGCGGCGTTCGGCGACGCCTGGGATGACGACAACGATGCCCCGTTGGGGCACAACGCGTGCGACACCCGCGACGACATCCTCGACCGCGATCTCGTCGACAAGACGTATGTGTCGATCAAGCGGTGCCCGGACGCCGTGGCCACCGGCACGCTGCACGACCCGTACACCAACAAGACCATCGCCTTTACCCGCGGACCCAAGGTCGGCGAATCGGTCCAGATCGACCACATCGTCCCGCTCGCGTACGCCTGGGACATGGGCGCTTACGGCTGGCCGGGGCCCGAGCGGTTGCGCTTCGCCAACGATCCGGCCAACCTGCTGGCCGTGGACGGGCCGGCCAATCAGGACAAGGGCGATTCGCCGCCGGCGCAGTGGATGCCGCCGAACACCGCGTTCGCCTGCCAGTACGCCATGCAATTCATCGCCGTGCTGCGCGGCTATTCACTGCCCGTGGATCAGGCGTCGACCGGCGTCCTGCGTCAGGCCGCCGCGACCTGCCCCGCGGGGTGATGGTCGATGACGGGCCGCTATGAGCCCGAGTAGGTTTCCGGGTCCGGCCGCAGCCGGGTGCCGTCGTTGAGCCCGTTGATCGCGTCCATGTGCTCGGCGGCCAACTCGAAATCAAACACGTCCATGTTGGTGGCGATGTGCTCGGCATTAGCCGACCGGAAGACGACCGCGTTGCCCAGCTGCAGGTTCCACCGCAGCAGCACCTGTGACGCGGTCTTGCCGTATTCGCCGGCGACCGAGTTCACCGTCGGGTTGTCGATCAACTTGCCCAGAGCCAGCGGCGTGTAGGCCTGGGTGAGGACGTTGTGCTCGGCGTTGGTCTTGCGCAGCGCCTCCTGGTTGAGCAGCGGGTGCAGTTCGATCTGGTTGACCGCCGGGGTGACGAACGTGAGGTCGATGACCGTCGTCAGGTACTCCTCGGTGAAGTTGGCGACGCCGATCGAGCGGGCATGACCTTCCCCACGGGACTGGATCATGCCGCCGAAGGAGTTCACATAGTTGCCCAGCGACGGGGCCGGCCAGTGAACCAGGTACAGGTCGACATAATCCAGCCCGAGCCGTTCCAGGCTGGCGCTACAGGCGTCCATCGCCCCCTTGAATCCCTGGTCGGCGTTGGCCAGCTTGGTGGTGACGAACAGCTCGGCGCGGGGGATCCCGGAGGCGGCGATAGCGCGCCCGACGGCGGCTTCATTGCAGTAGGTCGTGGCTGTGTCGATGAGCCGGCAGCCGACTTCCAGCGCCGCCGACACCGCGCGTTCGGTCTCGTCGTCCGACAATTCCGCGACGCCCAGGCCCAGGGCCGGCATCGTGTTTTCGTCGTTGAGAGCAATTGAGGGTGCGGCGGAGCCCGACTCGCCAGTCAATTCATTCACCTGCCTGCGAAATTGAAGGTTCGAGATTGTGCGCCAAGCCGGTTCCGTCATCGGGCGAGGAGATCAACGCCGTTTCGGCGCCGAGTCCGAGGCGCTGAGTCCGAAATCGAAACACGTCGAAGTTGCTCGCAATCCGTGAAGGCTTCACCGGCTTGGGGACCACGATATTACCGAGGGAGCAAATGCAACCTAATCAACTCCTGGGCAGGTGTCCATCCGGGCCGCTCGGTACCGAGTGCGCCACCACGTACAGTTAGTCGCGCGACACACCGGAATTGGCGGCCGCTCGGCCGGTCTTCCAGCTCGATGCGGCGGGCGGTGGGGGGTGGAATAACCTTCACCGTCGAGCGGGTACCACGTTGTTCAAAAGGGGGTTGCCCATGACCAAGCCGCTGTCTGCCGCACCAGGCGTTCACACCGGAGCGCCACGCGCATCGGTGCCCCTGGCCAGTCGCATCCAGGGCGCCGTCACCAGCGCCGGAGTCAAGGTCATCCCGTGGATCCCGACCGCGGTGCGACGAGCGCTGGTCCGCGGCCGTTCGGTCATCATCGACGGCAACACCCTCGATCCGACCTTGCAGCTGATGTTGTCGGGCCTGCGCGCCGTCGGCATCGACGGGCTGGTGGTCGACGACGACCCGCGGGCGTCGCGCGCCCAGATGCGCGAGTCGACGGTGGGGTTCCCCGGTCCGCAGATCCACGTCGACGTCAACGAGTTGTCGCTGCCCGGCCCGGCCGGTGACATCGCGGCGCGGCATTATCGTCCGGCCGACGGCGAAGCGGCGCCCCTGCTGGTCTACTACCACGGCGGCGGCTGGTCGATCGGTGACTTGGACACTTACGACACGCTGTGCAGG
>Ga0134125_10006894_pt1 | contig 12843 bp, 12 predicted proteins | sample KB31751_FD_96464 | JGI IMG/M metagenome (GOLD analysis project Ga0134125, IMG submission 96464) | Terrestrial soil microbial communities with excess Nitrogen fertilizer from Kellogg Biological Station, Michigan, USA - KB3-175-1 | ecosystem: Environmental > Terrestrial > Soil > Unclassified ... | reverse complement strand
TTGTACCTTCCGGGTAGGATCTTCAAGGGTGACGGGACTCGAAGCCGTTTTCTCGCGCGGGCTTTTTGTCCGGATGGCCTGATTCAACTGGGCAGGTAGGCAGGTAGGTTTGCCGCCTTGGCCTCTGAAGACTCGGCGACTTGATGCAATCCGGGCATCCATGGAAATCGCCATGAAAAACAGTGGCATGCAATTTTCTTTGGCCGCTGATTCTTTGCACTTAAAGAGAGCGGCGCCGAAACCTTCAATTATTTCCGTGTGGATCTTTAAAGTTGCATTTTTCCACTAGCCTCGGGCAGGTCTGGCACCCGGCTCGGTGTGCCAGGTATCGAGCTGTTGACGGCATCGGTGACGTTCGTTCTTCGCTCGCTTTGAGGCGTGATGAGCGTACGTCTTTGCGAATGTGTGCGGCTGCCTATGCTCTGCAGCAGCTAACGTTTGGCTGGTATAAATAGTGGGTCTTTATCGAGGGTGTCGGCAGTGCGTGGCCTGGCGGATTTGTCGGCGTCGAGAAAGGATTGCAGACTGTCGTGTCGATCAAGTTCCGGTGTCGCGAACCCGCGAATACATTCCTGATTGAGGTCGACGATTGTGCTCCATCTCAGCTCTGGTCCAGAGACAAGGCGATGGATGCCGTAATGCCATTTCGCGTCCCCAAGGCGCGTTCGTAACACATTGCTAAAATGCTCAAAACCTTCGCGACAGCGGGAGAACTGAAATCCACCGTTGCGCAGACCTTCAAGTACACCTTGTGACACTAAGTCCCATAACGCTGTAGCTTTCGACGCAAACAGTGGATTCACCGAGTGATAGCAAAGCGCCTGAGCGAGGGCGCACCCGGTGTCAAAGGCGTCATTTAGATCCCCGTCATTGACCGATAATCGGATCTGCGCAACCAAGGCTGCCGTGGCGTTGAGGTCTTCTAGGCATGTGCTTACCTCCCAGGCACGGCCGATCAGCAGGCCATTGACTAATGTGTCGAGCTTCGGCTTGCCGAACATCACCACCGTTCGCGTGCACGCATTCAGATCTGTCTGGGGCGACAACATTGGCCATAAAGAGCTGTAGAAAGCATCGCGGCTCAACGGGGCATGTTTCGCGACGCCATCAATCATGCGTTTCTGAGGGTGGCGTTTTCCCTCCAGGTAGAGCGCTTGGCGAGAGGCGGAAATAGCCCACCAACCTTCGGCAGGAAGGGTGAATCGTTCGCGCGCAGCCGATGAACTCGCATGCTGGCGACGTAGATTGGTGGCCTGCTTGTCGTGTTCAGTACCGGCTACCGAGGCCCAGACGGCGGTCTGCGTAGTTCGAATCGCACGTTCGAACGTCGGGCCTAATGCCTGGGTCCTGCGATCGACCACACCGGAAAATCGATTAGTCGCCATAAAACGGTGCCAATCAAAGGGTTAGGTCATCTTTTCTGACAAAAAAGGGGCTTCACTTTTCGCCGCTGTCATCCCACCCTCAGCGCGCAGGTGGCGAATTTTCGGAGGAGCATGTCTTTTGGCCTAGCGCAGATATGACTTGGCCCCGGTGCGCGAACACCGAGGCCAGTCCATAAACCAGTCACGCTACCCGTGTGACACCCTCAGCTTGGACCCGTTTCGCGCCACCTGTCAAGCGTGAGGGATCAGCTTGCGCCTGGCCTCCAACCGAAATAGGTATGGAGGTAACACATGAACGAGGTACTGAATATTGCGTCAGCCATTCGTGTGACGCTGGAACCTGGCGATATCGTCCTTTGGTCTGGGCGGCATCACGAGATTGTTCGAATTATTTCCTTGCAGCACCTGCTCTTGCGGGACCCTTTCACGGGCGGCGAGCACCAGGTGAACGTCGGCGACGTTCTGCCGGTGCTCGCTCCGGAACTGAATCCAGCGCCGAAGCCCAGCTATACCACCAAGGCCTATTTGGAGCAGGCCGCAGCGCGGGAAAGGGCTCTGCGACCCTACGTTCTGGGGCATCAGAGACTGACGAGCCCGGCCATGGAGGTGTTGTCGAAGACGCTGTCGCTGAAGTCGCGGCAAATCTACAGCCTGGTTAAAAGGTTAAGGGCTAATCCGACGCCCGCGGCGATTGCTAGCCGCCTCCGTGGTCCTCGAAAAGGAAGGCACCTGCTGGATCCGGCCGTCGAACTCATTGTTCAAAAAGAACTGAAGTTACGAGTCCGAAGCAAGCAATCGTCGGGGCTCAAACCTATATGCGAGGCTATTGAACTCGCCTGCCATCAAGCGGGCCTAAAGACACCTTCGCGAGAGACGATTCGTCAACGCATCGAGCTTCGCGCCCGGGAGTTGGCACTTCGCCAAAAGTACGGCGTCAAGCGTGCCAGAGAGCGCACATCAGCCAAGGCGGGTGTCATTCGGACGACAGCCGCCCTGGCGCTGGTCGAGTGTGACCATACACCATTGGATATATTCATCGTCGACTCGACGAGTCGCCAGAACATCGGTCGTGCCTTTCTGACGATCGTCATCGATTGCCACACGCGCGCCATCTTGGGTTTTCACATTTCTCTTGATGACCCCTGCGCAACATCCGTCGCGCTTGCGATCCATCACGCCATTCTTCCGAAAGAGCGTTGGCTGGCCGAGCGGGGTCTTGGGTATTTATCGTGGCCCATGTATGGCGTCTTTGAAGCGCTGCAGGTCGATGGCGTAGCGGAGTTGAATGGTCAAGCGGCGATGGCCGGCTGCTTGAAGTGGGGTATCGAGCTGGTGCCGCGGGGAGATAAAGAGAACGGAGGAATCATCGAGCGCAGCATCGGCAAAATCCAGTTTGCTGCAGCCGATGAGCCTGGCGCCACAGGAAATCGTCCAAGGGAACGCAGGGAATACGACCCTTCGCGCGACGCACAGATGACCCTTCAGGAGGCTGAAGTTTGGGTGGCGGAGCAAATCATCAGCTTTTATCACACGGCATGGCATGACAGGTTGCAGATGTCGGCGGCCAAGGCGTGGGAGCTGGCGCATACCACGGAAGATGGGCTGGTACTTCCGGCCGTGGTGACTGACGAGAGGGAACTTCTTCTTAGCTTCTTGCCTTTCGAGGCACGAGTCATCAGCCCGAACGGGATTCACCTCTTCGGTTCGCGCTACTGGACGAGTGCTCTGTCTACGTACGTTGGCTCAGAGCACAAGTTTCGCGTCAAATACGACGCCCGGAATAACTCCCGTGTCTATGTCGAAGTCGACGACGGGATCTACATTGATGTTCCGTTCGCGGACCCGTCTCAGGAGGCGTTGCCTCTTTTTGAGCACCGATATCGTCGACGTCAGGCTCGACGGGACCACAATGAGGAGTTTGACCACGACGCTAGATTCGCAGCCATGGCGAGACGCGACGAGCGCCGACGGCGGTCGAAACGATCCCTCCAAGAGGCCCGACGTGAGGAAAAGATTCGCCAGAGCCTGGCTGCAACGGCGGCCTTCCACCAAGACCCGCAGCAGCTCGCTCCCCCTTCGCCGGAAACTGGATCGCACAGCCGAGCTGATTACCGCAGGGCACCGGTCGTCAACTGGGATGAAGGGGATGTGTGATGACATCTGAGCACGTCAATCCAGCAACTCGCCTCTTGCTGAATACACCGATGCAGGAGCGCATCAATGCGATTCGTCGCGATCGCTTCATTCCCTACACGCGGGGAAAAGTGGTGATGGAGGAGATGGACAAGATCATGCTGACCCCATCGGCCGTGCGTGCGCAGTGTCTCGCACTGGTAGGCGCTTCAGGCATGGGGAAGACCGCGATTTTAGATTTTGCCCAACGGCGATACGTGAAGTTGCTAGGCGAGGAGGCTCGACGACGCCTTGTGTGTGTGATTCTTGCGCAAATGACCAACGATCGGCGGTTGTTCTACGGCCGCATCCTCAAGAGCCTTGGCATTCCGTATCGTAAAGATGACAAGCCAGATTTTCTCCACGAACAGGTGATCGACGCATTGCGTGACGCCGGAGCGCAAGTGCTTGTCATTGACGAGTTTCATAACTTTCTCGGTGGTGGTGTCAAGGCTCACCTCTCTGAGCATATGGCGGCTATTCGGGATATTGCCAATATCCCTATCTCCATAGTTGGATCCGGCACCGGTGTCGTCGAGACTTGTATTTTGGCGGATGATCAGCTGGAGCAACGATTTTCGCGTTATCGACTTAAGGCATGGGAGGAGTCGGATGATCTCCGCGATTTTCTCGCTACATGGGAATCGCGCATCCCACTGAAACTTACTTCTGAGCTGGCTGGCCCGGTGCTCCTTCCTTTGTTGATGCGGCTTTCCCGGGGCCACATGCGTCGAATGATGAATCTCATAAAGCTAGCTGCTGAGCTGGCGGTAATAACCCAAGCAGAGCGCATCACCGAAGAGATCCTGCGTCAAGCATTTCAGCAACTGAGTACCGTATCGAAGGGCTATGCCGAGAAGGAAATCTCCAATACCTCCGAAAAGGGGGCGAAGAATGGGTAAGCCGTTCATTCAGCGCCTTCCTCTCAAGGATGAGGTGCTTTCATCCTGGCTGACGCGCCGGTTGAATCAGTTGGGCTTGGAGCGTGCAGTCTTTGACGATGCATTAGTCAAGCAGTATCCGGAGGTGGCGGCGGCGTTGACAAAAGACCCAGATTTTCCGGAGGGGCGATTGTGGCGGAAGGCCGTGGCGGGTCTAGTGGCGGTGCCTGCAGAAGGGCTTCAGGGGATTGGATGGCCGTCATCGCCTTGGTTTCTGGCACCCGGATGCCGTCGGAGCGCGTGCCTTCTTTGTCTGTCCGAGGCGCCGTTGGTCACGGCACAGTACGTGAACGAACTCTGGCTGCAGAGCTGGCGAACCACGTGCCCGATGCATCAGTTGCCCCTTGTTGAAGTGCCCGCGGTGGGCGCCTCTTGGACGTTATTGTCCCGTCAGAGTCGGCGGTTGCATGGTGCGCTCATGCGACGACCCGATCGTGAGGCTGCACGTCTCATCGAAGGCTGGAGGAAGGTGCCGGCCTATCTTCGAGAAGTTGTATTCAGTGCGGAAGTCCAGATCATGGAAGCATGGCGCGAACATTTCGCCAACGAGCGTAGCGGGACGGCGGCGTCAGGTTCCCTGTTGGTTTGGCACGATCTGCTCGCTTTTTGTGCATCTTCTTGGAGTACGACGGCTTCGCCGCCGATCGCGACCCAGGCCTTGCCTTGGATGATCGGGTCAACCTATTTCCGCTGTCGGAATGTTCTTCCGTGTATGGAACCCGCTCCTTCACTGCAGGCCTTTCGAACCATGATCGATCCCGCGGCTCGGCGGACATGCATCGTGGCAGTCATGGATGCTTTGTATGGGCTGTCGGGGAAACGGATCGTGGGATTGAAGCGGCAGCCGACATGGGGCTGGTTCCGGGTGTTGCCACATTTTCCCGATGCGGCGTGGGCATGGCTCGACGATCAAGCGCGCGCCTGGCCCGCAGGTTGGCATCCAATGGTGGGGCGCTGGCGGAATATGGTGCGAGGCTAGAATGCCATGACCTATAGCCGCTCAATCGATTTGAGAAGCCGCTCCTTCTCGGTCGGTGTAAGCAGTTCGAAGGCAAGAATCATCCGGGCCAGGCGTTCATCCTCGGCGAAGAGGTAGGCGGTCGGTACCTTCAAGGTCGCGGCGAGGCGAGCGATGGTCGCCATGTCAGGCTCATGGATGCCCTTCTCGTAGCGATTGATGCGTGTGCTAGCCACGAAAAGATCCAGACCAGCAAGGATGCCCAGTTCCTTCTGAGATAGACCGGCATCCTGACGCGCCTGCTTCAAGCGTTTGCTGAAGATGGATGACGATTCGCGAAGGCGAAGCATGGAATTCTCGTGGAGGAAGATCCCCTACGAGATTCGTTGCTTTGCCGTGCTGCCGATACTACGATATTCGTAGTTTTGCCGATAGCCCCACACTTGGTCACCGTACCGACCGATGGGAAGCCGGAACCATGCCCCTGCAACTGGTGTTCGAAGATCAGTGGTCCATCCCCGTGCCGATGGACGATCGGCTCGAGGAAGCTCTTGGGGTGCAGCGTGAGCGGGCCTACCGCGACGAGTTCGACCTCGCATTCGTCGAGCGCCTATCCGAATGTTTTGCGAACTCGCTCGCAGCATGCCTCGATGCCGACCTGCAGCTACCGACTGACAGCCAAGTGAAGTACGCCATGGACATCGCTCGGGAACTGGGTGTGTCGTTACCTGCCGATGCGCTACGTTTCCGCGGCGCGGCGCACGAGTTCATCGATCGCTTCGAGGATGCATTCCGCACCAGCCGCGAACGACGCCGACGCGCGACGAGCCCCGCCGGTGGGTAGCTTCGCCCGGATGACCTGCCAAAACGGCGTCAAACAAATCGTAGGGTGCCGATCGCAGGCATTACCACGTATCACCATGTATCAGTTGATCATGACCCTACCTTACGAACGCACTTGGGCTGTTGTCGAAACGCGGCGTTTCCTGACAGAAGTGCTGACCAATCGACGCGTTCCTGTCGCCGTTCGCGAGCAGGCGCGGACTCTGCTGCGCCACTATCCAAGCCCGAGCGATGTATTCCATGCGGGGTGGCAAGCGCTTGCCGATCCCCACCTAATTCTGGAGCCAGTCTTTGACATGAGCATAGACGGATCGCCGTCACCCAACCGGTCAACGCCACGGGTACCTCGCACCGTGAAATGACCGCATGAACAAATGTGTGACAGCCCGCGTGTAGCGGCACGTTTTCCCAGCCGTATTCCCCGCTGCCTATGGAACCGATCTAGCAAATGACCAAGATGACGACCGCCCCATGCCCAAGGTAGCCGGATCACCACTTGATGCTTTGATTGAAGCGGCGAGGGCCGCCTCGAACCCCACGGATATCATGGATGCCGAGCAGCGCTTCTATAAGGCACTCATGGAGGCCACGGTGTATGCACACGTTCCCACCGGACCTGCCCCGCCCGATCGCATCCGGTTCGTTCAGTTCATCAGGCCCGACAACAGACAGACGGTGTTGCCGTTTTTCAGTGATCGGGAACAAGCGGAGGTAGTGGCAGCCGCAGGCAAGGTCATGATCGTGGCCATGGCCGGGCGGCGGCTCTTTGAGCTGACTCGCGGCGCAACCCTGATACTCAACCCTAACCGAGATCAGCTGACGTTCTATCCGCCGGAGATCGGCGCACTCCTGGAAGGCCGCCCGCTTGGCGTCTTTTCTAAGGAAACGCTGGGGACGAATGAGCAGGTCGGAGTGTGCCTACCATCCGTGCCGACGGATGCCTTGGTGCTGGCGCTCCGCGGTCTCTATGAGCGTGAGCCCTCCGTGCGAGCTGCCTATCTGGTGGAAGCCCACCGCGGGTCGGACGATTCGGACGTATTCTTGTTGCTCACCTTGGTGGTGGCCAAGGGAAACAACCAACGTATGGTGCAGCTCACGACGCTGGAGCTGAACTCCGTGTCACCGCCGTTGGCGCTTCCCGTCACGATGACGTGCGTTCTTCCCGACGAGCCGCTCCCCGAGCTATGCCATCACGGTATCCAGTTCTACGGAACCTGAGGAGCCAAGGCCGTCGCTCACCACCGACATCCTGAGACATCGGCAGCGTCTCGAAGCTGGCGTTGAGTCACGATCCTATGGCTGTCGGTGATTATGGATCGTTATCAGGGGTAGGGGCGCTGCTTTGGTAACCGCGGTCATGTCGAGCTGCGGTCGCGCGGCAATTCATTCATATAGGGACCAAAGTGCCTGTTCAGCCTGTCGTTTAGGCGATCGATCATGCCGCGCAGTTCACCAATTTCCCTAATCCAATCGCCTTTGGTTTTTTCTCGCTGGAACGCGATCGCCAACGCACGCGCAATCGGATCTGCAATGGCAAGCAACGCCTCGCGTTCTTCCTTGCTGAAGAAGCTGCCATCTGGACGTGAGCCCAGCAGCAACCAGCCGAGCAGACCGATGCCGTCGGCATACAACGGCACGCGCATCGGGAAAACCGGATCGATTCGGTCACAATAGAGATGGCGGAAATTACTGGTTTGTACCGAATCCTTCGCTAGCCATGCGCGCACAGTTTTGTCGTCGATGCCGTGGGCACTCAACACATCATTCCCTATGATTACTGCGCCGTGATCAGCGTGCACTCCCTTTTCGATGCGAGCGAGAACGGTATTCGCAAGCGTCCGGGGTGTCGCAGTTTCGCGCATATCCGCGACAAGCAATGGTAGACCGAGACGGAGATGGCCTAGCTGGCTGCGAAAGCGATGCTCAGCCCATAGCGTCACGCGATGATGCAGCGGTCCGATCATCACGGCCGCAACAGCCACGCCCATGCCACTCGCAATGGCACCCAAGCGCTCTCCGAAATATTCTTCCCCCAGAATTTCGATGGCCTTTTCCGCGCCAGCGAATATCAAGAGTAGCGCGAGAGTAACGATGCCAAAGGTGATAGAACGGCTGATCGTTTCATCTGCGTCATACAGTCGGTAACGCAACAGTGAGATCGTGATCGCGATCATCAGGAGCGCGTTGAGCAAAGCGATGACCAAGTGCTGAAGAATGGTAGTCCAGATGGCCGCAGAAAACGTTGAGGCGTTATCGGAAGCTATTTCTACTATTACCAACGCAACGATACAGACCAGCGACCAAAAGAAACCAAGGAGAGCCCAACGAATTTGCTGCCGACCGGTGCCGGGAGGCATCGAACGATGACGGATGACTATCAGCACGACGGCCAACGCCATAAGCAGCAGAATGATGACATTTTCGGCTTCAGGAGATAGGCCGATGTGCGAGTAATTCATTGCGGGAATCACAATGATAGTGCCTATCACAACGGCCCAAGTCCAACGAGGCTTGAAGCACCCTTCAGGAAACAGAGCCAGCACTCCAACAAGCAGTACGAAGGCCGGGACATTGGCTTGTAGATGAATTTGGGCCCAAAACCCGGGCACGCTTTGATACCAGGAACTGGTGTCACTGGTAGCGAGCACCATGCTCAACATCATCATTGAAGCCCAAGGAGCAAGGCGATCTCGCGATCGTCGGCTCATGAGCCACGCAGCACACGTTATCGTCAATGCGATGCGCAGGAAATCAACACCGCTAGTCAGAAGGACGTTGAGCGTCTGGTTCAGGCCCACAGATTCCAGAGCCTGCCGCCTATGGAGGGGATTTCTTGTCAGCCGGTAGCGTGACAGCTGGCCCAAACGTGACCGCGCATCGATCATGACACTGCCGCCGACAGGTCCTGCCAACTGTGCGTCGATTGTTTGCCGGTCTGTGCCGGCGGGCTTTCCATCGATCGCGACCAGTCTGTCGCCCGGGTGCAGTCCCGAACGAACTGCCTCATCGCCGAAGATGAGGCGGACTGTTGGCCATTGCGCGTCGCCGACCATGATGCCGACAAGTTGGGTTGGCGAGGCAGTCGCGTGGCCAAGGCGGAGATCCTTCCAGGCACCCGAGGTCGCACCGGTCAGACTTAACGCCAACAGAAACCACCACACAACCATGAATACAACTCGGAACCACCCGTCAAGCGGTGCTAGTTCGCGCGGGAGACCTAAGCCGTTACGGTACTTTATGCTGTTCATTAAGCACCCCCACAATGACCCCTGGCCGTTGCAATACAGCCTCCCAATGTCAGCGCTTAACCGCGGAATTTTGGACCTGCACAACGACTCCCAGTTTCGCAGCCGTTCCCTCGGCAATAACCAGAAATCTAACGGCGGAGTTGTCGGATTCTTCGATCAGCCGACGTATCGAGCCCACGGTGTTGACAATCGCTGAGCCGGTGGGATTGCTGGTGAATCCCGCGATAGGCTCCAGAACGCCGCCACCATCAGGTCTAGAAGACAGGGCCATCACGTAGGGCCGCTTTGGCTCGAGGCCAGTGACGGAAGCCTGCAGCACCTGGGCCAAGCCTTGGTCGAACAGGCTGACGCTGGTCGCCGAATCGTGCGGATGGGTGAGTGATGAAAGAACCAGATGCACCGCTTCGCCGCCGATGCCGAGTGGCTGCAGCCCCTGCGTTCCTTCACCCTTCGGTACGGCTCCCGGTACGTAGACCAGGGCTTGTGGCGCCTGCCCGATGGGCACGGTCGCGATCACCTCGTTGCTGATGGTGTCGATGGCGGTCAACTTGTCGTCGTTCTCGAGCCCGACATAGATTCGGGTGCCATCTCCGGATGGCCAGAGACCGTGGGGAAGTTTGCCTACCGGAATGGTGGCGACCTTTTCGAAATCGCTGGTTCGAAACACCTGAACCTCGTTCAATCCGCCAACGGTCACGTAAGCAAACTGACCGTGAGCGTTGCGGACGAAATTGACGTGATTGGTGATCGGACCCGTATCGAGTGTCTTGAGTACAGCGAACGGTGGCTTGGCCGAGAACGCGACGACCTTGCCCACGTCCTTGAGCGTGAACCAGACCTGCTCGCCATCCGGCGATGCGGCAATGTTCGGGCAGAACGGGCTGGGCTGGACGATCCGCCCAACCGTCTTGTGGTCGGCCACGGTGACGACGACCGTCTCGGGATTGAACGAGGAACAGATGTAGCCGTAGCGCCCGTCCGGCGAAAAGATCGTCATGCCTGGGCCGCCGGGCGTCTTGATGCGGGTGGTTTCCTGATACGTCACGGGATCGATCACTGAGACGTAGTCTTCGCCGCGAACCGTGACCCAGACTTCCTTGCCATCGGGCGTGAAGAAAGCTTCATGCGGCGACCGGCCGATGTAGGTCGTGTGCTTCACCGCGTTCGTCGCGGTATCAATGAACGTAATCGAGTTCGAGCCAATCGACACCACCGCGAGTGTCTTGTGGTCGGGCGAGAAGCCCATGCCGTGCACCAGCACCTGGCCTTTGTACAACGGGCTGAAATTGCCGGGTTGCGGATCACCCAGCCGGATCACGCCGAGCAGCTTGTTGTCCACCGGATCGGTGACGGACACCGTGTTGGAGAACTGTTCAGCGGCGTAGACACGGTCGCGGTGACTGATGGCGATATCCGCCGATGTCGATGCGCCGGGTGACTGGCCAGCCCAAGCGCTCGATGAAACGCAGCAAGCCAGAATCGCGGCATGGAAGAAATAGCAACGCATGTCAGTGCTCCTGTCCGGCATGCATGCCGGAATGATCTGCCATCGGACGATCGGGTTGTGTGGGCGAGGGCATGGATGGCGGCAGCGGTTGGCCGAGCGCGAGATGCATCGCTGCGATCTCCTGCTGCTGATCGACGATGATCTCCTGCGCGATGCGCTTGAGTTGCTCGTTGTGTCCAAAGCGCAACTCGGCCATCGCCATGTCGATGGCGCCTTGATGATGCGGCACCATCATCGCCACGAAATCTTTGTCCACGTCGCCAGTGGGCTTGTGCATCATGCCTGCATCCATGGTCGTCATCGCCCGCGCCATGTCGGTCAGGAATGTTGGCGTCTGGTCGGACGGAAGAAATGCATTGGCGGCTGCCAGCGGGCACGCCAGCGCCATGGCGATGACGAATTTCGTGATCATTGAATCGAGGCTCATGACTCGAGCGCCTTCAACAGAAGATTCTGCGCCGGCTGCAGCCGGCTGGCGATCGCAGCAGGCACATCTGATGCCTGCAGGGTCGGCGCGATGGGGCGGAAGGAAACGATGGTTGGGCCCTCGATGTCTTCCCGTACGAGTACATGCAGAGGCAAGTCGAGCGCACTCCGCGGGGACGCGAGCATGATCGGCGTTCCACCTTCCGCTTTTCCGTAAATCAGCACCACGGTGGGGGGCATGTTCAGCCCCACGTCGCGCGCGTTCGCCGTATGATCGATGATGACGAACAGCTTCATGCCAGCGTTCGAAATCGCCGTCGACAGTCGTTCCACCGTCGCCGGGAAATTGAAGGGACTGCTGAATTCGATTGCTGATCCGGCATTCGGAGTAGTCATGTGCATCTACCTGCAGACGCGATGTGTCTGAACGGGTCGAGGCTTTCGATATCGAAGGCCTCAACAAGATGGAAGGCTAGGGGCAGCGCTTCATCGCCGCTTCCTTCCAAAGTGGTAGGCCGGCATCTCTTGACCGCGCCAGCTCAGGGGCGTCGATTCAACGGCGAAACCAGCGCCTGCTCGCGTAGACATACCGTGCGGCAATCTCCAGATTGGCACGCGTTCCTTTTCCGGAGGGAGCTGCGCCGATGGTGAAGCGACCGCCGACCCGGCGGGCTCTTTCACGAATACCCTGCAACCCCCAGTGCCCGGATTTTCCAGGGGCCTGCATCAAAAGATCGGCACCCCGACCATCGTCAATGACTGTGATGCTCAACTTGCGTCGACCGTAATGCAGTTCGACGTACATGGCACTTGCCTGCGAGTGACGAAATGCATTGGTAACCAGTTCGCCAACCATCGCATGTACATCGCTGGCCGCGGGCGCGACGAGCGATCGTGGTTCGCCCTCGACATGCATCGAAAATGTCGTCGAATACACCTCGCCCAGACGACCGGCAAGGTGAGTGATATCGGCGGCGAGATCTTCAAGTGGTTCGGCCAACGATCGCAGCTCGCCGATCTTGTCGCGACCTTCATTGAGTGCGTTCTCGGTGACCGAGAGCGCCTTGTCGAGTTTCTGTCGTGCGGCGCCTTCGGGAACGCTGTGGACGGCAACCTGCACATGCAGAAGCAGACTTTGAAAGTTCTGCAGGATGGTGTCGTGAAAATCCCGTGCCATGCTCTCGCGCTCGCGCGTGCGGGCATCGAGCTGCGCATGGATGTGTCGTATGCGCATCAGATGGAGCAGCCACAATCCCGCGAGAACGACTGCAGCGCAGAGGACCTTGAACCACCATGCCTGGTAGAACTCGGGCAGGATCTGAAAGGCAAAGCGCGTCGGCTGCGCTGCCCAGGCGCCATCGGC
>Ga0134125_10006893_pt1 | contig 12844 bp, 11 predicted proteins | sample KB31751_FD_96464 | JGI IMG/M metagenome (GOLD analysis project Ga0134125, IMG submission 96464) | Terrestrial soil microbial communities with excess Nitrogen fertilizer from Kellogg Biological Station, Michigan, USA - KB3-175-1 | ecosystem: Environmental > Terrestrial > Soil > Unclassified ... | reverse complement strand
GAACACGACTTGATGCCACTGCAGGCTGTTCGCCGGCTTCAGCACCCAGTGATTCTCATCCGGAAAAGTCAGTAACCGGCTCTCGATGCCGCGTCGCTGAAGCACGGTGAACGTGGCGATGCCCTGCTCGAGCGGCACGCGGAAATCCTGCTCGCTGTGGATCACGAGCATCGGCGTCTTCCACTTCGCGACGAAGTTCGACGGGTTGAATTTCTCGTGCGCCTGCGGGTTCTCGTAGTACGGGCCGCCTTCTTCCCACTCCGGAAACCACAGCTCTTCGGTCGAGTAGTACATCGAGCGCTGGTCGAAGAGCCCGTCGTGGTTCACCAGGCACTGGAACCGGTCGGGCCAGTTGCCCGCAATCCAGTTGATCATGAAGCCGCCGTAGGATGCGCCCGCGGCGCAGGCCTTGCTGCCGTCGAGCCAGGAATATTTCTCGGTCGCCGCTGCGAGTCCCTTCTGCAGATCCTCGAGCGGCTTGCCGCCCCAGTCGTGACTGATGGAGTCGGTGAACGCCTGCCCGTAGCCGGGCGAGCCGTGGAAGTCGATGAAGACGATGCCGTATCCGCGGCCGGCCCACGCCTGCGGATTCCAGCGATAGCTCCACGCGTTGCCGAACGCAACCTGCGGACCGCCGTGAACGATCATCACGACGGGGTAGCGCTGACCCGCTGTGAAGCCGTAGGGCTTCATGACGTAGCCGTACACGGTCTCGTCGTGCCAGCCCTTGAAGCTGAACTGCTCGTACTCGCTCATCGCGCGCTGGCCGAGCACGTCCTGATTCACGGAGGTCAGCCGCCGCGCTGCGCCGCCGCCGAGGCGCGACACGTACACATCGGCCGGGCCGCCGAGGCTCGCGAGCGCGTAGACCACCGAGTCCTTCGTCGCCGAGTAGTCGGTGACCATGCCGGTGCCCACGATCTTGCGCGGCGTGCCGCTCGGCACGTCGATCGTGAAGAGCGCTTCCTGCCCGATGTCGTCTGCCGTCGCGAGCAGCTTCGTGCGATCAGCGTTGACGGCGAGTCGTCCGACGGAGCGATCCCATGACTGCGCGAGCTCGCGCGTCGCGCCGGTGCGTGCATCGCGCAGCATCACGTGAAAGCGATCGGATTCGAATCCGGGTCGAGTCTGCGCGAGATACGCCATGTCGCCGTTGGCGAGGAACACGGGCTGCGTGTCCCATGCCGGATTGTCGGCGGTGAGGTTCTTCGGCGCCGCCGATCCGTCGGCCGGCACCTGATACAGATCGAAATTCGTGGACCACGGCTCGGTGCGGCCGGCGACGCGGGCGGTGAATACCAGCGTGTTGCCATCGGCGCTGAAGGTGTATTCCTCGTCGCCGCCGAACGGCTTCGACGGCACGTCGGCGTCGAGCGCTTTCGAGACGTCGACGGGCGCGCCCGCCTTGCCGTCACCGCCGACCGTCGCAACGAAAAGATGCGAGCGCGTGCCGTCGCTCCAGGTGTCCCAGTGGCGCACGAAGACACGGTCGTACACGCGCCCCGTGCTCTTCTGCTTGTCCTTTGCCTCCATGCGATCGTGGGTGCACTGCAGGTCGCAGTCTGTCAGCACTTCCATCGAAAGGGCGAGCCGATTGCCGGTGGGCGCGACTTCGAGCGAGCCCACGTCGCGCGCGTAGCTCGTCACCTGCGTGGCTTCACCGCCGGCGAGCTGCAGACGCCACACCTGCGATGAACCGGAGCGTGTGGAGAGGAAGTAGAGGCTCTTGCCATCGGCCGCCCACCGCGGGCTCGTGTCGTTGGCCGGATTCTGCGTGAGGCGGCGCGCTGCAGGCTCTTTCTGCTGCAGGTCGATGAGCCACAGATCCGTCGGCCGCTTGTTCGCGTCGAGGTCGGTCTCGCTCAGCACGAAGGCGACGTAGCGCCCGTCCGGGGAGACCTGCGGGTCCGAGAGTCGCTTGAGGCGCACGAGGTCAGAGGCAGTGAAGGGCTGCGCGGCGGGCTGTGCAGAGAGTGAACTGGCGGCGATCACGGTCGCGATCGCAAACACGAGACGGTTGAGCAAGAGCATCGGTCGCTTCCGGGAAAAAAGAGGCGCGCATCATATCCATTGGAAAAAATCGTCGAGACGATTTTTTAGCTACCGCGCCGCGTTTTCGGCGGCAAGAAGCGTGTTCTTGCCGCCTGCGCCCGCGCGTAGCTACGTCCGGGCGTTCGTCTCGGAAAGGGCTCGCCTCGTCGCGGTCAGCCGACTTCTGAGGCGGGATGGGTCCAGGGTTCCTTCTGCGCGGCGCGCACCCACTCCTGCAGCGCGCCATCTTCCAGCGCCGCGGCCATGTACCACCGCGTGGTGTCGGAGACCTGCGCGCGATAGGTGTTGAAGCGCACTACCACCGGCGCGTACATCGCATCCGCGATGCTGTAGTCACCGAAGAGCCAGGGGCCGCCGTGGCTCTCGCCGAACTTGCGACGGCAGTCGATCCAGATCTCATCGATGCGATCGACGTCGGACTCGAGGCCGGGTGTCAGCGGCGGGCGGCGGTTGCGTGCGCGCGCATTGAAGGGCCATTCGGCACGCAGGTAGGAAAAACCGGAGTGCATTTCCGCGCACACCGAGCGCGCGAACGCCCGCGCCTCGCGATCCTGCGGCCAGCCCTTGCCGGTCACTTCCGCGAGGTACTCGCAGATCGCGAGCGAGTCCCACACCGTGACGTTGCCGTGCTTGAGCACCGGCACGCGCCCGCTCGGCCCGAAGTTCGCGATGTCGTCCTTGAACGTTGGGGTGTTGAGGAGAACGACCTTCTCCTCGAAATCGACGCCGAGATGCTTGAGGAATATCCACGGCCGCAACGACCAGGACGAGTAATTCTTGTTGCCGATGATGAGCGTCAAATCCGACATGGAGCGGCCTTGGGGTCCGTGAGCAAGCGCGACGACGCAAGGGTGGCGCGCAGCAAAATTCGCTCCGCCGCTGCGCCTCGCACGTTGGGCGCAAATGATACGCCACAATCCGCCAGAGTCTCCCCACGGGCCTGCCACAGCTCCCGGGCACCGTGTGCGCGGTGAAAAACCAAGGGAGCAATGCAATGAAATTCGTGTCCAGCGCGCTCGGCAAGGCCCTCGTGGTCGCCCTCGTCGCGCTTGCGGTGATGATTCCCGTGCAGCTGCTGCGGGGCCTCGTGGCCGAGCGCGCGCAGATGCGCGAGCAGGCAGTGAAGAGCGTTTCGCGCGGCTGGGGCGGACGCCAGAGCGTCGGCGGCCCGGTGCTCGCCATTCCGATCGATGCCACGTTCGACAACGGCCGAGTCGTCGTTCGCGATCACTACATCCTGCCCGAGTCCCTCACCGTCAAGGCCGAGCTGCGCGTCCAGGAAGATCGCCGCAAGCTCGGCGTGTATGAAGTGCCGGTGTACACCGCGAAGGTGCACATGATCGCGACCTTCGACATCGCCGCGAAGCTGGCCGCGCTCGGCGCGGAGCGTAGCCATCTCGATCGCGCTCGCCTCCTGATCCCCATCTCCGACGTGCGCGGAGTGCATGGCGTGACGCTCGCATCCGACACGTTCCTCTCCAGCGCCTTCGAGCCGCAGCAGGGCTTTCCGATCCCCTCGCTGGGCGCGCCGCTGCGCAGCGATGCGGGCATCGACAAGGGCGTGCAGACGATCGATGTCACGCTCGACGTTGCGGGCACGGATGCGCTGTCGTTCCTGCCGCTCGCACGCACGACCGACGTGCAGCTCAACGGGAACTGGGCGCACCCCGGTTTCGCGCGCGGGCTGTTGCCCGCCGAGCGCACCATCACGGCAGGTGAGTTTCGAGCGCTGTGGAAGGTGCTCGACCTGAACCGCGCGTACGGCAGCCACTGGTTCCAGGACATCGTGCCGGCCGAGACGTTGCAGGAGAGCGCGTTCGGTGTCGATCTCGTGCAGCCGGTCGATCTCTATCAGCAGGCCGAGCGCTCGGTGAAGTACGCGGGACTCTTCATCGCGCTCAGTTTGCTGACGCTCTTCCTGTGGGAGCATCTCGCGCGCCGACCGCTTCACCCGATCCAGTATGGCCTGATGGGACTGGCGCTCAGCGTGTTCTACCTGTTGCTGCTCGCGCTCGCCGAGCACATCGGCTTCGCCTACGCCTACCTGACCGCAGCGCTCGCGTTGTGTGCGCTCCTTGGCATCTATCTCGCTGGAGCCTTCCGTAGCTCGCGCGCCGGCAGCGGGTCGGCCGTCGCTTTCGGTGCCACGTACGCGCTGTTGTACCTGCTGGTTACGTCGGAAGACTACGCGCTGCTCGCGGGATCACTCGCTCTGTTCGCGATTCTCGCGACGGTGATGGTGGTGACGCGCCGGCTCGACTGGTACGAGCCGGACGCTATCCCGGCAGAGGACGCCCGCGCGTCTCGATGATGACCCAGCGCGCGAGCAGCGTGGTGATGAGTGGAATCACGCCGAGCCAGAAGAGCGTGCGCACGATGATGTCGCTCGACCCACCGGAGTTGGCCGAAACCAGGCCGACGACGGTGGGCCCGAGCGCGGCGACGACGCGGCCGATGTTGTAGCAGAGGCCCGAGCCCATCGCGCGGAGGCGCGCCGGGAAGAGCTCGGGCAGATAGAACACGAAGGTGCTGAACACGCCGTACACGCCCACACCCACCAGGGCGAGCATGCGCACACGGGCCGCGGGCGAAAGATCGAGACCGAACGTCGCGAACAGCACCAGCGCTGAGTACGCGAAATAGGCGACGAACATCGTGCGACGCCCCATCAGCTTCGCGAGCGGAATGGCGGCGAGCGCTCCGATCAGTCCGCCGAGGTTGAAGCCATTCGACGCCTGAGACTTCCAGGCTTCCGATAACATGCGCGCCGCATCGCCGGTGATGCCCGACTGGGCGGAGTACTCATTCGCGAGCGTCGCGCCGAGTAGCGGCACGAACGCGTTGCACGCCCACCAGGTGAGGAGGGCCGTTACCGCGGTGATCATTCCACTCAACGTGAGTGCGCGCATGTCGCGACTGAAGAGCTCGCCAAGCGCGGGCGGCCGGGCATGGCGCACGTGCTGCTCCCAGACCGTGCTCTCGCGGATGAACAGCCGGGCGAGGAACGCAACGATCACCGGCGCGAGACCGCACAGAAACACCCATCGCCATGAGCTCTCGGGAGAGCCAACAAGCCAAACACCGGCAATGTGATAGTTGACGGTGCTCGCGAGAATGATGCCCAGGGGCGAGGAGGTGTACACGAGCGTGCCGGCTTCGACCCGCCGCTCTTCGGGCACGGTCTCGGCGACGAGCGAAGCACCGACGGCCCACTCGCCACCGATGCCGAGGCTGGCCAGCACGCGAAACAGCACGAGCTCCCACATGTTGGTCGCGACGGCACACAGCGCGGTCCCGCACGCATACAGGGCGATCGTCACGAACAATGCCCGCTTTCGGCCATACCGGTCCGCAAACCAGCCGAACGCCAGGCCGCCGATGGCCCATCCAATGAGCAGGATCGAAGTGAGGATGCCGGTCCAGAACACCGTCGCTTCGCGCGCTTGCGGCGAGCCGGCGGGCAGGTGCAGCAGCGCGGGAACACAATTGGGCGCTACGAAGTTGAATAGGAGGGCGTCGAAGACATCGAAGCCCCAGCCGAGCCACGCGGCGGCGAGCACGAGCCAGTGGTAACCGGTCAGGCCCATGAGGCCGGCGCGTGGAGCGGAGGTCATCGTGTTAGCAGTGTAACGGCTTAACTGCTAACGCGCGCGAGCGCGCCACGTCACGCTTGCGGAGGACCGCGACGGATCTGGCACGGGATTTGGAGCATTGAATCACAGAAATGCCGCGCGCCAACGACTGAACTTCGTGGGTGCGGGGCCGATCCAGTTTTGTGAGGAGGTGCTTTCCCCATGACGGACGGACAGGATTCCACGCGAGTCGTCCCGGTGACGAATCTGCGCGAGTACTTCCACGAAGCGCTGCAAGGCGCGCTCGAGCGCCAGCACGTGAGCGTCGAAGACCATACCGAAAACTACGTCGTCAACCTGCTCACGCTGTTCGCTCGCTCCGAAGCGTTGTACGACCAGGCACCCAACTCCAACCAGCCCGCGCGCCTGAAGCCCCTCGTGGTCATGCTCACCGAAGCGCTCGAGGCGCCCACCGTTGCGGATCGTCACCGCGCGTTGCAACGGCTCGGCGACGTGTCGCTGTTCGTCGCGGGCTTCTTCGCGCAGAGTTTCGCGCGCAAGCTCATCGACATCGACTATCACATCGCGATGGGGGGCCGCGCCTACAGCACGCTCGCCGATGCGCTCGCGCGCACGCGCAGCCGCGTGCTCGGGCAGGTGTTCGCCGAGCTCGGCGAGAAATTCCAGCCGATGGTCGATGCGCTCAACGACGTGAGCGAGACGAATTACAAGCACACGGATCAGGACATCCTGCGCCTCTACGAGGTATGGCTGAAGACAGGCAGCCAGCGCTCGTTCCAGATCCTGAAGCGTCTCGGTGTCGATCCCACGCCCGCCGCCCGTTGCCAGCGCGCGCACTGACATGATCCTGCGCCAGCTCCAGGAGCTGATCGGCGGCATCTACGACGTGAACGTCAATCACGACGTGTACGACTTCCTCGTCACGGACCGTGCGAACCTTCCGGCCGCCGCGCGCGGCGCAAGCACCGACGAGCAGCTGATCCTCGCTCCCGGCAGCGATGCGGTCGGTGTGTCGCTCTATCTCGACCCGGCGCTGCTCGATCGCCTCGATCAGGCCAACCCGATGGAGCGCCTGGACGATGCAAACGTCGCCGACTACTGGACCGCGCTCGAGGGCGTGAGCCACTTCCTCTATTTCGCCTGGAATGCGGATCACGACCGCGACGTCACGTTGCTCGAGCTCGAGCTGCAAGCGGAGATCGACAAGTACGTGGCGAGTTACCTGCTGATGAAACGGCAGTTGCCCGAGCGCTTTCCGGCCGAGCTGCTGCGGCTCCTGTTCGAGCGCACGCGCATCGATCCGGAGCTCGCGCAGGGCCGCGAGGCGCTCTACCGCGCAGCGAGCCGACATGCGGAAAGATTCTGCCGTTACCTCGAGCGCTCGCTGCGCGCCTCGCGCACGGAGTTCCAGCACGACGTGCTCGCAGAGCTGCGCCGGGTGTATCGATTGACGAATGCGCGGAAGGTCGCGCACATCGAACGCACGACCTGACTACTCGTCGCCCTTCTTCTTGCGCTCTTCCATCTCGCGCATGAGCTTGATCCATTCGGAGAGCTTCTTCAGGTCGCGCTTGCCGCCGCCCGCGCCAGGCCCGCCCGAGCCCCGATCGTAGGGGTTGAACTTGTTGGGCTCTTCCTTGATGGAGAGCGGGGGCGCGCTGACACCCGTGCCCTCGATCTTCAGCACCGGGCGCTCGTAGTCATCGGGAGCGTCCTGCCACTCGACCGACGCGCTGCCCCGATCGTCGTGCACGATGCGTCCCATGCGCCGGCGCTCGCCGGCGCTCGGCTCGCCAGGGTCCGATGTGTTCAGAGGAGGAGTCCGTTTCCCGTCGTGTCTGTTCACGGAGATTAAGTTGTATGCCGCGCCGGCCCCAATCCGGCGCCATAACCCTAGAACGCAGGGCCGAAGGCGTCTGCGGGCTCCGTCACGAATCCTGCGCACAGGCTTCATTTCAGGACGGTTTGACCGGTCGGGCAGGCGCAGCCGGCAAAAGTCACGCCTTTTGCCGGCGGGAATGTGGCGGGGTCTCGAAAAAATCGCTCGCGATTTTTTCCAATCAACCCAGGGCGCGCGCTATGCCCAGGGCGGTCTTCGCGTCGCTGATGGCGCCGTTCAGCACCTGCCGGTAAGCCTCCTCGAGAGGCACCCAGTGCACTTCGAAGACCTCTGCGGATTCGGGTGACGCGCTGGCGGGCGCCAGGCCCGTGGCCAGATAGAGGTGCACGATCTCGGTCAGCACACCAGGGGAGGGCACGCACTGACCGAGACTGCTCCAATGCGCAGCCGTCACGCCCGCCTCCTCGGTGAGCTCGCGTTGCGCCGTATCGAGCGGCGGCTCGCCGGGTTCGAGCTTGCCCGCGGGCAGCTCCCACAGCCACTGGCCCGCGGCATGGCGAAACTGCTTCAGCAGGCACACGCGGCGCTCGTTATCGAGCGCGACGATCGCGGCGCCGCCCGGATGGTGAACGATCTCGAGTGAAGCGCGGTGGTCATTGGGCAGCGTGACCTCGTCGACGGTGAGCGAGATCACACGGCCACGGAAATGCGTTGTGCGTTTGTCGAGTGCCATGGCGCGCAGCGTACCGTTGCGCTCCCGACGCGTACAGTTCCGGTATTGTCGCAATACTGTATGGGTGAGCCGTTGATCATCGTCGTCACAGGATTGCCGGGAACGGGCAAGACGACGTTCGCACGCGCGCTCGGCAAGCGATATCGTGTGCCCGTGCTCTGCAAGGATGCGATCAAGGAGCCGTTGCTCGATGTGCTGGGCGCCGCTGATGCCGCCGCATCGCGCCGCCTGAGTGACGCAAGCTTCGCCGCGCTGTTCGCGATGGCGCGTGAGCTCGCCGGTGTGCGCCAGTCGATGGTCCTCGAAGGAAACTTCCGGCCTGGCGAGCACGAGCCGCCGCTGCGGACGGCGCTCGCGTCGGCTGCGATCGCGCAGGTTCTCTGCACCGCGGATGAGCTCGAGCGTCTCGCGCGCCTGTCGAAGCGCGATAGCGACCCTGCGCGTCATCCCGGTCATCGCGATCGAGAGCAGGTCAATGCGTTTGCGAATGCGACGGGCAACACATTTCTCGATCTGCCGGGCGAACGTCTTCTCAGCAGCGGACGCAATGGCCAGGAGGTGCTCGCCGCCCTCGACGACTGGTGGACTTCGCGCACGCTTTGAGAGAAAAAACCGCTCGGGCGGTGACTTACATCAATAGCGAGGCCGAGGTCGCTTCCGTATAGTCCGGCTCGCATGTCGACTGCGTCACACCTTCAGAAATTGAACGGACCGCAGCGCAAGGCTGTCGCGCACGGCGAAGCGCTGCCGAAAGGCTGGAAGGCCGGTCCTCTCCTAATCGTTGCCGGCGCCGGTGCCGGCAAGACGAACACGCTCGCTCATCGCGTGGCGCATCTCGCGATGCACGGTGTCGACCCGGCACGTATTCTCATGCTCACGTTCACGCGTCGCGCGGCCACGGAAATGCGCCGGCGCGCGCATGACATCGTGAAGGAAGCGCTGAAGGAACCGCTTGGCGGCGTCAGCCACACCGTGTCGCAGCGGCTGACGTGGGCCGGCACGTTCCACTCCATCGGCAACCGTCTGCTGCGTCACTACGCGCGGCATTTGAAGCTCGACCCGCAGTTCACCGTCGCCGACCGCAGCGACGCGGCCGACCTCATGGACGGGATCCGCATGGAGCTCGGTTTCGCGAGCAAGGAGCAGCGCTTCCCTCGCAAGGAAACCTGCCTGCAGATCTACTCGTACCGTGTGAACACGCAGAAGTCGCTGAAGGACACGCTCGAGCAGCAGTACCCGTGGTGCGCGCAGTGGGAAGCCGACCTCACCAAGCTCTACCGCGCCTATGTTGAGCGCAAGCAGCGGTGCGGCATTCTCGACTACGACGATCTGCTGCTTTACTGGCACGGCATGATGGCGGAAAACCGGCTCGCGCAGCACGTGACCGGCCACTTCGATCACATTCTCGTCGACGAATATCAGGACACGAACCGCCTGCAGGCCGACATCCTGCACGCACTGCGGCCGGACGGCTCCGGGCTCACCGTGGTGGGCGATGACGCGCAGGCGATCTATTCGTTCCGCGCGGCCGCCGTCGACAACATCCTCGGCTTCCCGGATCGCTTCAATCCGCGCGCGGAAGTGGTGACGCTGGCGCAGAACTATCGCTCCACGCAGGAAGTGCTCGACGTGTCGAACGCGCTCATGGCGGAGGCACCGCGCCAGTACCGCAAGCATCTGCTGGCAGTGCGCGGCTCCGGCGTGCGGCCGAGCTTCGTCACCGTGGCGGATATCCAGACACAGGCCGAATTCGTTTGCGCCGAAGTGCTGAAGCACCGCGAAGCGAACGTGCCGCTCAAGCGCCAGGCCGTGCTGTTCCGCAGCTCCAGTCACAGCGACGTGCTCGAAGTGGAGCTCGCGCGACGGAAAATTCCGTACGTGAAGTACGGCGGGCTGAAGTTCCTCGAAGCCGCGCACATCAAGGACCTCATGGCGGTGCTGCGCTGGGCGGACAATCCGCGCAACACGGTCGCGGCGTTCCGTGTGTTGCAGCTGCTGCCGGGCATGGGCCCGGTGAACGCGCGCAAGGTCATCGAGCACATCGAAGCGCAGAACTACTCGTTCGAAGCGCTGAAGTCGTACACCGTGCCGCAGGAGCTCGGCGCCGCCTGGCGCAAGCTGACGGAGACGATGTTAACGCTCGCCGATCCGCAGCGGCAGTGGCCCGGGCAGGTGAACCTGGTGCGCGAGTGGTACCGACCGCACTTCGAGCGCCTGTACGAGCACTTTCACACCCGGCTCGGCGATCTCGACCAGCTCGAGCACCTCTCGGGCCAATACCCCTCGCGCGAGCGCTTCCTGACCGAGCTCACCCTCGATCCGCCGAATGCGACCAGCGATCTCGCCGGCACGCCGGTGATCGATGAGGACTATCTCGTGCTCTCGACGATCCACTCCGCCAAGGGCATGGAGTGGGACACGGTGTACCTGCTCAACGTCGTCGACGGCAGCTTCCCCAACGAGTTCGCGACCGGCAAGGCGGAGCTCATCGAGGAGGAGCGGCGCCTCCTCTACGTCGGCATGACGCGGGCGCAGAACGAGCTGTACCTGATGGGCCCGCTCAAGTTCCATCTCACCAACCAGTCGCGCAATGGCGATGCGCACGTGTACGGCGGTCGCAGCCGCTTCATGACCGACAAGGTTTTGAAGTGCCTCGAGGCGAAGAGCTATCAAAGCTCGGTGATGGAGGCGGCGGCGCTGCAGGGCGAAGCCGAGGGCAGCCTCGACATTGGCGCGCGCCTCAAGGAGATGTGGTGAGCGCCCGAGCGTAGCCATGCGCTGCAGGCAGGCGGCAAGAACCACGCTCCTTGCCGCCGCAAACGCAGGCGCGGTATCGAAAAAATCGCTTGCGATTCTTTGCTAGCGAAGCGGCTTTACAAAGCGCAGCGTGAAGCGGTCGCTCTCCCCGATCTCGCGATACTTGTCCCGATCCACATCCCCGAGGCGATAGACCGGCGGCAAGGTCCACACTCCCTGCTCGTAGTCCTTCGTGTCCTTCGGGTTCGCGTTGATCTCGGACTTCGCGACGAGCTTGAAGCCCTGGGCTTCGATGAGATCGATGGCGTACTGCTCGTTCACGTAACCGCTGCGCGCCTGCGGATCCTGCGGCTTTGCGGCATTGCCGCGATGCTCCACCACGCCGAGCGTGCCGCCGGGTTTCAGCGCCCGGAACATGGCAGCGAAGTGCTGCTCTGCCTTGCCGCGCGCCATCCAGTTATGGATGTTGCGGAAGGTGAGCACCATGTCCACCGAGGCGGGCGGCACGAGGTCTTTGCCGCTCTCGGACAGCACGGCGACCTCGACGCGATCGTAGAGGTCGGGCCGGCCCGCGAGCTTCGCCCGGAAATCCGCCACGCGCTTTTCCTGGTTCGCATTGCCGGGCGCCGCATCGAGCACCGCCGCGTAGTACTTGCCCTTCTCGCGCACGAGCGGCGCGATCACTTCGGTGTACCAGCCGCCCGGGTCCGGCCAGATCTCGACGACCTTCATCTCGGGCCGCAGCCCGAAGAACAGCAGCGTCTCTTTCGGATGCCGGTAGACATCGCGCGCGCGGTTTTCAGCGGAGCGCTGATTGCCGGCGAGCACGCCGTCGAGGGCGCCGGAGGTGGCCTGGCGCGTGCTCATGCGAGCGGCGCACGCCGCGATGAGGAACGCTACGGCCAGAACCGCGCCGGCAACGGCGAATGCCCGGCGATTGATCGCTCCAGCTTCACGCTCCCGCATCGGTCACTCCTACAGGCTGTTGCCGCTCGAACCAAAGCGATTCGCGGGCCGCATAATAAAAGAACCCCGCGCGAGGCGGGGTTCTTCAAGACCCGAGGGGTCGGTGCGTCAGCGGCGGAAGGGTCCCCCACCCTGACGCGGGCGTTGCGGACGTTCCTGCGCTTCGTTCACACGCAAGGGGCGGCCATTCATCTGGAAGCCGTTCAGCGCCTGGATCGCACCTTGGGCTTCACTCTGTGGCATGTCGACGAAACCGAAGCCGCGGGGCTTTCCGGTCTCACGGTCATTGATGAGTTTGACCGAATCGACCTTGCCGTGACGCTCGAAGAGGCTCCGGACGTCCTGCTCTGTCGCGTTGAAGGGGAGATTCCCCACGTAGATCGTCGTCATCCAATCACTCGCTTACGAAATAGCGGACAGCGGCGTACCGCACGAGTCGGTCGCATGAACCGCGTGAGACAGTCAAACAGGTCAAGGCTTCAAGGCACACGATCGGCAGTTTTATAGTCAATGCGCAGCGCTTGGGCCGGCGGCCTGCACCTCGCGTTCGCGCACCGGAAGAGCATCGACGAGCGTGGAAAGTGGGCTCAAATCACACACGAAAACGCCAATCCGTTGCGGAGACCGAACGCGCGAAGGATGCTACTCCCGGCCCCGGAGTGAAGTAAACAGCCGTGCAAAACGCGTTGTTTGGCGTTTGCTGATGCGCGCTCGCCACGCAAATCCCCAAGTTGTCCGGGGTGTAACAAGTCGGGCGCCGCCGTAAGAAAGGGGGACGAAGCCCGGTCTGGTCCGCCTAAGGGTGCTCCCCGGTTGGTACAGGGTGGCGGAGAGCGCCGCAGGGGGGCCTTTCAGGCCCCATTGGGGTCAGGGACCCGCCGGCTCCAGGTAGGCGTACCCATT
>Ga0134125_10006892_pt1 | contig 12844 bp, 16 predicted proteins | sample KB31751_FD_96464 | JGI IMG/M metagenome (GOLD analysis project Ga0134125, IMG submission 96464) | Terrestrial soil microbial communities with excess Nitrogen fertilizer from Kellogg Biological Station, Michigan, USA - KB3-175-1 | ecosystem: Environmental > Terrestrial > Soil > Unclassified ... | reverse complement strand
CTGAATCATGGTCACGGCCTGCTGGGCGGAGCCGGTCAAGTTCGTAAGGCCGGCGGTGATCCGCTCCTCGCCCAAGGCATTCGTGAACGCCTCGCGGACATTCCGCAAAGCCTCGTAGACGCCGACGAGTTCGAGGGCGGTGCGGATCAATCCGGTGATCTGGGCTTCCGTCCGGGCGGAAGCGGAGGTCATATCGTCGAGGGCGGACTTCGCCTCACGGACTGCGGTGGAGTTAATGGAGATGTTCAATTCGGCAAGGGTAGGCATGATTCGTCCTCAATATAGGTAGTACATGTACTACAATCACTGGCACATCGAAGGGCTAATCCGCCGCACGGCCCGCAGGCATTGCTGGGCCAGCCGGACCACTCGCTGCTGTCGTTCCGGCAGGGGAATCGGGAGCCGCATCGCTGCAAGCTGCTCTGCCTCTGAGCGGTCGAGAACCTGCGTGATCGCGTCGATGTCGCGGGAATGTTCCAAGTCCCGGTAATCCTGACTCTTCTTTCGCATATGTAGTACCTCTCAAATCAATCGAACCTTTCGTCGGGGTCAAAACGATTGTTAATGTCACTATCCATTTGCTGCTGTTCCGCGTCGAGAGGTGCCTTTCCGATGGTGCGGTCGAGCAGACGCTTCGCGGCAAAGTTGCCGGTTGCGGAATCCAGTTTCGTGCCTCGTCGGAGGAGCCGTCGTACAAGCTTCCGCACTGCATCTTCGGTGATTTCTTCGAGCAGGGCACGACGGAGGGCGGACACCTTGTGGATCATCGGATTGCCGGGGCCTCCCGGATTCCCGACCCGGAACTTCCCGCGCTTATCGTGCCATTCGTTTGATGTCGTCGGTTTCGGCTTTCGGGGTAGTACAAGATCAACCCCATTCACCGGTCGCTTTCGGAGCTTTCGTTCGGGTTTCGCCATGACTCGATTCTCCCGGTACTACCTCATGTCTCTGTACTACAAACCATCGCTCAAGAATTCAGGGGTAGGTGTGGGCGTGGGTCTATCCCCAAAGCTGTTCATTTCTAAGCTGTTCATCTCTATCTCTGTACTACATCACTCCTCCAAGTAGCCCCCCGCCGTGGTTGAGTTCACTTTCCGGCGGGGGGCAAGAGGAGTACTCCATCACGGCAGGCGGCTATCCCGGTCTGCCTCTTTCGGCTCTGCAAACATCGGCGGACGGGTAAACTGCTTCGCGGCTGTACGAGCGTGGGAATTCGACGCCTGGACGCCGGTCAATTCGCCGACGTGGGTCTGGGCGGTTTTGTAATTGGCATCGTACTGAGTCATCGCCTCACGCACCGCTAAAGCCTCGGGCGGGGTGCTGGCGTCGATCCACTCCTGAATCGCTGAATTCAGGTCGCTACTTCTGACCGGTCGTACAAACGGATGAAATCCACTTGCGGCGAGCAGGACGGCGACATCGCCTTTCTGCGCGGCTTCGGTCAATGCGGTTTTCCGCTCGACCGGGTCAAGGGTGCGGAGAACATGGCGAATCGCTTCCATCCGGGCGTGCAGATGGATCGGTTCAAGGTGATTCTCCTTCGCAAACTCGGCTTCGTTGGGAAGGCGGGACGGGGCCTTCGCCTGCTGGGCATCCTGTTCGAGTTTTCTCCGGCGGGTGGAGTGAAGCTGTTCGAGCTTGTCGTGCGCGCGGGCACCGGTCAGGCGGAATTCGTGGATACGACCCTCGGTGGTGAGGCGGCCGTCTTTCCCGATTTCATTGACGCGTTGCCGGACCGCAGACAAAACAGGCATCAGGTCTTCCCCGACCGAGGCGTCAATCAGGGTTCCGTACTTATCGCGAGTCGGGTCGGTCAGCGATTCAGACCCCAACAGACCAAAGTCATTCATCAACATGGGCATGATTCGTTCCTTTCGCTTTGTACTTGTGAGCACCGGGCCGTCGAAGCCGCTCAAGATGATTCCGCAAGATGTGCTCGCAGAATTCACTCCGGCTCATTCCGACGGCGGTAGCCTGCTCGTCGAGCTTCGACACCACTCGGCGGTCGAGATTCAGGCACGTGCCAGACTTCATCGGGCGGCTCCTTTCACACTGATAGGGTTCTAGCAGTCCCCGCCTGGGTCTTCACCCGGTCGATACGACAGCCCGGCGGGCAGACTGGCTCTCCAACCACCTGAAGTACTCAGGTGGCGTCCGCCAATCGTTTTCGTGGCCGTCGAGCTCTACCCAGTCATCGTCCTCGTCCTCGTCCTCCTCATCCCACTCATCGAACTCGTCATCGTCATACGTTTCGGGCGAGGGCTTCGGGGGCGGTTTCCGAAGTGCCTTTCGGTAGGCGGCGGGCCAGCACTTCCACCCCAGGGGCTCGTTCCCGCTGTACGGACATTCCACATCCGCGAACTCCTCGTCCTCATCGAACTCGTTCTCGATATTCTGGATTTCCTCCCATAGGTCTTCCGCGTCCTCCCGCCGTTCCCGATCCCACGACCAGAACAGCTCGCGGGACGGCTTTCCCTTTGACATGTTCAGGGTGCCGATGATCCATCTGGCGTACTTCTGCCCGTTTCCCCGCCCATGCTGGCGGGCAAGGTACAGCAGGACGGCTTTCGTGCGGTTAGTTCCGTGATCGATGACGAACTTCCTGCCGCTGTCGATCCCCCATGTGCGTCTCAGCTCGTCCGCGAGCTCGGCCACTTCCTTCGGTCTGGCGGAAAGCTCGACCAGATCGCCGAGCCGCCGACGGAAGGACCAGCCGTCGCCCTCTTTCGCTTCCCTGACGGCCTCGCGCTCTGAGTACATGAGACTTCCGAAATCCACCACCGCGTCACGGCGCGAAAGGTGGCGGGCGAGTCGAAACATCTGAGAAGGTGGAAGGCCCTCCATGATCGCAGCGCGATAAAGGAGCAATATCAATCGCATAGCGAAACGCGGGCGCTGCTGCACAAGGTAGCTGGCGCTATCGAGGCCGAATGCCTTTAGTCGCTTGGCTAAAAGGTCGGCGGTTGCCTTATCGGAAAGGTGATGGGTTGCTGTGGCAGGCATAAAGCACCTTGCGAACAAACCTACAAAAAATCTCCACCCCAACTTCCTCTTCGCGCCTGGGGGTTTAGGTTTCTTGTTTTAGCCTTCTTCTTTTTATCTTCTTTTTCAGGGGCCCGGTACTGCTATCGAAATCGTCAGTACCGGGCCCCTCTGAGTTCAGTACCGGGCCCCTCTGGCGCGCAGTACCGGGCCCCTCTGCCCGGGGCCCGCCGCGGGCCCCTCTGAGCTCATTTCGCGTCTGAATCGGCAGTTTCAGGCGTCGTACAGTTGGGCGGCCCCGGCCCGGCTTTCCCTCAGTGATAGTTTCGATGAGTCCCCGGGCTTCGAGCTTCTTTAGTGCCGCCCGTACTCGATAGAGATTGTCGTTTCCTATGTCGCGAGCGAGCCGTCTGGTGCTCGGGAAGGACTCCCCGTCCTTGTTCGCATGGTGGACGATGCGAAGTAGTAGCAGCGCTTCGGTGAGGGTGACGCGGATTCGGTCGCCCTTGAGTCCGTCCAGCCACTCGAATTTGAGTGGGCGCTCCTTCTTTTTGCCCGCATCGCGGGGACGTGATTTCTTCTCGTGATCGGATAGCATGATGGAGTCCTCGGTTAGTGGTCTGATTCGTTCTCCCCGGCCCCGCGCGAGCAACGCGGGGCTTTTTTTTTCGCCTGTCATTTCTCACTCCGGCTAGTGGCTTTTCGCCTCGTCGATGAATGTGTCGAGGTCGCGAAGATCGAACATCACGCGGCCCCCGATCCTCACGCATTTCAGTTCCTTCGCGAGCACAAGATTTCTGACCGCCTTCGTCGAGACGCCGAGATAGCTGGCGGTCTGCATATAGTCGAGCAGGCGGCGTGGGGGCATATCCTTCGTGGCTTTCGGGGCGAGCAGCGACATACGAATACTCCTTCCGCCCTTGGGCGGATCAAAAGTGCGAGCGCGGATTCTCCGCGACGGCACGTAACCAGAAATCAGAATGGAGATTCCGACGCGGCGGGGCCGCGTGCCCGGTGACAGCCTCGGCTCCGCCAGAGCTGCCCGGATGATCGCGATATAGCAGACCCCCTCCGGCGATTTCAACGGGCCGCTAGTAGTGATCCGCCGGCGTGGGATTCCGCTCTTTTCCGGTCCCTATGTACTACAGATACCCGGAATGTCTCGGGGCTACTCGGAGTGCGCGCTTGACAGGCGTGATATAGTGGTTGGGGGCCGTCATCGAGACGGCCCCCGAGTTGGCGAGGATGCCCCCGTTGAGAAATGCTAATAGTCGGTCTTGATTCGCTGCTCAGGGCTCGCCGGTTGGACGCTCGTTTGCTGCACTCTCGTCTGCTGGACGGGAGTCGGCGGTTGATCGTGGCTTTTCGGGGGTGGGTTGTAGGTGGCATTCTTCGACGGCTTCTCCCAGCTCTGAGGGAACGGTGAATAAGGGGGCTGTGGGGCCTGCGGTGGCTTGAACGCAAACGTCATGTCGTTGGGATTGAGCACGCCTTCCATCGAGCCGGAGGCAAGGTCCACGACCATACCAATGGCTCCGCCGAACAGAACATTTCCCACGATCCAGAAGTTTGGCCCGTGCTTGATGAATTTCGTTTGCGTTGGGAAACCTTCCATTTCCATCTTCACGAGATGATCGTCGCCCCGCGTCAGCTCGGCCACGATCGGGGCATTGCCGATCTTGTTGCCGTCCACGTAAACCGTGGCACCGCGAGGATTGCTGTTCAGCCGGACCTGTTGGGCATGGCCCCCGCCGGTCATAATCGTTGCACAGCCGCCGGTCAGAAATGAGGCAAATACCAAAACGATGATTGAGCGAAGCACGGCAATCTCCTTCCCGCAAGAGTTGAAGTGCGCTACGCCGCGAACATTCGTCGAGCGATTGCGCACCGAGGAAAGCATTATTCTGTTCCGTCAATCTGTCCGCAAGAAGTGCCCCAGAATGCGCCAGCTAAGGAGAGCACTATTCCGGCCTCGGTTTTCACCCCGAAAAAATATTGGTCCCCACATTAGGGTCTTTCAATTTGGTGTACTCGGGGGAGGAGCCCGCCAGACCCCCCGCCCACCGGTGGAACCCCCCGTCCATCCGGTCGGTTGGGTGCTGGTCGAGGTGGCAGCGGCGGTGCGTCGGCCTGGGTGCTGCCGATCCCGCCTCCCGCTGGTCCCCCCGGAAGGCCGGGCCCTGAGCATTAGAGGCCATCTACCGCTCGATCTTCCCCCGGGAGCCTCTTACCCCTGTCCGCTGCTGGTGCGGGCCTCTGACGCGGCGGGCTTGCGCGTGCCGGGATCGGATCGGCGGGGCTTCCCCACGAAACGGGGTGGTCCGCCGATCCGATCCGCGTGCCCTTCTGCGTGCCGCCGGTCGCGGCACATGCGGTTTTTCCCCGGTTTTCCGGGGGAAGACTGAGCACGCTGGGACTCGAACCCAGGACCTACGGATTAAAAGTCCCACAAGAACCGCGGTTTTTGAGCAGAAACGCGGCTTTTCAGGTCTCGCCAAGACTGGATAGGACGCGAATAATGCGGGTAGCGGGTCTCGCGAGACCTGATCTCTTGTCCCGCCAACGTGGCATCCAATACGATTCTCACATGGGAATCGAATCGCAGGTTGTGGGTGGTCTGATTGGTATCGTGGGAACGGCTGTGGGTTTGGTTATCGGTCGATTTCTGCGAGGATTTGGCAGGATCCAGTTACACGGTTCGGATTGGCGAATTGTGTATCAGGGGCAGGATGCGGGCGCCGGCCTAATCCAAGTACCGCCTGACGCCGCAAAGTTTGGGAAGTTTCATTTTCAAATTGACGTGTACAATTCACGCGAGGAACCCGCTGGGCTGCGGCAGCCAAGGGTTGAATTCGTGGCAGATGGGAAGCCGCTCATCACCTTTGCGCCGCAAGATGCCGATCGTTCGCGACTCACCACCGAGCGACTGGTCTACGACAAAATTGAAGTGATCAACCTCGCGCCAAAGCAGTGGTCCCACTGGAACATCGTGCAGGCATTTGCTGGGGACGAACTGTCGAAGATCAGGCAAAGCGATGAGGTCTATTTTGCTGCTACCGATGCTAGGGGGAAACGACGCCTGTGGCTGATCGCGTCATTGAAGCCGCAACAGGACCAATGAGCGACCCGATTACGTCCCTCTGTGCTTCTTGCGACGCTTTCGGTGATGAATGGGCGGCGGCGGTGGATCGTTGTCAGCGGCGATCAACCGCTCCATCGGGACGCCCAATGCCTGAGCGATGGCGTAGAGGGTGTCGTACCGGATGTCTTGTCGGAATCCCGTCTCGACGTTCGACCACTGTTGACCTGAACTAAACCGGGCTCGCTCTGCGGCCTCGGCCAACGTCCACCTTTTCTCCTTCCGGAGCCGTCGTATTTCGTCGATGCGCAAGCGAGCCATTACCGAAAGCATCGGTTGGTCTGCGAAAATTTTTAGATTTTTTTGCATAGAGTCTCTTGCATTCTAACATCACTTGATGTTAATTACCCCCGTCGTATCCGGGCAGTCTCAATTCGTACAACCAAGTCTGTTCAACGCCCACACAGGGCAGGAGTGTGTATCATGGATGTATCGCACTGCGTCGAACTGATACCCGCCATTTGTCTGCGGCGGGGCCTTCGCCATCACGAGCAAGATATCACAAAACCAGTAAAAGGCGACGGGTTCACCGTCCAGTTGGCGTATCGCTACGCCTGCCGGTGTGTGGCCCACGCCGGGCATATGCCGACGTTCGATGAGCTTCCGGCACGTCTGCGGGACCACGGCACGTTGCGATACGGGCTGGAACGCCGCTGGCGACATCACACCATCGACCGTGACCAGTACCGCGCCATCACGTTCCGGATCCAACGCACACTGTCACAGGCCGCCGAAATGTTCGTCGGGCTGTCGCTATTGCCACGTCGTCGCAATGGGGTCATCGACAGTGAAGCTGAGCGGGCGCCACGGGTCGAAGCCTATCGCCAACAGGTAGAGCAACTGGAAGCCCGTTACCACGTCACCCGAACGAGCCAGTCCGACACCGCAGCACGACCCATCTATTGTCCGCAGTGGGACATCACATGGCGCAGCGCCCGGCGCGCTGCGCGGGAGATCAGCCGCATCACGGGCCGCACCGTCCGGGCCAGCGATGTGCGGTCGGCACGTCGGCTCGGCTATCGCGTCTGCGGTTTGGAACTACTCGATCCAGCCACCGCGGCGGCGGCGGCAGCATAGAACCAACCCAATGAATCAAAAGGGTACGAGATGAACGCGATCAACACACCAGCCGACGCACGTCAGTACATCACCGCGATGGCCCAACGGATCGGGCTGGGGTTCCACCCGGACACGAGGGTGGGTGAGTACCGGGACGATCAGGGGCAACCGCTGTTTGGCGGTGACGAAGCCGAACGCATCGACGCCGAACTGGATCAGTGTTTCGACCTGCTCGGGGATGAAGTCTACGACGTCGGCATGTCAGCATTTCACCACATCGTCAATGACATTTAACGCCCCACGGGGCAAGGAGAATGGGTATGCGGGCAGAGAAGATCGGGCTAGGAAAGATTCGCATCGACGGCGGCACGCAGCCGAGAACCGAGTTGAATCAGGAAGTCGTGTCAGAATATGCCGAGAACATCGACCGGTTGCCGCCGGGTCGGGCGATGTTCGATGGCAAGGTTTACTGGCTCTTTGACGGATTTCACAGATTTTTCGCCCACAAGGCAGCCAAGCGAACCACGATGATGCTGGAAGTGACGGAGGGCGCCCAGCGTGACGCCAAGCTGGCCAGCCTGTCGGCCAATGCCGATCATGGACTACGCCGGACGCAGGACGACAAGCGGAAGGCCGTCACCACCACGTTGACCGACCCGGAGTGGTCGCTGTGGTCGAACCACAAGATCGCGGAAGTGTGCCTTGTGAGCCATAAGTTTGTCGCCAGCGTCCGCGACAGCCTGCCGAAGCCAGATGCCCAACCGGCCCCCACCACTGTATCGCCCGACGTGATCGCCAAGATTGACGCGATTCAGTCGGTTGGCGGCATCGGCCGGATCGTCGAGCGAACCAATCCCCGGACGGGCAAGAAACAGGTCTACGCGCAGAATGCCCGGCACATCGGCGGATCGCTTCCGCTGACCGAACGCCGCAAGGTGCTGGCCAGTCCGAAACTGGCGTCGGTCCTGGACAAAGATCAAGCTGAGTCGCTGGCGCAGGCGACCAAGGGCGTGACGCTCAAGGGCATGAAGGCGATCGCGGCCGGTCTGGCGAACGGCACGCCAGTCCAACAGGTGATGGAACGGTTCCAGCCGAATGAGGATGAACCGTGGCGGGCGTTCAACGCGACCATCGACGACATCGTTGCAGACGTGCGGGCGGTGTCTCGGAAGTTGTCAGAGTTGTTCGATGTTGACCCGGCTACAAAGAAGATCGGGTGCCGATGGGCGCAATTCTACGGTTATACAGGGACGATCGGCTGGCTGAACACGTTCGCCAAGCAGATCGACGCCGGTAAGCCGTATTGCAAGTCGGACGACAAGCCGGGGTTCATGACCCGGCAGATGGCGATTGAGGCAGAAAAGACGAAAGCGGCGTGAAGTTCACCCCTGCGATCGCGTTGATTCGGTGTATAGTCCGTCCGCAGGCGTTGCGGCACATGAGGGGAGTGCCGCAACGCCTTTTCTTAAGCATAACGGCAGTGCGCAAGTACGGCTTCTCATTCTCTTGGAAACGCGCGGTCGGCGCATCGGGCTTCAAGTCCCGTCTATCCCATCGCATCTGCATTCCGTTGACCCGTTACGGTCGTCAACGCAAGGCTGGTGCGTCGTTGGGCTGTTGTGTGCCGCTGGCGGTCGGAATCGCGTTGGCGGTGCTGGGCTGGGCATTCCGCTAGTCCACGTAATTGTTTTGCAATCGATCCACGCAACGGATATCATTCGGCGACATCCCATCCTTCAGTAAAAGTAGTTCGGGGCTTGGGCTTGGGTCATTTCACGGGCATTTCAGTGGAGGTACGCTATGAGGTTCGGGGCTGTGCTCATTCTCATCGGGTTGTTTGGTTCGATATCGCTTGCCCAGATGTCGCCAGAAGAGGCGCAGAAGCGGCTTGCGGCGCGGCAGGCGGAACGGGATGCGCAGAAGAACAAACTGGTCCAGATCCGACAGGGTGACTTGGACACCATGAAGGCCGAGATTGAGGCGCTCAAGTCCGAAATCGCCGCCCTTAGGGCCAAGCTTGCCGCAACCGCTACACAGAATCCGGCGAATGCGGATTCCCCGGTGGTGGTCGATCCATCCGACCCGCTACACGTGAAGGCAGCGCCGGGGCTGAAATTCTCAACTTCCGTCGACGTGGGTTCCAGCCGACAACAGTTGGCGACTTTTATATCACTGCACAAGCAGCACTTCCGGATTGGCAGGGACGTGAACAGCGCGGCCGATCACCAAGAGGAAATGACGGTTGAGATTTGGTACAATGACGAGGTTTACACCGGGACAGTTTCTAACGGCGCGCAGACCTTCCACAATTACCGCAAGGAAAAAGCCGTCCTGCATTCCATCGACGTGGTGTTGGTCAACGGCGTGATTGCGCAGATGTCCGGGAAAATCGATGTGGATGCCGAAGTCGACGCAAAGCGCGCAGAGGCTGCCGCTGAAACAAGAATGCGGGACAACGTACACTCAAGGGGTCGCGCAGGATAGGCAGCAACGCGGGAGTGGTCCGTCGATAGAAACGCCGCCGGCTGTGGGCAACGTGGCCGGCGGGCGCTCCTGAATGGCTGGCATCATACCGGGTGCGTACTCGCTTCGCACACGGCTTCTGGCTCCGATTCAGTAGAACATCCCGATCCGCCGGGCGAACTCCCGGCACTTGGCCTGATTGTGGGCGTTGGCCGGTTGGCGAGCATTACAGCATCCTCATCAGAACGATCCATCAACCTTGAACAGCCATCGCGACTCGCGGTCAATTGCCTTCTCGAAACCGTTGGCTCTGGCCCATTCGGTACAGGCGCGGCGGTTGTATGCCTGTGCCGGGTTGGCGGCGATGTTTTCCTCGCGTCCCCAAAACGCGTCGTGACCCTGGTGGTAGATGATGGGCGGATCGATTTCCGCATCGGGGTAATACTTCCGGCAGATCCAGCGATACACGAAGTCCCACCCTTCGCAGCCGACGAACAGGTCCGGAAATTCTTCACGGTGCTGCCGCCAGAATGAGGCCCGGAAGGCGAACAGGTCTGTTCCGGGGTGTGGCTTGGAACGTGACAGATCGGCGTGCGACCGGGGCGTGTCCGAGTGATGCACGTCGATCCTCCGGCTGAACGCGCACGGTCCCATCGCCAGCTTTCGCCGCAGGACCGCATCTGATTCCGGGACCAGACAGATGTCGGTGTTGGCGTAGACGACGATCCCATCTTCACCGGCGGCCTCGGCACCGAAATCGATCAGGTCGCGCACATAGGGGATCTGTCGCGTGTCGCCGATTGCCCGGCTCGTTCGGGTATGCGGGCCGATCGTATGGATGGCCAGCCTCCAGCCACGTTCGCGCACCAACGATTCCCACGTCCGGCGGGCGGTGTTGAAACGCTGTTGCTCTTCTGGGTCCGTGTCGTACCAGTTGGCCGCCAGTGCGATCGCGCATGCGGGCCGGCGATTGCGGACCAGCGACGCCAGCATGGACTTCCCGGCAGTCGTTGTGGTTTCCGAGTACCGCAACGATCCTACCCAGTGCTTCCGCGGCTCGGCGGAATGCCACGCCGGACCTCGCGAGTCGTTGGCCGGGACGGTGTCGCGCAAGAGTGCGATTGTCGGTTTTCCGAACGCATACGACAGGTGCAAAGGCAGGCTGTCCGACAGCAGCAATACGTCTGCAAGTTCCATGGGCCCCAGCAGGTGATGCACCTTCGGCAACACGAGGTGGCCGAGATTCACGAGCTGGTAATCGGTGAATTCCTCCCTCATCCATTGTTCCAGTTCCGCGGGATGGGGGAACGGCGCGGAGTGTCCCTTGAGGCAGTAGGCGAGTATCGGTCGGCCGTCCCGCTCTCCGATGAGCCTTTCGATGGCGGCGGCTTCGCCTTCCCGGTCCCGGCGGTCGAAGACCAGCGGCAGATCGTGGTACAGGTGCTCGCATCCGGCTCGAACCCACGGTTCCAGCATGCAGTTGCGCGCGGGCCTCGGCAGGCCGGTCGGGTTCCCGTAAACCTGCGTGGCCTCGATGCGGTCGAACCTCCGGCGGCGGGCGGTGGCGATGGCTCGCCGGACCTCTGTGAACTTCCCGTCGAACAGCACGGGCGTGACGTAGCTGACGGCTTCCAGGATCGGCGCAAATTCCGGCGTGACGTAGCAATGGATGGGTTCCCGCTCGATCAATGCGCGTTCCCGCATGAGGGGCAACACGTTCACGATGTCTCCCGACCGTCCGAGCTGGATGAAGGCCGTTCCCGGCGTCCGGCACAGCGGGCCGTCTAGTCCGGCCGATACCGCGTCGGCGACAATCGAGAAGTCACGCAAAGCCTCTGAATACAGAATGTGGTCCACCCAATGAGTTCTCTGTGGCGTGCCGCGTTGAGGATCGTCCAGCGACAGTCCTACCGTGGGGATCGGCGGCTTGTGCGTGCGGTTGGCATAGCCGAGATGAAGCGTGCCGGAGTCGGTGCTGACCAGCAGGTCGGCCGCATCGTACAACCCCATCAGGTCGATGATCCTCGGCGCGCGAACGCCACCAAGGTCAAGGAATCTCGCGTGCGGGAACCGCTGACGTAGAAATGCAAGCAGTTCCGGCCCCTTTGGAAACGCCGCAGGGCGTCCCGCAGCCCGGAAATGCGTGGCGTTGAACAGGACCAGCGGCCCCGAACCCGGCGGCAGGTGTTGACGCACAACTTCAGCCTCGGCGTCGGCGTCGCGGGCTTCGCTCAAATCCAGCGGCAGCTTCTCCATTAGTTCCAGCGGGCACCCAGTCCGCTCCCCTTGGACCGACAGGTAATCCCTCCCCGCAGGCCGATCCCACGAGAATGCCGTAACTCGGATTTCCTCGAAGTCTCCGGCCCTCGCCTTTGGCAGCAGTGATTCCAGACTGGCGTTGGGGTGCGCCTCCACTTTCAACCACGCAAACCGTTCGCAGACGGATCGGTAGAGTTCATCTACGAAAACCGTAACGTGCTGGCCGTGATCGGCGAGCCACTTGAGCGAGGGCAGCAGCGACAGCAGATCCCCCGCCCGGCCGGGCTGAACGATCGCCACCCTGACCGCTGCCGGCCAGCGCCCCTCCGGGCAGTGCTCATGCGCCAGCGACGTTTTGGGCATCAGGTGACAGCCGCACGCCCTGCACTTGGCGAGCTTGCCATCGACCATAATCGCCTGTGGGCAATCCATGCACGTCCGTCGCCGCACGTGCTGCACCCACTCCGGGGCCGCGTCGATTCCCAATTTGGCCTTAGCGAGCCCGGCAGCCCCCTTGATGAGCCAGGATAGACCGCCCCGTTTCACTGGGGGCGCGGCGAATACGGCCTGGTGTAGACTGCTCTTGCGGGCGGGATCGTCGCTGCCCTTGCCGAACCGTGCTCGGGGGCAGTACCCGACGCGGCAACACTCTTGATACACGAGGTTGTCGGGGCCAGATGCGACGCATTGGTTGTGCGCGCGGTCGGGGCATTTGCGACAGATGGCGACGCGGTTTCCGAGATCGTTCATGGGTAATACTCCCCGTCGCAGCACGGCGTCAGGACCACGGAACCGCCCTGGCCGATCACCAGAAATCCGGAGAGGTTGTTGTCGATGCCGAGCTTTTCCCCGCCGGCATAGGCCGTGTTCAGGTCGGGGATCCCGAGCGTGTTGGGCACCGTCATGGGCGACGTGAAGCCGTTGTCGCCGATCGCGCCGGTG
>Ga0134125_10006890_pt1 | contig 12845 bp, 12 predicted proteins | sample KB31751_FD_96464 | JGI IMG/M metagenome (GOLD analysis project Ga0134125, IMG submission 96464) | Terrestrial soil microbial communities with excess Nitrogen fertilizer from Kellogg Biological Station, Michigan, USA - KB3-175-1 | ecosystem: Environmental > Terrestrial > Soil > Unclassified ... | reverse complement strand
GCCGAGCGGTGTGGTGTTTATTGCCGAATCTGCGATTGGGTGCCGGCGAGCAACGCGCGCTGAATTTGCATGCACTCTTCTCCGGATAGACGAACGCGGGTTCTATTCATCAACTCCGCCCTCCTCGCTGGTGCGGACACATCGATCCATTTCCTGCTTCTGCGCAATTTGTCGCAAGACCAATTCGAGTTGCACGCCGCGGGGCAACCGGGGTGGCCCGCACCGGCGTTCGACGAGTTGCGTACCATTCCAGGCATCGCACTGCGTCCGACGAACTTTGGGCCGTCACTGTGGCGACGATCCAATCTTCAGAAGCTTGTCAGCATCGCTGGCGCTCCGCCGGCGGCAGCGAGCCTTGCGGGGCTCGCCCTGTACATCAAGCACCACAAGATCGAGATCCTTCACTCTACCGACCGGCCACGCGACGCCATTGCGTGTGTGGTCCTCGCAGCCCTCACAGGGGCCAAGGCCGTCGTCCACGCGCACGTCAACTATGGCGACTGGATGAGCCGTGGGGTTAGATGGGCTTTCGGCCGGGCAGACGCGATTGTTGGCGTATCGCGCCATACGGCGAGAACCTTCGTGGAGGCAGGCTATCCACGCGACCGCGTGCATGCGGTTCTCAATGCCGTCGAACCCTCACGTTGGGACCCGTCGCTGGATCCTGCGCCCGGACGCGACTCGCTCGGTGTGCCGGATGGTGCACCACTCATTGTCAGCGTTGCGCGTCTTTTTCCCGGGAAGGGACACGTGGAACTTCTAGGCGCGCTCGCGCTGGTCAAGCGCGAATATGAGAACGTGCGGCTTGCAATTGTTGGCTCGGACTACCCCGCCGACAGCGGCACGACCCGGATGCTCAAGGAGCACGCGCGCAACCTCGGCATTGGGGAGAACGTGGTGTTCACCGGCCAACGCTCGGACATAGCGTCGCTGCTGGCGGCCTGCGACGTGTTCTCGCTTCCGAGCTCCGAGGAGCCGTTTGGCCTTGTCTTCGCCGAAGCGATGGCGATGAAGCGACCCGTTGTGGCTTTGACCAATGGAGGCACTCCAGAGGTCGTCGAGCACGGCAAGTGCGGCCTGCTCTCCTCTCCTGGCGACATTGATATGCTAGCCGCCAACCTCCTGAGGCTGTTGGGTGACCCCGCGCTGCGCGCCCAATTTGGGGAATATGGCCGCTCGCGGGTCGAAGAGCACTTCACGCCGCAGCGCATGGCGTCAGATTTTGCCGCACTCTACGCACTCATGTTGGAGTGAAGCGATTTCCTTCCAACCCCCTGTGACTCAGTACACACGCAGCTTACTGAACCATTGAGCGCACGAACAGGTAACCTTTTCCAAGCGCTGGCAGCGAGGCGAAAGCGCGCTCTTGGAGCCTGCCGCTGAGGTCCTGAGTGTACCGGTTGGTAAGCAGGGCGATCTTGCCGCCATGGGCCGTGTACGGGTCGGTGAGATCGCTGCCGCCGTTTTCCCACGTGAACGCGAGCATCGGGCGGATCGCGTTGCTCATATTCGGCATCCCACGGTGCCAAAGCATGGACGATCGGACGATCACGTCTCCGGCACTCATACTCATGCGAATCGCGGGCTTTCCGGAAAGGGCATACTGCCAGTATTTATACTCGCGTGAGTGAGTGCCCGGCGTGACCTCCATCGCGCCATTGTTGGGGTCCGTATCGATGGGCGCGACATTCACAATGAGGAAAGGCGTTGCGGCGGTGCCATCGGCGTGCGGGTTTTGAGCGCTGCTGTTCGGCAGGTTGAGATTGCATCCGATATTGGGCATACTTGTTGCGGATGGTGAAAGTTTCCTGACGAGATCGAAGACGCCATACTGCTCGAGTTCGTCGTATACAAATCGCGACTGGACGCCGGGGAAACAGTTGAGATGGCCACTTATCGTGCCACCGCCCGAGAACAGCTCACCATTTTCGCGGGCGCGGGCATACTCGTTTCGCAACTCGTCGGTCAGTGCAGCGAGCCGCGACTTTGAGACCACGTTCGGCAACGTCACATAACCTTCGCGTTCGAAGGCGGAGTGAAGATCCTGCATCTGGTGACTCTGCAGCGTCATAGACGTTCCTCTATCAAACGACTTCTCTGATCGACACTTCTATCACGGCCAGTAGTTCAGTGAACTCCGAGCGCGCGCCCCGGGAAGATAGCGGCTCAAAGACTAACGCGCCACCCCTACGGAGAAGCGTCACTAATGCCTCATGAGTTCGATTCTCATTCGGGAGGAGCTTCGTACGAAGATGCCCGCACCGCTTGGCAAGGCGCTGTCCGATGGAGGCGAATCTCGCCCAATTGCGACGACACAAATTAACCACGTGAGCGAGCCTGCACCCATCATGGTATCCAGATACTTCCAACGACAATGCTTCATCAAGGCAGCAGGACTTGGTCCATGCGGCGAGACTTTGCAGGTTGCGTCGTCAAATTCATGCGTCCACCGATCCGCCTTCGCTACTTTCCAAAAGCTCCTTTTCGTGCCGACGCCGCCTTCAATCTTAAGCGCATCGCGACCGCGCGACGGCGGACGCGCTATTGTCACCAATGGGCGCCAACGTCGGATCATTACCCGTCGGTCAGGTCCAATATTGCAAGCCCGCAAAATTGCTCGGCACACAGAGCCGGGGCGATAACCACCGCCGAGTGCGCGAGAGCGGGGGCGAGACTGACGACGGTCAATCGATTGACTTCCGACGAACCCGGCGATAGCCAAGGCGCGTTGCATGAGTACCCGGAGATCCTGCAAACCGTCAGGTGTAATCGCCCGCAAGATCGATGTGCAATGGTACCAATTGGCACGCCGTCTCCCAGGCAAGACACCACCCCACAGGACGAAAATGATCAGATATTTGGGGCAGCTACGTTTGGCTAGGTCACGGCCTGGGGTCAGCCGCGTCAATGCTTGCTGGCCTGTGAGGTCGATGAAATGAGTCTAGGGAGGCTTTATCCCATCCTCAGAGCGGTGCAGTCTTATGTCCCGTTCACGCGACGCGCAAAGTTCGAATTCTATCTTCGTTTGACGCGACATTTCGGTTTCAAGATCGAAGATGATTTCCGTCTTCTTAAACACCTCGACACGGTCGATTTGGCCATCGACATTGGCGGCAATTGGGGCCAATCGATCGAGGCGCTGCGGTGGACGTGCAGACCTCAAAGAATCGTCAGCATTGAGCCCAACCCGTATTTGAGTGGAATTTTGAGGTCACGGTACAAAGCACAACCCGAGATCACGATCCTGCAGAATGCGATTTCGGATGCGCCTGGCGAACATCAGCTTTTTGTGCCTCGTTACCGCGGATTTATCTATGATGGGCTCGCCTCGCTCGATAAAACGAGCGCTTTGGAGTGGCTCAACGAAGACACTGTTGCGGGATTTGACCATGTCAAGCTCCGTATCGAACAGCACAATGTTAAAATGATTACGCTCGACTCGTTGAACCTCCGCCCGGACGTAGTCAAAGTCGATGTGCAAGGTTATGAACTGCAAGTGCTCAAAGGGGCCGCGGATACCTTCACGCGATGCCAGCCAATTACGATAGTGGAAACGCCGAGCAACCCGGTTGTTTCTCTTCTCGCCGACTATGGCCTGCTTCCATTCAGGTACAGGGCAGAGGCTGACCGGCTCAGCAAAGGCGACACAAGTGGACTCAACACAGTGTTCCTGGGCGCCAGAGATCGTCAGCGTTTCGGGGCGTTGATTGAAGGATCCTAATGTCCTATCAGGACCATTAATATCGGGACCATTAAAATGGCGTCGCGGGCTTCCATTAACCCGGCCATTGTCAAATGAACGCCCGTTTTGAGGAAGCGGTTTTAAATAGCCAGCATGATCGCCGCGAAAATACGTTTCGTGAAATTCGGCTGGCCTGGACGCCGCCTCGCAGACGCAACGGGCGTTTTGTTCGCGATATCGGAGATCAATAAGCTCAAGGAAAGTTAATGGTTAAAGCCGGACTTTAACGTTCAGGGTTAAGCTTTATTTTAACGGCACTGGCGCGAACCGAGCCAACGGGCTAGCAAACCTGGGCCGCAGTGCTAAACTTGCTTCTTGGGTATTAAAGTCTTCTACCGATAGCGTTCGGTGCACAATTAAAATTGAGTGAAAACCATGGTCTCCATTGACGACAACCACGTGACGGACGACGCAGCTCCCCGCGCGGTCGGGCCAACGCAACCCGAAATTGCAGATATCCTGGGGATTGCCCGTCGGGGTTGGTTCTTCATAGTCGCCGGCACGACATTCGGGCTCGTCTGCGCATTCCTGTTATTGTCCATTATCCCTCCCGTCTACAAAGCGAGTTCCCGCATCGCATTCGAACGAACGCTGCCGCGGTACATGCAAACGAACAAGGTCACCAACGAGCCGATCATCGACGACTATGACACGTTGGGCCAGACCTACGTAATCTCCTCCGAGAGCATCCTGTTGCAGGTCGTCAAATCGCTGGCGCTAGCGAGCGACCCCGATTTCGCGGGAAAGAAGGACAACAAGACCCTGGGCTCGCGCGTTCGGAACTTTTTTCAGAATATTTTGGGAACCCCGAGTTCTGCGAAAGAGCTGGCCGACGACCAGGCGATCCAACCTCGCAAGGATCCGGAGAAGGTCGCCTTTGACAGCGTCACGCGTAATTTGACAGTCGCTAGAGAGGAGGTGGCGAGTGTCATAACGATAGCTTTTACGTGGAAGGACCCCGTGAAGGCGGCAGCGATTGTTAACTCGGTTGTCGACACTTACATCAACGATAGTTTGGCCGAGAAGGAGAAATCGACGGTTGTCGCCCGTAACGTTATGCAGGAGCGCGTAGAAGAGCTGAAGCAACAGGTGAAGGACGCGGACCGTGCGGTCACCGAATACAAGTCTGCCAACCATCTGGTTGGCACCGACCAGATGACGCTTTCGCACGGACAACTCAATATTCTGCAGACCCAGCTGACAAGGACTCAACTCGCGATGGCAGAAGCAAAGGCCCGCATGGAGCGGGTCGCGGCGGACCCTGACGCGAGTGCGACCTTATCACCGGACAACGAGCTCATCAAAAAGTTGCGCGCGGAGATGCAAGAGCTTTCTACTCGTGCAAACGATATCGAAAAGCTCGTTGGAAAAAACCATTTGGCCGCAACCAAGCTCCGCATCCGGATCGAGGACATACGCCAAGCGATCGACGTTGAGCAGAAGCGTATTGCCGGAACGTTTGAGAAGGATTACGAGCTTGAACGTCACCGATTTGACGAAGTTTCAGCGGAAATCGCGCGCGTGATAACTTCAGAGGGTGTTGGTGGCAATGCACAGGCTCACCTGCGCGAGCTTGAGAGTGCCGCGGAAGCTCTGCGGATCCTATACAATCGGGGAATGCAGCAGCTCAGCGAGATGAGCAAGGTTGACGCCCAGCCCTCGGCTACGCCGTATGCTCGCGTTCTCGTGCGTGCCATTCCGCCCTTGGAGACCGAATCGTCAAAGAAGCGATTCCTGATCATTGCCGGCGGATCGATGATGGGGTTGCTCCTGGGAAGCGCCTTCGTATTCTCAAGGAGCTTTCCATTTGGCGTTTTCAGAACATCCCAGCAGGTAACTAACGCGACCGGGTTCCCCTGCGCTGTCCTGCCGGCGATCCTTACCGCCGAAGAGCAGGCCTCGTTGATGACCGGTGAATATGTGTTGGACTGGCCCTATTCACGGTTTGCCCAAACTCTGCGTACTGTCTGGGCCACGATCAATATCGCCCAGAGGAAATCTGGTGCGAAGGTCGTTTGCGTTGTCTCCTCAAATCCTGGAGAAGGTAAAACAACCGTCGCAATCAATCTCGCGGCGCATTTTGCTCTGCGCTCGACCACGCGCGTGCTCGTCATCGATGCCGACTTCCACCGCCAGTCGCTGACGAACAGAGTGGCTCCCGATGCACACGTAGGCTTCAAGGAAGCGCTGGAGGAGCCAACGGCTCTCGCCAAATACGTCGTCAGGAAAGAACGCCTGAATCTGGACACCCTCCCCTGTCCTGCTCCCGATCGAATGCCCAATGCAGCCGAGTTGCTCGCATCAGCGGAGATGGAACAGCTAATCAAGGTCGCGCGCGAAACCTATGACTTGGTGATCATCGAGGCACCCCCGATGGCTGCGGTCGTCGACTACAAGATGATCGCGCGGCACTGCAACGGTTTCATCTTCGTCGTCGAGTGGGGGAAGACAAGTCAGCGACTGGTTCTCGAGTGTCTTTCCGACGCTTCGGCACTCATGGATCAAGTCCTGTGCGTTGTCCTGAACAAGGTGGATCCCGCCGCGCTGCGGAGCATCGAGCACTATAAAGGCGATGGATTCCACGCCTATTACAGCGATCAGAAGCGAGCGTGAAATCTCTGGCCATCCGGTCGGTACGCATTTGGCGGCTGGGATACAAAGCAAGAATAACAATCAGGGCCGCCGGAATGCCTCCGTCCGCAGGCTGCCGATCTGACGACAACGCGCACAGCGTCGAAATCTCGCAGGTGTACGACCCGATAAGCCCGCCCCTGCCGTGACCAAGACAGCTTTCGCGGCCGCGCTATTCATTCCCTGCTCGCACTTCCGGGAATGAGGCCGTTCGTCGCCATCGTCGGAGCCGAATTTTTGGACGAAGGTGCAGAAGGGCTTCCCGACGCATGCACGCCCCGCGCCCGAGCATGTTTCCATGCCTATCCAGTGTTGCTGTGGGAAAAGCTGAGCCGTGCTCCAGCGCCGGCCAAAACCAATCTCAGCGCCGCCGCGGAACGAGGGCTGCACGAGCAAGAATGCCCGGCAAGGCACCCATACATAGTAAGTAGCGGTAGAGTAACCGCTGCGGATCGCTGGCAGCGCGCCACAGCCATTCCAGCCCCCAACGCTGCATCCAATGGGGTGCGCGCACCTGTGTGCCGGCGATGAAATCCAGTCCGGCGCCGATGCAGACAAACGAGATGTTGGGCAGGAGCCGCTTCGCGTAGTCGGCAAATAACTCCTGCTTGGGTGCGCCGAGGGCGATGAAGCAGAGGTCGGCTCCAGAGTTGCCGATTGTCGCAATGCACCGGCGCGCATCCTCGGAACCTGGGTCGAACCCGAGTGGCGGGGCAGAAACTCCGGCGATCGTCAGGCCCGGATTGCGTTCACGGAGAAGCCGCGACGCCTTGGTTACCACCTGGGAGCTCGATCCGAAGAGATAAATCGATTTGCCGGAGCGTGCCGCTTCCGCGCTGATCGGGGCGATCAGGTCTGATCCGGCAACGCGACTAACGCGCTTGCCCCGCAGGTTACAGGCCAATGCGATCGGAAAGCCATCCGCCGTGATCAACCCTGCCCGCCTGTAAGCTGCCCGAAATGTCGCGTCTTTGCGCATCTTGACGATGTGGTCGAGGTTCAGCGTAAAGACATTTTGCGCGGCCGCAGATCCTGCGTCGTGGCAAATGAGCGCAGCCGTCTCCGTCAGTGGAAGCGCACTGATCTTCAAATCTTCAATGTCAGCGTCGGAGTACAAGAGCATCCTCACTCAACGGCTTGCTCAACATAACATTAATACTTTTGTATTTAATTTGTTAAATAAATTTAACGTTTATTATTTACCTGATATTTTGTCAAATTCCTCGACCCACGCCCCTTTTTAAAGGGCAATGCGCATGGACACAAGAGTTGGCGATACCTGCGGACCCGGACTGCAATCAGCCTCTGCCAAAACTTCTACGCGCTCCGCTGCCAGGACCGACGCCTTCACTTGCGATCGGTTCTTATCCAGGCCGATGAAGCCTTACCACTCGCAATTCTACGATAAAAACCCAATTTCCGGATGGCATGCAGGGGGAGAAAGAGAAATTCGCGGAGAGGCAGGACGTCGCGACCAACAGCTGTCCAAGCAAGCGCCGCCCCGACCACAACAAGCAGAGCGCTCAACGACGGAATGGCGAGGGCGGCTGAAGACGCGCCCAGCGCAAATGCTGCGCCACCGAGGAACACGCAGAAGGCCGTGACAAGCACAAGCAGCGACAGAGGAGGCACCGCCATGTCGACGGCAAGCGCAGCCAGGCCAACGCTTCGACGACGCAGCGATCCAACGAGAGCCCCCGGAACCAGGTCGATAATATTCTCGAGATGCCCCTTCTCCCAGCGCTGGCGCTGCGACTCGCTGCCAACCTGCGACGACGGGAAATGACTGCGCACCCTCGCCTCACTCACGAAAAGCGGTGGATAGCCCGCCGAGGCGAGGGCAATGCCGAGAGCGCAATCTTCCGCCAACCGGCTATTTCCCAGGTCACGGTCCACGAGCAGACTGAACGGGAAAGCCATCCCGGTACCGAAGAGCTGAGTTGGTAACCCAAACAACTTCAAGCCAAGCGGCCTGATCCAGTTTTTGACGCGCCAGGCGAAAAGGTTCACACCTTTGCCGGATGGCGCATTTTCCGGCGCCAGCATGAGATAGAGCGACTGCACCGGACGCCCACTTGCCATTGCACTATCCGACATGCGCCTCAACGCATTCTCGCCGAGGCGGCAATCGGCATCCATGATCACAACGACGTCGGGAGGGTTGTGGCCAAGATGCCGCACGCCGAACTCCAGAGCAAAGCCCTTGCCGCGGCGCGCAAGATCAGCGCGAACGGTCACTTCGACGCCTGCTGCCTGGACAACCGCCGCAGTGTCGTCCGTGCAATTATCCGCGACCACGAGGACTCTGTCGTTGGGTCCAAGTTGGGCCTGAACGTCACGGATCGTGGGAAGTATTCCCGCTCCCTCGTTATGAGCGGGAATAAGCACCGCCGTCTTATGGGACACCGTGCCGGGCGCCGCAGCGGGAGAGGTCCTGTCCTTGCGCAAAGCGAGGCAGCCTGCCACGACCTCGGAAAACCAGACCAGCGACAAAAGTGCCGGCAGGCAAACGATGGCAATTACGACGCCACTGAACATGGCTCTTACATCCAGTCTGGAACGCTCTACGGCAGCCTATACCAAACGGCGGCGCGTTCCCCTTCTTATGCCTCGCGGCGTCGGTGACGGCCCAATCTGCGCATCAATGCGTCAGAGGCGGCGCCCCAGCCGAGTTCTTCTCCGAGGTCGGCGCGCCTTAGCAAACTGCAGTATTTAAAGAATCGGTCCGGGTACGCCATCGGCGCGACGTCCTTCCAGTTGCAGTTTTCCTGAAAGCAGCCATTGACGTAGAGTGTTTCTCCACCCCAGTCGAACTTGAGACAATACAGCAGTGATGCAGACGACAGCATGATGTCGCATGCCTCGCGCGGAATATGGCCTCCTGTAATCCCCGGTTTAGGTCCAACGTGAAGGCCTGGTCAAGGTCCGTCACAAAGAGACGAGCGGGCTCCACATGGAGCATGGCGAGCTTGGCGAGGTTCGAAAGCCGGCTGACGCGAAGGTCGGCGCGGTTATGGTAGCATCTCCAGGCCAGACGTGCGCGGACCAGGGTCGGATGGGTCAACGCGCTCAGACGCCGTCGAAAGGTTTGTCCGGCTTGGGTTAAGGTGGCTGCATCTATACGCTCGCGCTGGGTGCGAAGCCTTAGCGTGGGGTCGGCGATCTGCTCCGCGTCGTGCTCGTAACGTGCGATTGCCGACGCGGTGTCATGCGGCTCGCCAACGACCCACCGATCGCCGGGGTACATGACGATCGGCTCCGCCTTGGAGTTCTTACGGATATGCTCGCAAACGTCGCGAACCTTGTTCTTTTCGAAATTCAGGTAGAAATTGTCTTCCGCGCAGAACTAGGAGAAACTCGCAAAGGGTATGACGTAGCGCGGCTTCAAGATCTCGATCTGCAGTTTCACGGTCTCCAGAACGTCCCGCTCGTGATCGAGTCTCCGCTGAACGGCATCATGGTTATTGACCCATTGGGCGTAGGAAAATTGCATGGCGAGCACATCCACCTCGCCTACCAATTCCTTGATGGCGTGCAATTGAGTGGAGGCACCACAATCGTTCAGATTTAGAAACGTGCCCGTCGGCGTACGTATGCACAACCACGAGTCGGCCAGCCAGTTTGTATCATTGGGACAATTCATGACGTGCAGCTGGTCGTCGAGCTTGATCCATGTCCGTGGCTGCAATTCGGTGACCTTGCCGAAGCCGATGCCTCCGCAGTAGCGGATCACCTTCTTGTCGCGCGTCTCCTGAAACAGGACCTCAATGGCGCGGCGATGCTCCGGGGAAATCTTCTTCAGATTGTCGGGCAGGAAGTGGTCCGGGTGTTCGTGGGAAAACCAGATATGCGTGATGTCCTTGAAGTCGTCAAAAGTCATCGCCGACCTTGCCACCAGGTCCCAACCGTCATGAAAGACTTTCCTTCGAGCCAGGGGTCGGCGATCAGGCGGACATTGCCGGATTTCACGATCAGGGACGCATGATTGACGAATTCGATCAACATTACGAGTTAGCTCCTGACCCTCCCAGCCCCCGCTGGAACCACGATATAGTGCTTAGCAAACAATGCCGTCTTGCTGCTGTGTAGCAAGCCATTGGTCTGGTATCCATAGCCTCCTCAATTTACGGAGCGGCCGACAGGGTACACCGATGCGTCGCCAGGCGGCATCGCATCGGCCGCCGATTGCGCTGCTGCGTTCGACGCAATCAAAAGAATAGCGCAAGGTTTTGTTACAACTTCGTGCATTCATCGAGGCAACACTTTAACCATGCCGTCGCCGCGCATCGCCGTTCTTGTTCCCAGTTGCAACGAAGACGTCGCGATTGCCGACACAGTGGCGGGATTCCGTGCCGCGCTACCCTAAGCGTCGCGTGCGGCTTGATTCTCGATACCGCTACGCGCGGACGTCGTGAAATGACGAGGTGCTTTAGGGCGGTGAGTTGCCAACCGGCTCGGACGTCCGGCGGCGCCGCGGCAGTAACGAATTGACCCCGAAGCCGGCGAGTACCACCAGGCTCGGGATGCACGGTGCCGAGTAGCGACCGAGTGCCAGTATCGCCGCGTAGATCAGGTTCATCGAGGCGATCGGCAGGAGCAGGAGCCAGAATTGGTAACCCTTGCCGCGCGCGCGGTACATACCGACGAACGCCAGGATCCATCCGGCCAGCGCGAGGCTTCCGACCAACAGAGAGTTGGCCTTTGTCGTGACGACGTACCAGAACATGAAGGCCGCGATGAAGCACTTCTTCAAATAGGCACCCGGCGCGGACACGATCTTCTGCCAGGCAGCGAGATTCTGAACCCGCTCTGTTTCCGCCTCGTCGCGCTCCCAGACGAGCCCCTGCGACCGAAAGAGCTGGATCTGCATCTCGTTCGCCTCGTGCTCCCCATCAGTGTATGCGCGATCTCGCAGCAGGTAGTAGCGCGGCTGGGCGAACACGTATCCGCGCAGGAATTCGCCGGAGGCATTTCCGCTGATCAACACAAAGTGCCCAGTCACTGAGTAGTTGCGGTAAGTCCACGGCAAGATGAAGAGTCCCATCGCAAACAACAAGGCGGCCACCGGACGCCAACCGGAAAGAACATCGAAGCGCTCAGCGTGTCGAGAATGTTGCCACCAGAGATAAGCGAGGATGAACAGCGCCGGATAGGGCAACGCAACGCCCTTCACCATCGCGGCTGCCGCACAGGACAGGCCGAACCAGAATCCGTTCCAGAGCGTACCTTCTTCGGCAAGGCGAACCGACCGGTAGATTGCAAGCGTGTACAGGAACGTAAGGAAAGTTTCGAGCTGAATGTCGGGGATGTAGCGCAGCACCATCGGATGGAATGCCGTTGCGATGGCCGCGAGGATTCCGGTACGTAGATTGAACACGCGCCGCCCGATTTCGAATGCAAGGAGCGCCGTTCCCGCGGCAAGCACCGCCTGAAAAACCTGGATCACGTGCGGCATGACACCGAAGATAATGTACAGCAGTGCGATCAGTGCCGGGTAGAGCGGCGGACGCCGTATCGTAAGCGGGGCGCCGTCGTATCTGAGCCCGTTACCGAGCGCAATGTTACGGCCGAGTTCAGCAAACTTATAAAGGTCGTTGGTTTGCTCGACGAGCCCCTGCTTGTCCCAGAGAACAAAGACGGTCAGCAAGCCGATCGCGAAGGCCCCTGCAAAAACCAGGAGGCGTAACCGGAAAAGACCTGACAAAGCGCGAAATCCGTTCGTCGCTTCCCGCGAATGTAGCATAGAACCTATACCTGCATCACCCTGACCACGCAACCAAGACAACCGGTTCACGGGCATCGGATATTCGCATGCCAGTCACACCTTATCTATTGCGAGGTCCTCGGATCCAAATTCGCCAAAGGCGGCAACGCACCCTCAATAAAATTTCAGAAGTACAATCGTATTCCGACTTTTTCGACGTCCACATGACGGTTCTGCGAAACATGGATCACGATGCTGCGGGCGCCTGGTGCAAGATCGCCGATCGAAATTCGACAGAAGTGCCTGGTTCATCCTCCACCTTCGTTGGTTGCGTCACATTAACGTCGCGCCTTGATTGCTACCATTGTCCCAGACGTAAGCGTGATATCGCCTTTCCGCTAATTTGATTTCCCAGCATTTTGTCGAGGTAGGCATGTACCGGCCAGACAAGCGCTTCGACGTCAAATTGCGGCTAGGTGAAATCGATCGAAGGTTCAACGAGCTCATCGTTGTCTCGTCACAGCTTGCCCACATGGCTGCGCAGCTAACTCGTCTTCGCAAGATGAATGCGAGGGTGCTTCTTCATCCATCGCAGCCCTTTAAACCATCGCAGAACCGACGCCTGTCATTCAAGAAATTGCGACAAAATCGGTCGACGCAACTTTCGCGCAGGTGTTGAGCACTGACGTTCCTTCGCGCTACCAGCATCCTTGAGCCAGACACGGAAGGAAAGCGCGCGCCTTACCTCCGACTCCCAATCGTACGGGT
>Ga0134125_10006888_pt1 | contig 12846 bp, 13 predicted proteins | sample KB31751_FD_96464 | JGI IMG/M metagenome (GOLD analysis project Ga0134125, IMG submission 96464) | Terrestrial soil microbial communities with excess Nitrogen fertilizer from Kellogg Biological Station, Michigan, USA - KB3-175-1 | ecosystem: Environmental > Terrestrial > Soil > Unclassified ... | reverse complement strand
TCGGGGCCGCACTCAGGTGGTCGCGGATTGCGCTTGGCTCCTGCGTATCCCGGATCGTTTCCGTCGTGCCGTCGGCCGCCCCCGAAGGGGGAACATGTCGGTGGGTATCGGGCCCATGGCCTATTGTGATCCGAGCCGCCATTGGGTCAGGGACGTCGAGCGATATCACGAGCTCATCGACAGGCTGGCTGATTTTGGAAGCCTGCTTATCGCGCGTGGGTACCGGCTGAGCCTTTTCAGCAGCGACATCTGGTTCGATTCCCGTGCGACCGCCGATCTTGAAGCCGCCATCAGGGAAAGGAGCAGCGAGGCGGCGCGACACCGGGTGGTGCGAGAGTCGGTTTCGAGCATTGAAGAGTTTCTGGGCTGTCTGCAGCGCGTGGACTGCTACGTCACGTGTAGATTTCACGGGGTCGTTCTTTCTCATCTTTTGGGTGTCCCCGCCCTCGCGATCGCGCCACATCCGAAGGTGACGACACTGATGGAGGAGGCGGGTCTTTCCGATTACTGCATCGACATCTCCCAATGTCGGCCCGACTCTCTGATGCTCAAGTTCGATCGCATGGTCGGGAAGCCGAAGGAGGTCAAGGGGCGCATCCGAGATCACGTATTGATTTGTCAGGGGGCGCTAAGACGGCAGTTCGATCATCTTTTTCCCGCCACGGCCGGCGGCGAACGGCGCCTTGAAAAGAGGATGATATGAGCGCGCAGCGGGGACCTTTGGTCAGCGTGGTTACGCCCGTCTACAACGGCGAGCAATACTTGCGGGAATGCATCGAAAGCGTTCTCGCGCAGACCTATCAACATTGGGAATACATCATTCTCAACAACTTCAGCACGGACAAGACGCTCGAGATCGCCGAGGGATATCGTCGGAAGGAGCCACGCATCCGCATATGGAGCAACGACCGCCTGCTGCCGATCATCGAAAACCATAATAAGGCGTTCAGCCTGATCGATCGCGATAGCAAATATTGCAAGGTGGTTTCCGCCGACGATTGGCTGTTTCCGGAATGTATTGCCAGAATGGTCGAGCTCTCTGAGGAAAATCCGTCCGTGGGCATAGTGGGAGCGTACCAGCTAAGCGGCGGTGACAATCAATGGTACGTTCGGAACAACGGCCTGCCCCACTCGAAATCGGTGGTTCCGGGACGCGAAGTCTGTCGCGCCCAGCTGCTGGGAGAGCTGAGCGTGTTCGGAAATCCGACCTCCAATCTTTACCGCGCGGACTTGGTCCGCAGCACGAGCACATTCTATCCCAACGCGACGGCCGAGGCCGACGTCAGTGCAATCTTCGAGCATCTCCAAAGCGCGGACTTCGGGTTTGTCCATCAGGTGCTTTCGTTTGAAAGACTCCACGAGATCAGGGTGACGGCCGTCTCGCTCGATCGCAATGCATATCTGTCGGCGGCGATTGACGATTGCCAAAAGTACGGACCGATATATTTGACGAATGCGGAGCGCCAGCACCGCATCAATGACTTGCTCAAATCATACTACAGGTACCTGTCGATCAGCGCGCTTAAGCGCAGAAAGAAGGAGTTCTGGGAGTATCATTCGACGAGGCTTCGAGAGCTCGGCTTTCCACTCGATCGGGTGAGGCTCTTACGAGGAATTTCATTGAAGGTGCTCGACTTGTTGTCGAATCCGAAGGGAACAATGCAGTTGATAACCAGGCGCCGTGCGGTTCACCGCTGACCGCTCGGTGCGGAGCGAGCCCGGCCAAATCGCCGCAGTGCCGTGCATTCCGACCGTTTGGGGTTGCGCGGAGGGGGCGGATGCGGGCGCCTCATCGGCTCGGTCCGCAATCATCGCGCAATAGCGCTCTGGAATCTCTATGGCGCCAAGGAGTCGCGGCCTCGAAAACCATCGGCCGTCAGCGCTTAGGGAGCCACCCGGTGAGCCGAAGGGCATGTTCGCGGATGATGAAATAGCACTCGCATGCGCCTGTCTCCAATCCAATCGGATCCAATATGCGAACGTGACCTCGCCGGGAAGCAATCAGGCCCGCCTTTTCGAGATCGCGGGCGATCAGGGTCACGCTCACACGACGGACACCTATCATTGCTGCCAAGAGCTCCTGGGTGAGGGGAAGATCGTCGGCCTCGAGCAGGTCTCGACATTGGAGAAGCCATCGGCAAACCCGCTCGTGAGCCGAGTGAACGGCGTTGCATCCCGCAATTCGACAAATTTGCGTGCAGAGGGCCTGTTCGTGCCGCCGCAGGCATTTGGTCAGCGTCTCGCTCAGCTGCGCGCAGTCCTCGAGGTCAGCCCTGTCGATCCTGTCGGCGATGCCGGCGACGTGAGCCGTGATCAGGGCTGGCGATCTTGGGTCTCCGAATAGCGCCGACAGGCCGAGTGCCGTATTGGAACCTAGCAATGCAGCCTCGGCGATCCGCCCATCTGAAAAGGGGACAAGAATGGAGGCGATGCCGGACCGTGGAAAATAGACGTGCCGCACTTCCTCGCCCGCGACCTGTAGCACTTGCATTTTCGTCAACGTGACGGCGTGCAAACGCGGTTCGAGCAATGAGCGGTCCACACAGGATAAGCATGCCAGGAAGTGATTTTGGTCGCGAGGAGCCATCACGCGTTCCGCGACTGCGTCGGCTCGGCCGGCTGCGCCGGACGCCAGCAGAGACGGAAACGCGCGAGAAGGAACCTTCGTTGCGTCTCTCTTCGAATACACCGAACGGCTTGCGTCGAGGCGTCCAGCATCGATATCGCCGCGGATCCAGAGGGGCGATGTGGCTGCGGGCGGGCCAACGACCACATCGACTGCGGCAGTGGAGGACCGGCTGCAACGTCGTGGTGTCGCCCACGCGACTATCGAGACAAACGCGCGCTCGAAGCCCTCCAAGCGTCGTACCGCGATTACTCCGGCCGCGCCGAAGAGGTGCCGACAAGGCGAGCGGAACGCCGAGATCAATGCCTGTCACGCCGACGTCCATTAAAGCGTGATCGAAGAATAGCCGAGGCGACCGTTGCGATGACGGCGAGAGCGATCGAGAGATAAAAGGTCGCCTGATATCCGAAGCGATTCATAATATCTGCGTAAATGACAGGCGCGGCCGCGGAAACGAGGAAACTGGGCGTGATCAGCTTTCCCACAAACGTGCCATAGATCCGATGATCGAACAGGACCAGCGGCATTGTTCCGCGCGTAATGGTCACAATGCCATTGCCGATCCCGTAGAGCAGCGCGAACGCGACCGCGGCGACGCTGTATTCTCCGCCGAAAGCGCCAAAGATAAAGCAGATCAGCAAAATGACGGTCGCTGCGAGATTGAGCGTGAGCGGCCGAATATGCCGGCCAAACACGACTTCGAGGAGGCGGGCCGAAGATTGACCGACGCCGCGTAACGTAGCGATCCAGACCGAGGTGGATGCAGCCAGCCCGAGGCCGCCCAGGATGGCGATCATCTGTGCGGACATCGCGGCGTTTAGAAAGTTGGTGAGCGCCGTGATGACCACGTAAAGGGTGCTCGCAACAATTACCTCGTATTTGTCGACGGCGAGCGGATCGTCATCCGGATCATCCGCCTTGCGGTTCGGCTGGCAAGGATGGCGATGGTCCGGGAGGGTAAAATATAGCGGTACCGTCACGACAGCGAGTGCGGCGTAAGCGAACAGTGCGTTGCGCCACCCGAAATGTTCGGAAAGCGTGTGGCCGATCGGCCAGAACATGGTCGATGAGAGGCCGCCGAACAACGTGATCTGAGACATGGGCCCGCGTGCCCGCGGACCGCCGATCCGCGCGAGCGCAGCGAAGGCGGCATCATAGAGCGTAAGCCGCATGGCGGCGCCCAAGCAGGCCCACCACAGATAATAGCTTATGAGCGAGTGAGATAGGCCGAGACCGACGCAAGCCAGGGCGTTGAGAACCGAGCCAACGATCATGGTGTTGCGTCCGCCGTAGCGGTCGATGGCGAGGCCAGCGACCGGAGAGGCCAAGCCCATGACCAATAGGGCGAGCGCAAAGCCGCCATACACCGCGCTTTGGGACCAATGCAGGTCAGCTTGGATCAACGGGCCGAAGCCGCCGATTAGATAATACGAAATGCCCCACGTAATGAGCTGCGAGAGGCCCAGGCAAAGGACGGTCTTGCGGGTAATCATGCGGCATTCCGTCTGGACTTGAAGGCCGAACGGTCTACCGCGGCAGGTGCGGAGTCCAACTAATGCGTATCCCGGTCGCGCAACGTCATTTTGAGAAACTCAAACATGCGGCGCCATGCATCCTCCGATGTGTCTCTGAGATACATTTTTGGTCTCGAGTAGTCTTGAAACGCGTGACCGGCGTCTTGATAAACGTGAAAATCGTGCTGGATATGGTGCTCTTTGAGAGCGACAATCAGGCGATCAATCTCGTCGAGTGGAACGACGTGGTCATGATCGCCATAAAGGCCCAGGATGGGCGCCTGAATATCGCGAATAAGAGTGATGGGCGCAGGCATGCCTTCGCCTTCGGTCTTGAATATGCCGCCGCCATAGAGAACGACGGCGGCTTTCATCTGCGGCATGACGGCGGCGCCGAGAAAGGCCGAGCGGCCACCCATGCAGTGGCCGACAATGCCAAGGGCATCTGCGCGGACCGATGGTTGGCGCGCGAGAAGGTCCGCGGTCGCACGCAGGTCGGCGACGACGTTGGTGTCACTCATGGTTTTGCGCGACTTCTCCCAGGTCTCTTCGGCAGGCCGGCGGTGATACATATTCGGGATGGCGACGACGAAGCCGCCGGCAGCGAGGCGCCGGCCGGCGTCCACGGTGAATTCATCGACGCCTTCGCGGTGATGACAGAGAATGAGCCCAGGCGAGGGAGACGTGGCGCCATCGGGCTGCATGAGCCTGATCGGCATGGTGCTGCCGGACACGTCTACCTTCATGTCAGCTTCCATAACATCCTCGTATGCTGCCGAATGCCAGCGGGTGGCATGCTGTAGTGTGCCCGAGCAGAATGACGTGCGTGACCTACGTGTGATCCGAGATCACCGGTGCAAAAATCGTATCGACGTCGATCGGCCGATCGATAAAGCCCTGATCTTGCAGGTAGCGCGCCAGCGCGACGAGTGAGCTGCGGTTGGCGTCGACGCCATAGCAAAACGGATCGCCGCCGAAGAGGTCGTCGATTTCATCGATGTCATGCGCAAGCCACGGCAGGGCATAGCGCATCGCGCCGCTGAAGCGCATTTCGCGATCTGCAAGCTGTTTGGCCTCGACAAAAGCCTTGTAGAGGCTGGCGGCAATCCAGCGGTTGCGTTCGTAGAGCTCTTCACGAATGACAATGGTGTGCATGATCGGGAAAATCCCCGTTCGCCTGAAGTAGTTTCGCTCTACCTCGCGATAGTTGGGGAACAGGCGCACAACGTCAGGGTTCTTGCCGAATGATGCGGGATGTCGCGCACCGAACATGGCGTCGATCTTGCCGTCGGCGAGCAGGTCGCTCATGGCGATATTATTCGAAATGACCTCGATATTGAGACCATCCGGCACCTTGACGTTTTTTCCAGCCACGTAAGGTGCGTCGCTGCCGCCTTCGAGCCAATGGATCTTGCGCAGATCGATGCCGAAATCGTCCTGCAGCATGCCGCGGATCCATACGGCTGCGGTCTGTCCATAGCCCATCATGCCGACGCGGCGACCCATTAGATCCGTCGGCTTTTGAATACCTGATTTCTTGTTGATGAAGATGAAGCTGTGCCGGAAGGACTTCGATGGGAATACCGGTATGGCGATGAATGGGAAGCCGCCGCGGGTTCGCGCGCTCATGTAGGTCGAGGCCGACATCTCGGAGACATCGAACTCCTTGTTTTTGATCATTCGGGCAAAAATTTCCGGCCCCGATTTGATCGACACATAGGTTGGTTCGATTCCCTCGATCTGCACCCGGCCGTCGGCAATGCCGCTCATGCGGTCGTAGGGGCCGCAAGCAATCGTGAGAGGCAGCTGAGCCATGACGGCGTCCTTTCGCATGTTAGTTCTGTCGAAAAATAATCGATAAAAAGACAATTGACAAATAAAAATCGACATGTGACGATAATTTAGAGTTTGGTGAGAAGGGAATTTATGAGAATTCTGGGCTTCGAGGTCTCCGGATACCGACATCTGGGGGTGATAGACGGCCAGGAGGTGGTCGACCTCCAGGCAGTGGACGGCCGGATTCCTGCCGATCTCGCCGAATGGCTGCGGACGCACGAGGGGGATTTGGGGGCCCTGGAGGCGATCGCGAAGGGCGCGCCGGCGGGCGCACGCCTTCCCCTGTCCTCCGTCAAGTTCGCCTTACCGGTCGCGCGGCCAAACAAGATCGTCTGTCTCGGCCTCAATTACATGAAGCATGTCAAGGAAGGCCGATATGCCGACGACGTGCCCAAGTATCCGACGATTTTTTTCCGCTGCCTGACATCGCTGACGGCGCATATGAGCGATCTGATCCGCCCGACGGTTTCCGAGACATTCGATTACGAAGCCGAACTGGCGGCGGTGATCGGTCGGCGCAGCAAACACCTGACGATGGATAATGCTCTCGATAGCGTGGTTGCGTACACCTGCGCCAACGAAGGCACGATCCGCGAATATCAACGCCGTACGACGCAATGGGACTTGGGTAAGAACTTCGACCAGAGTGGTTCGTTGGGTCCCTGGCTGGTTTCGGCGGAAGAGTTGCCGCGCGGCGGCAGCGGATTAAAGATCGAGTGCCGGTTGAACGGAAATGTCATGCAGTCGGACAACACCGACAACATGATGTTTCCACTCCGTGAAACGCTGGTTGCCATAACCGAGTGTATCACCTTGGAGCCGGGCGACATCATCCTGACCGGAACGCCGTCTGGCGTTGGTCACGCGCGCCGACCACCGGTCTGGATGCGCAAGGGCGACATCTGTGAGGTCGAGATCGAGGGCATTGGCGTTTTGCGAAACAGCATTGCCGACGAATAGGCCCGTGATAGTCCGTGACAGCTTGTTGAGCTCTAGCAGTGGATGAGTTCGAGGGAGAGCAGGATGATTGAACGTTTTGATGTCGCGCCGCCGGGACTTTATAACCGCCAACTTCGCGGCCGCTTCCTGTTCACGCCGGTCGTCGTGATACGTGGCGGTGATCATGCTCACATCTATGTCGCTGGAAAGACCTCGATCCAACCCGATGCATCGATCGGCTGTGTCGGGGATCTGCGCGGGCAGATCGGCCTGGTCTGCCAAGCGGTCAAGACCTGCGTCGAATATGTCGGCGCCACGCTCGATGATGTTGTCCGGACCATCACATATGTTCGCGACATAGACGCCTACTACGCCGTGGCCGAGGAGCGCTATAAGCATTTCAACAACAAGCTGCCGACCAACACGCTGCTGCAGGTCGACCGTTTGGCGCACCCCGATATGCTGATCGAGATCGAAGCTGAGGCGATCGTCGCGCCGGAGCGACTCAAAAACCTTACGTAGGATAACTCACGTCCCGGCCGCGGCCCCGGTGTGGCGCGACAAGTCATCAGCCGGTCCGTTCGTGACGAAAGGGAGCGTAGATGTCAGCTCGCTATGTTTTGCATGGCACATGGCTGTCAGGCCCCACCTACAAGGTTGCTCTGTTGCTGTCCCTGCTCGGGCAGAAATTCGATTACGTCCACGTCAATTTGCAGCAAGGTTGGAACAAGCAGGCGGAGTTTCTTTCGAAGAATAGATTTGGCCAGGTGCCATGCTTGACCGATCGTGAAGCCGGTTACTCGCTCGCGCAATCCGGCGCAATTCTCGAATATGTCGCTTCAAATCACGGCCGCTTCCTGCAGGAGGGCACGCTTGCTCGCCAACGGGCGCGCGAGTGGATCTTCTGGGATTTCGATCGGTTGGCGCCCAATATCTACCGTCCGCGGGCCCGCAAGCTTGGATTTCGGCCGGCCGACACCGAGACACTGCAGATGTATATGAGGGATGGCAGCGCCGCCCTGACGGTTCTTGACGAAGCCCTTGCGGCAGGGCCTTGGCTGCTTGGCCAGGCGCCGACCATCGCCGACGTAGATGTGTATGGCGTGGCGTCCTACGCGACCGAAGCAGGCTTTGATCTCGCCTCCTATCCGAGCGTTGGCGCGTGGATGTTGCGCATGCAGTCCCTTCCGGGCTTCCGCTCTGCCGATAACCTGCTGCCGAAACAGGATGCTCTAGAAGTCTGATGAGGATGTCGATTCAAATCGTCCAGCCGGTCAGGTGAAAATAAGTGACGTTCGTGTTCATCGAGTGCAGCGGGACCGACGTCCTCCGAGGGAACGAGAAATGCTGAAAAGTCACAATCGTTATCGCTACCTCCCGATCACCAAGCGCAAGCCGTACGCTTGGCCCAATGGGAGCCGGCTGGCGATCTTCACGGCGTTGAACGTCGAGGTCTTTCCATTCGGCGAGGGAATGGGCGTCGAGCTCGCGGCGGGGCAGCCGCAGCCGGACGTCGTCAACTATTCGTGGCGCGATTACGGCAACCGGGTCGGCTTTTGGCGACTCATGGAAATGCTGGATGAGTTCAAGATTCCGGTATCGATGTTGATGAATACCGAGATCTTCGACGAATGCCCTGAGATCGCCGAGTCCATTGTCAAGCGCGGCGACGAGATCGTTGGCCATGGCCGGACCAATGCCGAGCGTCAAGGCCAAATGCCAGAGGAGGAAGAGCGGGCGCTTATTCAAAACACGGCGGCGATCATCGGTGACAAAACGGGTCGGAGGCCCACCGGATGGCTCGGGCCATGGGTCTCCGAAAGTCATGCGACCCTGGACTTGCTGCAGGAAGCTGGCTTCACTTATCACATGGACTGGATGTTTGATGATCAGCCGGTCTGGATGAAAACGCGTGCCGGAAAGATTCTTTCAATTCCCTATGTACGCCCGACCAACGATCTGCCGCTGATGCACCGGTATCAGATTCCGCCGGAACAATATGCCGATATCGTGATCGATCAATTCGACGAGATGCTTCGGCAGTCGCGCCAGGTGCCGCTTGTGTTCTGCCTTTCGTTTCACCCTTACTTCGCGGGTCACGCTTTTAGGATAAAGCATTTGCGGCGCATCTATCAGCATATAGCGGCGCACAGTGCCGATGTCTGGCTGACACATACAGGCGAAATCGCCAAGCACGTCGCGGGGCTACCCGCCGGAATAGTCCCTGGAAGTGAATAATTGGCTGGTGTCACAAGAGGCGGGAGCATTCAAATGACGCACAAAAAGATCGCTGCTTTCATCCTTGGGCTATGCGTGATCCTGTCGGGACTGGGGCAGGAAGCCGTGGCCGAGGACTATCCGGCGAGGACCATCACCATCTATGTGCCGTTCGCGCCAGGGGGGTACACAGATTTGCTCGCACGGGTGGTTGCGGCGAAGCTTACAGACAAGCTCGGCAAGCCGGTTATCGTGGAAAATCGTCCCGGCGGCGGTACGCTGGTTGCCGCAGTGGCGGCGGCGAAAGCTTCGCCGGACGGCTACACGCTGATGATGGCGCCAAATGGTACGATTGCCACAAATCCAACGCTCTACAAGCATCTGCCCTACAGCCCGCTCAAAGATTTTGTCCCGGTTTCAATGATCGCCTCGGGACCCCTGGTGTTGCTGGTCAATTCCAATGTGCCGGCGAAGAGCGTTCGGGAATTGATCGATTTGGCGAAAGCGAAGCCCGGCGTGCTGAATTATGGCTCACCGTCGGGCGGCGCAAACATTTCCGTCTTCATGAAAATGTTTCAGAACATGGCCGACGTGCGAATGACGGAGGTTCCGTACCGCGGCGTCGTTCCTATGATGACCGACGCGCTCAGCGGTATCGTCCAAGTGATGTTTGGCGATATTGCGTCCTCGCGAGGTTTTGTGGAGCAGGGTAAGTTGCGCGCTCTCGCCGTCAGTACCTCGCAGCGTTTCGTAGGCGAACCGGATATCCCGACGATTGCCGAATCCGGCGTGCCGGGCTTCGACGGCAACGCCTGGCAGATGCTTATCGCGCCATCGAAGACGCCAAAGGAAATCGTGGCGTTGCTTAATCGTGAGATCAACGCCATCGTCACGAGTCCCGAGGTCAAGAATACGATCGTCAAGTACGGTCTGATTCCCGGCGGCACCGGCACGCCGGCCGAACTCATGAAGTTTTCTCAGGACGAGGTCGTGCGTTGGGGTGACGTGTTGCGAAAAGTGGGATTGGCAGGGGCCTTATAAGAGGAAGCGCCGCCGAGGGTCGATCCGTGACGATTACATCGCCGTCGCTCGACGACAGGCCGAACGCATCGTTGACCAGCCAGGCTTACAACAGCCTGCGGCAGGATATTTTGCGTGGCACACTGCCGCCCGGCAAGAAGCTGAGGATCGAAGAACTGAAGGAAAGCTACGGGATCGGCGCGACGGCTATCCGCGAAGCTTTGAGCATGCTTACATCCGATCTTCTTGTGCAACGCGTCGATCACCGCGGCTTCCGGGTAGCGCCGGTAAGCCAGGCTGGCTTCGACGAGCTTCTCCGTACGCGCTGTTGGCTGGAAGAGCGGGCATTGCGCGAATCGATCCGTTGCGGCGATGTCCGATGGGAGGAGGGCGTTATCCTCAGCCATTATCGCCTTTCCCGGTCGAGCCGTGTTGAATCATCGGATCGGTTTCTGGCCCATGATTCGTGGGAGGTGCGGCACAAGGAATTTCACCAGGCGGTCATTGCGGCGTGCGGATCGGAGCTGCTGCTGCACTTCTGTCGACAGATGTATGATCTCAATATTCGCTATCGTCGCGTCGTCGGATCACCGGTCGAAAGCGGCCGCGACATCGAAGGTGAGCACGACGGTATCGCCCGAGCCATAGCGGCGCGAGACGAGGAGCGTGCGGTCGATATGCTCTTGAACCACTACCAACGAACGGCCGATCTGGTGAGAAGCAAGATTTCTTAGCCTATGGGGTGCCTATAGGGTTTCATTGCCGGCTGCGTCTGCTTGCTCAGGGTGTCGGCCCGAGCCTCGCCGCCATCTGTCGTTCGATTGCCTTCGGATCCGTGCGAAGACCAGCGACGACGTGATCGTGGATGAGACCTTCCTGGGCGTCCTCGACACCGTCACGGATCGCCGCGATCACGGCATCTGCGACCGCAGCGGGCTGGAGCTTCGGAATTGTCAGATGTGCCGTCATCGCGGTCTCGGTTGCGCTCGGGAAGGCTGCGCAGACAAGGACGCCATGCGGTCGCAACTCGGCGCGTATCGCCTGCGTGAGCGACCATGCCGCCGCCTTGCTGGCGCAATAGCTGCCCATCAACGGGATGTTCACCAGGCTGACCATCGAGAGCATGTTGACGATCGCTCCGCTCTTGCGCCGTTTCATGGCCGGTCCGAAGGCGCGTACCATGCTCAATAGCGCAAAGTAGTTGACCTCCATTTCCTGGCGCGCCTCCGCGAGCGTGGGTGGCGCGAAGATCCGGCTGTTCGAATTGGCGCCTGAGCAATTGACCAGGATGTCGACCCGTTCCGCGAACTGACGCCCCGCCTCCGCGACCTCGGCATCCGCCGTCACGTCGAGCCGGTAAGAGCGGACCTGCGGGCGCTCCGATGCGATCGGATGGCGCGACGCCGCGATGATCTCCGCGGCGCCGGCGTCGCAGAACGCCCTGATCAGCTCCTGTCCGATCCCTCCGCTCGCGCCCGACAGAAACACGGCCTTGCCCGCGATGTCACGACGAGCGTTGCTGACGTCGCTCATTGTTGAGCCCTCCACGCGATCTTTCCTTGCTCGTGAGCAAATTGATTTGATACCCAGTGACGCGCGCGCGAGCGCTTGATGGCGCTTCGCGAACGCACCGTTTGCGAACCGAGGATGAGCGAATGCTCCAGTACAGCTATCGTCAAGGATCTCCGCCCACGCGGCAGACGCGCGTCGACGACGACCAGACGTGGCTCGATTATCTGCCGATCGTGGAACGGCCGCCGCTGGTCTGGCCGGGCGGTGCACGTGTTGCGGTCTGGATCTGTCCCAACGTTCTTTTCTACGAGTTCAGCGCGCCGGCCGATCAGTGGATCAATGCGTGGTCGCGCATGACGCCGGACGTGATGATGTATGGCCGTCAGGAGTTTGGTCCGAGGGTCGGCTTCTGGCGCATGCTCGACATCCTGGACCGGCACAATGTCCCTTGCACCGCGGTGATCAACACCGCGGCGCTGCAGCGATATCCCGAGATCGGTCGTGCCGTGGTCGAGCGCGGCTGGGATGTCCTGGGCCATGGCGTGACCAACACGCGATTCATCTGCGGCCACGGCGAGGAGGAGGAGCGCGCGCATTACCGCGACATGCTCGCGATGGTGCGCGACAGCACGGGGCTGGAGATGGCGGGCATGGGCGGTCCGGGACCGCAGGCGGCGACGGAAAGCACGCCGGACCTTCTGGCCGAAGCCGGCTTCCTCTACTACGCCGACATGTTCCACGACGATCAGCCGTTTCCGATCCGGGTTCGCAACGGCCGCCTGATCTCGATGCCCTATTCGGTCGAGCTCAATGACGTGCCGATCATTTCGACGGCGTTCGAGGGCGATGCGTTCGTCAATATCGTCAAACGGCAATTCGACCGCCTCTATGCCGAAGGCCGCGACAGCGGACGCGTGATGTGCCTCGCCGTGCATCCGGCCGTGATCGGGCAGCCGCAGCGCGCCAAGTATCTCGATGCGGCGCTGACCTACCTCAAGTCGTTTCCCGGCGTGTGGTTCGCGACCGGGCGGCAGATCGCCGAGCACTATCTCGCCACCAGCTACGACGCCTTTCAGCAACGCATCAGGACGTTCCATGGAGCGGCACGATGACCGATTGGCTGCAGCATGACCGTCTCTTTCACGAGACATCGGGCATTCCGCATCGCAAGCCATTGATCTG
>Ga0134125_10006887_pt1 | contig 12847 bp, 11 predicted proteins | sample KB31751_FD_96464 | JGI IMG/M metagenome (GOLD analysis project Ga0134125, IMG submission 96464) | Terrestrial soil microbial communities with excess Nitrogen fertilizer from Kellogg Biological Station, Michigan, USA - KB3-175-1 | ecosystem: Environmental > Terrestrial > Soil > Unclassified ... | reverse complement strand
CGCTGTGTTTTCGTTGTTCTTTTTTTTCCGTCTCCTCTTCGTATCGCTTCATGTTGTTTCTCTTTTTGTCTGTAAATTGACGCGCAGCACGATCAGAAGCACTGTTCATGGAGACTCAACTGGGAACCGCTCGCGGTCTGTGTCTACCCAGCTCTCGCCTTCGGCTTCATCCGCTTCCCCAATCAGCTACCAAGTCCGCTTGCGTTGAAAACAATTTCGCTAGTCTCAAACCTGTGTCGGCAAATGTCCCTGCGCGGTGCGTGGCAGGATGCTATGAAATTGGATCAATTTCGGAACGCCAAGCAACCGCGTTTTTCCTTCCTTTCAATCTTACTCTGTCCAAGTCTGCGCCGCCTCGCACCTCTATCAAGGCGATCGACATTTCTTCCGTTAACCTGGAGCACCGACTATCCGCGTCAGCCCGTCGAAGTGCGGCATCAAAGACTGCTCATCGAGACGATGTGCGATTGGGCGGTTCGAATCTCAAGTGCTTTGATACTCATTTAGCTGCGATGGATATCGATGTTCGCTGATCGTGTCCGTTGTGCAGCCTTGGCATTTGCAGCTTAGTCATTGATTCTGATTGAAAATCACCGATGACTATCCCTGTTACCGCTGCTCAGCTGATCCGGCAAACTGGGCACGTGCCACTTCGGGCTGGAATTGCGCCGGCGCACCCTGGATCAGCAGCTTCTCGGCTCTTGAATGTTCTGCACGATTGTATATTACTCCCTGAATCCTGGCCATTTCTGTTTCAACGACTGGACTTCTTGTCGGCAACCACCTGCCCCCAAGGTCAGGCATTGCTAAGAATATTTTAGGTCAGTGCACCACTCGATAGAACTCGTCCTTTTTGGTCAACACTTTGAGTTGCCGGAATTCCTGTCGTAGTTCGATCTCACTTCAGTTCTCTCTCGCATTGGGCTGACACTGAGCGATATATTGCATACACGCAGTCCTTGTTCGGCGGCATTTTGATTTTCCATTTGGTTTTCCTGAGTGCTTTCTTGCAGTTTGCACTGCGGTGGAGCCATGGCGTTGTCCAAATTCAATGTCTCAGCTTTCGAGGCAGACTTGTCACGAAGCAACTCGCCTGTGTTCGGGTCATTCGCTTCGCCTTTGCTGCTGCTCACTGTGCTTCCGCATAGATTCAACGATTCTGACACAGGCGACACGTCGATGAGCGAATCTGAGATTCTGCTTGACTTTTCGTCCAGCACACCCAGCAATCTTGGTGGTGCTGTGTGAATGTATTCGCTGTTAACACGTCGTTGCCCAGATCCATCCGCTCGTGCACACGGCTCGATTGCTTGGAATACTTCCACAACATTTCCTGTCTGACTTTCTTTGGCGATTTTCTCCACCCTTATATTCTTTCGTGTAGCCCATGGCCGGCTTCACTGATTTCGGTTAGCACGCCTTCGTCTTGTCTTGCTGTGTCAACTGTTCTTCTCGTGTGTCGTTCAATTTGCAGCTGGGGAGAATCTCGACACAAACAGCTACCTTGCGAACTCAGACGCATCAGAACAAATAATGTAAGACTCACCCAGCTTGGCTGAACCCCCCTTGTGAAACTACCAGTGTTGTTTGTGTTTTCAGTGCCGCGGGTGTGGTGTCTGTGGGATCTGCATCATCTGCATTCCTGTCTTCGTCTTCTTCGTCGTCCTCGTCGTCTTCGTCGTCTGGAATCGCGACAGCAGTGTTCACGTTGGGAACGACTTCCTCCAGCACCGATTCCAAGAAACGGTAAGCCGTGCTCGGCTTCTGACTCTCTGCTCGTTTGAATTCATTGGTGTTTGGTGCTGCGTCATTCAATTCTGCTCACCGTGTTTTCTATCTGTGTAGGTCGCGCTCTCCATCTGGGTCAGCGGCGCCGGCTACACGTTCGACTTCGCTTCGTACCAAAGTATGCTTTTCGAATACGGGCTTCTCAATGTCGACGCCTGGCACCTTGCAGCGACAAACTGGCGAAAGATGCGAAAACGATGGAACCACCGAGGTAAACTGGCTTTCTGAGACCTTTTGCCTTCGCCTGATGTATAGCTATCGCAGGCTCCCGTCGTGACCTTTGAGCAGCGATTGGCGCAATCGGCTTTGGTGCAGGCGGGTCGCGACCGGCGTTCGGAGTGAGCGCACGCGTGGCTTTCCTTTTCGCTTTGTCACTTGCGATTGTTGTCGCAGCTTTTCGTCTCGGATTCGACAACTTGGTTTGCTGGCCTGTGCGCTGGGCACGCGCTCAGGTTCTAGGAAGTTTCCTTCGCAAAGGCGCAGTGTTCAGGACGCGATTGACTTGCTGCAAAAGTAAGTGCTTGCAGCTTTGAACATTTTGGTTTTTGCACACAACGGCAAATCGCTTAGGTTAGCTTGACAGTCTCTTGTCTGCAGATGGCACATACAAGTGCAATGGATTTCGCGGTTCCTGTCGCCGGATACAGCCCGCGCTATGCGCACCGAGTCTTGTCCGTCGCGCCTCATGGACATGGTCTTCTCCGACATTTTCGCGCAACTCACTACGTATGTGCTCTTGCCTTGCGCTACTCCACATTCTCTGATTGGCCTTGTTTCTGTTGCTCTTGTGTAGCTATCACTCGGCAATGGTGCAATCGTATGCTGCTTCATAAGGTGAGCAGCGCCTATTTGTCACCTTTATGCGTTTGCGAGTCGCGAAAGCGAAATGTCTCACTAGACGCGCTGTATCCAGTGCCTGTCAGGACTCTCCAATGTGATCCTCAGCGACTGAATCTGAAGTCGGGCGCGGGTCCCACCGCAGCGCTGCGCCGTGATCGTTTCGTTCGATCTCTTTTTACTTTCGTGATGCTCGCCTTGTATTCGCGGTGTTTTGCTGTTGCGGATCGCCGTGTCCCGTGCATCGCATTCGTCACTCGACTTCTTAGCAATTCTCATCTGCAAAAATCCTCATCTCGCAAATTTTCTGCGCCATTCCATTTCTGATACACGGCTGTCGCTCAAGGCCCAACAAACCCCTCAAAACTTTTGGTCAAAGCTTTTTTTCCTGAATTCACGGTGTTGCAGGTCTTATCGTATAATAATTTAGTAGTTCTGCACAAAATAATGCCAGACCTGCGATTTCGAGGCCGCCACCGTGGCGACCCACATGCCTCGTTCTGTGCTACATCTGGATTCGCGCAGCATATCTCTGACATGTTGTTTCCCTGCTTTTCCGTTCAGGTTTCTAATTGCACAATTCGAACGCCGTTGTTTGTTACGATATTCATGCCGTCATTCACCCCGACATTCACTGACCCAATACACTTACTCAGTGCATCTACTTTTGAATCAATAGAAGCTGCCTGCTCGCTGCATTCACGTTTGAATTCATTCTGGATTTACAGATGGCAAATTGCCCTGCAGGCTGCGACAATTCAGACGACGAGCTCATGCTGGAGCCCGACGCACCCGTTTGCTCTGAAACCCAGCAATCGTCAGAAGTAACTTGGAGTGTTCCTTCCTACGGCTACGAAATCCAACACGACGCGAGTGCCAGCCCGGATCGCCCGTGCCAATGTGCGGGTTGCGTGACATCTGCGCAATGGCAAGCCTTCTATGCGAGCGGTTTACACGATGTGGATGATGAACCTGCTTTGCCTGCTTCGCCGGTTGATTCGACCGATCTTGCCACGACTGCTAGCGAGGAGCTAACTCCTACTGCGCAAAGCCCTGCAAGAGACGCTGGGGACTCACAGCAACGCGCACTCGAACCCGAACGTTCTCGGCGTTTGCCTGTCAAGCTTCGCGGCCTGGGCGGATGCTATGCTTGTGGCGACGGCGAGCCCAATGAGGCACGCGGAAATATCTTGTTCTGTGATGGACCTAAGTGCGGGACCGGTCAGACGTGTTTCCTCGTTTCGCTGACTCTGATGCCGAGCACGTTTGTTTGCTTTTACAGAATGGCACCAGTGTTGTCTGGATCCGCCTCTTTATGACATTCCTTCTGGAGCTTGGCTCTGCCCGCTATGTTCTAACGGCTCCTGGCTTGAGCAAGCGGCAGAACCTGACGGTGATCAGGATGATGACACTCAAGCGCTACAAGTTTCGGATGAGGACTCCCTCTCGCCGCCTCGGCGACGTCGAACTCTCAACAAACTAGTCGACTCTGGCTACCAGAGTGACACTGCTGATGACACAACCGGTCCAGTCACATCCGAGTCTCTCGCCGGTCCCGTTAACCGCTCGGCTTCGCGCAAACGCACGGTGTTCGACTACCGATCTAGAAAACTACAACTCCGCTCAGCCCGGTCTCGGCGCGCGGAAAACAAAGCCTCGTTGAAGCCGCTGCCTCCGGTAATCAAGAAACGGCACGCTGATTTCCCCGATCAGGAGGACGACGACGCGACCAGCGAAGAAGACGACTGGGGAGAGCAAGCCGATGAAGTGAACTATCGTCCGCTTCGCCGGCGGAACGTACGCTCCGAACGGCCCGAAATTCTAGCGACAGCAGAACAGGCTTCCCAGTTCTGGAGCGCTGAGTCTGCCCGACTCTCTGATCTGCACTTAGATACAGATCGATTCGCGCAACCTGTGAGCACTGAGCAACAGCAGCGCTCGGTTGCTCTCTTCCGCAAGCTCGTTTCGCTTCCTGCTCAACTCCGCCGGGCCTGTTGCGTCTGCGCCCAACTGCATCCGCATGATCAAATATCTACCTTTCGCCTGCCTGGAGCAACGCCCGACCCTAATTATGTATGAACTAGGTTTACTGTTCATGCTTCTCATCTCCTTTCGTGTCTTGTTCTTTCGTGATCAGCCGCGCATCAAGTCGAGCCTGCTTCGAGCGATGAAGTCTCGTCTAAAGGAGAGGACCGCGGTGCCAGTGCCGATATTGCGGGAAAACAGCTGCTGCGCCCAACACCTAGCCGGTTTAGCACTCGAAACATCCTATGGAGCAATTGATCAAGAACGGTCCTCTCTGCAAATTTGCGCGCGATGCCGCGCAAGCCTCGAAAGAGACTCAGACAAGCCACCTCGTCTTTCCCTAGCAAACTTCCTCAGTCGAGGCTCGTGCCCGCCTGAGTTGTCGGGCCTGACTTGGGTCGAACGGCGATTAATCAGCATGTTTCGAGCCAGTCTGTACATCCTCACCCTGCAAGGTCATCGCAAACCTCGGCTACCAGACTCGATCCCGGTGCAGTCCGACCTCGATCCAAAAGACAAAGACAATCTCCAGCAATGGAAACTCCGTGGACATTGTATCGGTATGCTCGAACTGTCCTTATTCCTGTACTCAAATCGACACAATTGTTCTCTCAGCCGTACCGCAGCATGTGTCGTCGGTGCATTTCCATGCGACACACATCACTTTGCCGCCGAAACCTGAGGAACTGTCAGATTTCATACAAGTCAGTCGCCATGCTCGTGTGCGTTTCCGGTGTACTGCTTGACTTTGCTGTTGTGAATTTTTGATTATTGCGCAGATTCAGTTCTTGAATCCTGGCCAGCCGATCCCCGATGAAGTCGAATTGCGCAGACTACTCGCTGCGCGACAAGATAAAGTGCTGCAAGCTCTGCAGTGGCTGTGCAAGCACAACGAGCTCTACAAAACCAAATGCAAAATCTCCAAGGAGAACGCCGCTTGCTACCATGGCGATGTGCCACCTGCACTCTACCGCAGCATAACCTTGGTCGACAAAGGCAGAACTCGAAAGCAGAAGAGCACCTACACGCGAGCCGATGACAGCGATGATGAGGCCGACTCAAAGCGGGAGAACAAGCGCTCGTCTGAACCTGCCAATGACATTCCGCTCGAGATGCGCGGACTCGTGGACGTAAACGCTCGAGCTTCCAACGAAGACCTTCTACGAGCCGCGGCGGTCAAGAACTCGGGATTGCAGTCTGTGCTCTTCGTGCCTTCCGCAAAGCCGGCCAAGGATTATCACCACCCGGAGCTGTACGCCGGCTGCTTCCCTGACCAATTTCCATATGGCTGTGGAGTCCCTGACGATCCACTACGACCTGTACCGTTGAGCCTCGCTGCATTCGCTCAGCGCACCATGTATTTGGCGGACGACGCGCTGCGCACCGATCGAGTCTTCCCTTTTTTCATCTTCAACGTCGTTCAGCGTCACCGCGTCCACCAATCCGCCTTCACTTCTCTGCGGTTGCATCGATTCGATGCATTCTCCAATTTGCTGGACACTCTGCAGCCGGATCGTCTGAAGAGCGCGCTGCGCGAAGTTCAAGCAGCCGAACATCAAAAAGGATATGCGACGATGTCCGATATCGATGACTCCCAGCTGCGGAATCAGTGTGCGAAAGTCTTCAAGGAACTCCGAACAATAGGCGGCCGGTTGCCGCTGAACGACGCTAGCAAGCTCGCGGCGAGACGAGAGATCTTCGGTTTGACCATGTTCTTCGGGCCACCAGACTTATTTGTAACGGTTAATCCCGAAGACGAGAATGCTGCGTTGTTGCTTCACTTGGCCGGTCACTCCGTCAAGCTGGAACTGTCTGACCCGGACACGCCGACTGATGTGCCTTCGTCCACCTTTCGTCGCATGGTTCTCGCGCGCGATCCGATGGCTGGTGCACTGTACTCTCATAGCATCATGAACGCCGTGATTAGTGCTTTGCTCGGACTTGGCAACGACGGTGAAGAAGAGACGGGTTTGTTTGGCAAAGTGGCAGCATGCCACTTTAATAGCGAGGAGCAGAATCGCGGTTCACTCCACTGGCATGGCTTGCTTTGGTTGTCCAACAAGCCGGATCCACGAGAGTTTGCGGAATTACTGGAAAGCCGAGACTTCCAGAAGCGCTTGTTCTCCTACCTCGACACCATCATCATCCAGCAGCCGCCCGCCATGTGTACTCGCGGCCCTTTCGCAAACCCTCAAGCTGCAAGCGTGGACCCTGAGCATTTCCAGTACCCACTGCGAAAACCGCGGATTGATGCGCATCCTTCGCTGATCAGACCAAGTGATCCAACGACATTCGCCACTGACGCTGCTTGGTACGAGCACATTGCGAACGATCTGAATCGTCTGGTTCCGATCATTCAAACTCACTCGCGACTGCATACCGGCACTTGCGAGAAGCCTGCGCGACTTCGGCCTAAGCTCATCGATGAAGCAGAGATAGAGAAGCAGGCCGCGCTGCTCGCCGAACAGACAAGCCGAGCGCCAGTGCGTGACTGCCGGTTCCATTTCCCTCGCATCCTGCGAGATTCAACCGGGTTGGATGCGGACGGCGACATTCAGATAGAGCGACACCATCATTGGACTAATGCCTTCGGGCCGATCTTCACCTACTGCCTTCGCTGCAATACCGACACGAGAACCCTATGGGGCAACTCCTCTGACTCGCTGGCGGCGACCTTTTACGTTACACATTACATCTCGAAAGTAAGTTCGCTTCTGTTTCACCTCTGCGCGTGTCTAATCGAACTTCCCATGCAGCTGGTCAAGCATCTCAGCTCCAAAATGGAGGTGATGAACGTTGCACAAAAGCGGACGCGTGAGATTGAAGAAGAAAATCGCCGATTGGCCGACGAGGAAGCAAAGAAAGCGGCCACGCTCGACCAGGCTTCGATCCTCGATGTGCCGACAGATTCCGCCGCTGAAGACAAGGCGGACTCCAAGAAGAAGCAGACCGAGTTCTCGCCTGACAGTCTAACCACCAAGCGGTTCTGCTCGACGCTCTTTAACATGCTGCAGGTTTCACTTGTTACCGTCCTTGCGCTGTCCTTTTAACGATTCTGGATCTTTTGCCTAGAGGGATGTCGAACTGTCGGGCCAAGTCGTCACTGCCTGCATGGCTGGCTTACCTGATCGCCTGTGCAACCATCGCTTCGCAACCGCCTATCTGTTCGATTGCTACGCGGAACTAGAGCTGAACGATGTCGAGCGCGGACACCTGGACCAAGTCGATGTGGAATATCAGCCTAAGGTTTCGCACACGCTGAAAGTGGAGAAAGATGGCACGGCTTCGTCACTCTTTCTCGATTACATCTTTCGGCCGGCGGGGTTCGACAACCTCAACGTGTATGACTTCGTAACTTACTTCGAGAAGGTTCCTAAAGGCGACTTGAGATCAGGTCCTACCTCCCTTCATTTTTTCTTCTCGGACATTCACCCTGTAACTTGTTTCACAGTCGATAAAGTGGTTTACGCCTTTCTGGACCAACATCCACAAGCGACGACTATGCGATTGCGCCGCCGTTTCGAGTTCGTCGTGCCTGTCCTCATGATGCCACACGTGCCCTCACGCACGAACGACCCCGAGAAGCACGGCCGGCTTACCTGCATGCTACTCAAACCTTTCCGCCACATCAAGGAGCTCCGCACTGGAACTACTACTTGGCTGAAGACTTTGGAGCAGCTGGAGCAATCCCACTGGCCAAACGGCTCAACACCAGATGCTCGACTCTATCGCTTGATCCAGAACGCCGAGTCTCTAGGCAATCGGAAAGCCGCACACAAAGCAGATTTGGAGCGTCGGCGCCAAGTAAAGCGGAAAACTGGATATGACCCGCAGCAGGACCCGATGGCTGGTTCGCTCTCCGATGAAGAGGAAGAACTCGAGGTCGCGGATCTGCCTCAGCCACCCGACCATGAGGGCGCAGCCGGCGAGGACGATAACCTGCAGTTCAAACCGTTGATCGACGACGGCTTCATAGCTTCTGCGGTTGCAGACGCTAGCCGTAATTATTCATCCCTCTCCGCACCTGCCGTTCCCGAAAGCAAGAAAGCCGTGCAAACCGCTTCCCGCTCCCTGCTCGAAAAGAAGGCCATGTGGCGCCAGGAGATTTCCGCGCAGCGCCGAGAAGTGACCCTCGGACTGGAAGCTGTACGCCCAGCAAAGCCGATCGACGAGTTGCCACCTCTCCGCGGACCCGAGGATCCACCTGCTGCAGAAGCACGCTCGCGCGCCGCTCCTTCCATCGCACAGTTCATCGCAAGAATGCCTGAAGACAAGCGGTTCAATCGCGAACAAGCGGAAGCTTTCGCGATTGTTGCTCAACGCATGCTGGACGAGATCAAGCACGACTTGCTACCCACTGAAAACAAGGAACCGGAACAGCTCAGAATGTTTCTCAGTGGAGAAGCAGGAACCGGCAAAACGTACGTTGTCGAGCGGCTGGCCGAGTTTTTGACCCTGCATGGCTGTCATGGCTGGATGCAATGCTTTGCATTCACCGGTAGCGCCGCGGTTGCCATCCGTGGTCGCACCCTGCATTCCGCGCTTGGCTTGAACTTTTGCGATGAAAAAGGCGTCACTCGGAAATCTCGTTGCGGCGCAGAACCGCTTAAACGCATGCTGACGAATCTGCGGTTGCTCGTCGTCGATGAAGTGAGCCTCCTGGAGCCGGGCATGCTGTCTCAGCTGTCAAGTCGAATCCAACACCTTCTGTTCCCTGAAGATCTCGATGCGCACTTTGGCAAGCTGCATGTTCTATTCTTGGGCGATTTCTCGCAACTTAATCCAGTTGGTCGGAAATCACTGTATCAGCTCAGCGCGCGCAACGGCAAGCAGAGCGCTGCCTGCGTGGACGGGCGCTGCCTCTGGGAATCCGTCGACGTTGTCGTCAAACTGGAGCGAAATGAACGTTGCGTGGACTCGGACTACCTGGACATGCTGCGAGGCGTACGAACTGGAAAAGTGACTGAGGCACATGAACAGCTGCTCAAATCTCGGCTTTTTGACAACATCATGAAACGACGCGCGAATCTGGAAGCTGCTTCCGACCTCCAAGGTGTGGCAGCCATCGATGCACAGCTGCAACGCTTCAGCAACCTGGAATGCCCTGCAGTGGTAGGCTTGTGCGACGTTCGATACGGCATCGCATCGGAGCGGCTGATGCAAGCAGCCAAGCGCTCGAATCAGCAGCTATTCATCGCTATGTCACACGACAGGAGACTGGCTGGAGGGACTCGATTCGCTCTTCCGCGACGCCTCCAAGCACGACTGTGGCGCATAAAGGACTCGACTATGCGGTACTCGCAAGGCAAGCTCCCCCTGCTGCCGGGTGCTTGGTACGTGATTACCGACAACTCTGCGTTCGCGCCCGAATTGGGCATAGCGAAAGGATCACAAATGCGCCTGGATCAAATCTTGCTGGACCCTGAAGAGCCGCAGCACGACTCGACTGCCGCCATCGTGTACCTGCACAAACTGCCGACTCTGATAATGCACTTTCCAGAGTCTCGTCTGATCCGACCGCTCACCGGGATGAAGGACATTTACACGCTACCGATTACTTCAAAGTCCGTTACCGCGGACGTTCCAATGAGCACATTGTTTGGACAACGAGTCTCTCGCAAAACGGCAAACGAGCTGGACAATTCCAACCCTCAACTTGCTGCATCGTTCCAATACGCAAAGACTTTGTGCAACAAGTGCAAGAAGCGCCGCAAACCCAAGCGCGCAAGACTATGTGTCGAATGCAAAGCTGAAAGCGAGGGCCGATCTGGCCCTGCCTGGAGTATCCTACGCGTTCAGTTTCCGCTGCGCCCGGCAAACTCGCACACGGCTCATACTGTGCAAGGCCGCACGTTTCGCAAAGGATGCGCTGTGATGTTAAACAGTCAATCGGCGCCTGCAAACTACGCCTACGTGCTTCTAAGCCGCGTGACCAAGCGCGAGGACTTGCTCATCCTCACCGAATTCGACTGGCGATCCCTGCACCGAAAGCCTAGCACGGAACTGGTCAACGAGGAACAGCGGCTTCATCGGTTGGCTATCAGAACTCGCGTCCGATTCAAGGCATTGTACAAGGAACACTGCAATGCGTACGCTCCTGGACTGCCTCAAGTTCAGATACTTGCCACTTGTTTCCGCTTGCTCCTCTCCTGAGCTGTGTTGTTTCAGGACCGAGCTACCAATTCTGACTATCGCCCCGATCAGACTGGTGCCGATCCGGAACCCAGTAGCTTCCACTCCGCAACTGTACGCCTGTCATGATGTGCTGCTGTCCTAACTCTCTGTCAATGATCGATTGCAGAGCTCGCACTCGGAGGCAAGCGCCGCAGGGGAGGACAAACACGGCGCTACAGACAGCAAGACATCGAGCACTGCACACGGATTGAACCCCGACCAGCTCACCGTTGTCACACTCTCTTCGCTGGCGCAGCCGCAGAGAGCTGGGGAGCAGTGGCAATGCGGATACTATGCTGCCAACGCCGGTTCCATTCTGCGAGAAGAAGCACGCACCATTCTTCAGACAGTCAAGCACCGGAAAGGCGGCATCAGCGCAACAGGTTTCATCGGAACCAATCGACTCAACAGTTCGGCTGCCAACCGCAAGCTCTTTACCGACCGGCTAGAACAAGACTTCGTCCCGCTACTTCAGCGGATTTATCGCACCGAAGACAAGCCGACCAATCTATCACAAACCGACATCGAACATTTGCTCAGCGACGACACCATCCCGGTGATCTCATCCTGTTTCGCCGCACGGACCGTGCTCCGCTCTGGTGGCCGTGATCCAAAGATTGATCTGCTTCTCGAACAACTGGCACAAGATCGCTTTGCTGTCTGCGTCCTCAATACGACCACGTCTGACGTTCAAGGCGAACACTGGATTGCGCTCTTGCTCCTACAGCCTTTTGCGCACCAGTCGGCTTTCCTCGCGTACGTTTGCAACTCGCTACTCTCGATGCAATCTCCCACTGACGTCGACAACGCAGCGCTGGTTCGGGCACTGGCGCAAACGCTGCGCCTCTACGCGCGCACGGAAACTGCCTTCTCCGCACTCTTCGAAACCCTCAACGAACTCGATCATCTATGCGATCGCTTGGATCCCATGTCCCCTACACATCGCGGCATCTGGAGCTTGGCATTCGGCGCTCTGCGCAAGCGATCTTTCCGAGTGTCCGCCGAAGTGTTCGAGCAAGTACAAAAGGACTTAGCCAAATCCGGCCGGTCTGTTATGGATGCAAAGGCTTGCGACGATGAGCATGTGCTCTCCTACGCTGCCTGCTTGAACACCGACACGAAAGAACTCGTCGATCGCAACTTCTTCACCCCACTCGCTCTCGATACGATCGAACGAGCTCTTGACGTTCTCACAACCTGGGTTGGCCGTTCGGAGCTCAAGCAATTGACACGTGCTCTACAATCCGCAAACTGGTCCGCGTTGGCCACTACCACCCAACCTTCATTACGTGCCATGGTGAGAACGATTGGCGATCAGCTGTGGCAACTCCTCAGCGCTTCCCCGGCCAACGATCTCGGGAGCTACTTAGCGATGAAGCGCAACGCTGGCATGGAGGAATTCGCCGATTGCGATCAACCCTTTGAATTGTAGTTACGCGCGCTCTCTCTCGTTCTCTCTCGCTTCCAATGCTTGTTCTCTCTGCTGCGATCTGTCATAATGCAAAGCTTTGATTTATAATAACGCGCGTCCTCTCACTCGCGACATGCTCCCGGGCGCATGCACGCGCCTCACGGTACCAGGCACGTGCCGCGAGATGCGGGTGCTCCGACCGACGAAGGGTGATAGTTAGGTGCCGCCAGGCATGCTCAGTTGCTAAGCGCTTTCGTCAATGTCGTTCGATCATCTATCCGCGTGATCGTGGAAAACTTGTGCAGAACATTTCTATTTGATTGATTGTTTTGTTGCATCGTGAGCGGTTCGTGCAAATCGGCCCCAGGAATCCGAGGTTTCAGAATCTGTATTGTGAAGTGTTGTGAATCGATTCATATGTTTGAGAGTGGCCAAATTGCAGTCTTTTTGTGTCGTCACAGCGCAGCACGACACTTTGCGACGACACTTTTTTCGGCATCTGTCCGTCTTGTTTGCGCTGCTCTCTTGCTATTCTTGTATCTTTTCAGCTTGTTCAGCTTGTTCAGCCATCTAATCATCTTCAAGCGTTGAGCTTTTTCTCTTCTTGCCTTG
>Ga0134125_10006886_pt1 | contig 12849 bp, 9 predicted proteins | sample KB31751_FD_96464 | JGI IMG/M metagenome (GOLD analysis project Ga0134125, IMG submission 96464) | Terrestrial soil microbial communities with excess Nitrogen fertilizer from Kellogg Biological Station, Michigan, USA - KB3-175-1 | ecosystem: Environmental > Terrestrial > Soil > Unclassified ... | reverse complement strand
GGTTTTTTAATGGTGCACACCGGAGCGCAAGCGCAACTGCGGACCTTACCCTCGGCGGTGACCGATTCTTTCAAGGCGAAATATCCCGATGCCAAGCAGGTGAGCTGGTCGGATAAGCTCGGTTACTGGCAAGCCAGTTTTTATGTGGATGCCGATGCGCTGGTCGCAAAGTTCAAAACCACGGGCGAGTGGCAGTCCACGATGAAAAGGATCCCGCAGACGGGCCTTCCTGCGGATGTCCAGGATGGTTTTTCGAAGAGCCTCTACGCGGACGACGACTGGAAAGTAACGACGGTGCAAGTCCTGTACCTTCCGGGAAATGTCGTCGAGTACGCGGTGCAGGTGGAGAAAAGCCAGTTCCAGAAAAAGAACCTGTTGTTCAACAGCAAAGGGCGCCTCATCAAGGAGAACGCGGCGTTATAAACTTTCGCAAGCAAGCAATATGATAAACAAAATCGTTCTGCTCGGGCTCTCGTTTTGCCTGGCCCGGGCCGCAGGCGCGCAGCCGGACCGCTGGCAGCAGCGCGTCAAGTACACCATGAAAGTATCGATGGATGTGCAGACCAACCGGTTCACGGGAGAGCAGACGCTGGTGTACAGCAACAATTCCCCGGATACCCTTTTTCACGTCTTCTATCACCTGTACTGGAACGCGTTTCAGCCGGGCAGCATGATGGACAACCGGAGCAGGGAGCTGGGGAAGATCACCTATACGACCTCGAGGGGAAGGGAAGCGCAGGATTGGGATCCCAGGGTCCGCGACAGGATCCTGCACCTGAAGCCGGATGAGATCGGCTATCAAAAAGTAGAGTCGTTGACGATGAATGGGGTGTCGCAGCCCTTTACCGTTGACGAGACGATCATGGAAGTGCAGCTGACCAGGCCGATCCTGCCGCACAGCTCGGTGGTATTCCAAATGAAATTCGAGGCGCAGGTTCCCTTACAGATCCGGCGGAGCGGCCGCGACAACCCGCAGACCGGGGTGCGGTATTCGATGAGCCAGTGGTACCCGAAGATGTGCGAATACGATTATGAAGGCTGGCACCCCACGCCATATGTGGCAAGGGAGTTCTACGGCGTATGGGGAGATTACGACGTGACCATTTCGATCGACAAGACCTATATGCTCGGCGGGACGGGATATCTCGTCAATGCGGCGGAAGTGGGGTACGGGTATGAGGCCCCCGGGACGAAGGTCGTGAGACCCGCCGGGGACAGACTGACCTGGCATTTCGTGGCGCCCGAAGTACACGATTTTATGTGGGCGGCCGATCCGGAATTCCGGCATCTCGTCAGACGACCGAGAAACGGGCTGGTGATCAACGTTATCTATAAGAATAAAGACAATAGCCCGCATGTAGATACATTATGGAACAACCTGGCGGATGCCGCGGTCATGGTGTTGCCGTTCATCGAAAAGACCTTTGGCCCCTACCCGTGGAAACAATATTCGTTTGTCCACGGCGGAGACGGCGGAATGGAATACCCGATGAGCACGCTGATCAACAACCCGGGGGTGGGGACGGCGTTTCACGAATGGATGCATAGCTGGTACCAGGGGATGATGGGTACTAACGAGTCCGAGTATGCGTGGATGGACGAGGGTTTCACCAGCTATGCGGCCGCGCGTGTCGTGAGCTATTACTGGCACGAACTGTTACAGCGGGATCCGGGGAACAAGGGCATCCGGGATATCATCGACCGCGAGAATACGGAATTGCCCTACCTGCATGCGAATGCCTATGATTCTTATTTCAACCTCGTAAAGAGCGGGCTCGGGGAGCCGCTGACGACTCATGCCGATCACTTCAATACCAATTTCGCTTACAGTATCGCGAGCTATTCCAAAGGGGAAATGTTCCTCGAGCAGTTGGGATATATCGTCGGGGCTGACGTCCGGGACAAGATCCTGCTGGAATATTACCGCCTGTGGCGTTTCCGGCATCCGAATGCCAACGACTTCATGCGGGTTGCGCAAAAGGTGAGCGGGATGCAGCTGGATTGGTATAAGGAATACTGGGTGAATACGACGAAGACCATCGATTACAGCATCGACAGCCTTTGGGAAGATAACGGGAAATCGGAGATCCGGTTAAAGATGATCGGCTATATGCCGATGCCCGTCGACGTCATGATCACCTTCAGGGACAGCAGCAAGCAGATCGCGTATATTCCGCAATACCTCATGTTCGGGTCGAAACCGGTCGAGGACGCCAGTGTGCCCCGGACGGTCTACACTCCCTGGAAATGGACCAGCCCGACCTATACGTTCGAGATCAAGAGGCGGCTCTTCGATATCAAGAGCCTGGAGATCGACGCGACGCAACGCATGGCCGATGTGGACCGAAGGAATAACAAGCTGGTTATCCCGGACATGCCGAAGACGCCATAGCCTGTTGTTCGGGCGGTGCATTGGTTGAGCTAACGGCCGTAAAACTTATTGATGGCCTCGACGCGGTTATTCACATGTAGTTTTTCGTAGATGTGATAGACGTGTTTGCGGACGGTTTCCTGGCTGATGTAAAGGTGGCCCGCGATTTCCTTGTACAGCATGCCGCGGGCGAGGAGTTCGAGGATCTCGTTCTCCCGGTTCGAGAGAATATTCATCGGCTTGACGGCTGTGCTGGTCTCAGGCGCATCCGCGGGTCTTGACTGAAAGGCATTGACCACTTTGCGCGCAATCTGGCTGCTCATCGGCGCGCCGCCTTCATAAAGCTCCCGCAGGGAATCCAGCAGCTTGCCCGGGGCCGTTTTCTTCAGGATATACCCGTTGGCGCCCGCTTTCAGGGCTTCGAATATCTTTTCGTCTTCTTCATAAATGGTGCACATCATAAAAAGGATCTCGGGGTGCAGGGGCTTTAGCTGGCGGACGCAGTCGATGCCGCTCTCGCCGTCCCCGAGATTGATATCCATCAGGACTACATTGGGTTGCACGAGGGGGATCTTTTGCAGCGCGGTTTCAGCGTCGGCGAAGGAGCCGGCGAGGGAGTAGCCGTCGGCCATCATAATGATTTGTTCGAGTGCGGAGCGGATGTCCTTATTGTCATCCACGATGCATACGGAAATAGTCATGGAGCAAAGTTCCGGCGCTTTGGGGAAATAGGAATACCATTTTGTGGTAGTTTTTTGGGGGGCGGGGTGCTCTATTTATTAAATGGGTCGAAATCGACTCAATTAACTTCGGGGGCAGGTCGGGTGGTGTCCGGATGAAATGACGCGAATTCGCGGTAGTTAATTAATAAGGCACCTGCAGGAGGTATTTCTGATGAAAATAGGCGCGGTCGAAAACTTGATCCAGCTCGATCATTTTGGGTCGGAGCCCGGAACCGGAGATCTCGGCGGCCAGGTCGCCGCCCTTCAGGCAAATGAGGCCTGAGGGAACGGGGTTCGGGGCCGGAGCACCAGGCAGGGTTGCTGCGCCGGCCATTCCATGCAAGCCTGCTGCACCTGGCGACTTACGGAGCAGCGGGCGGGACCAGGTCCAAAGTTCTTTCAGCGGCGCCACCGCGCGGGAGACGGCGACATCGAATTTCCTGTCCTTTATGTCCCCGGCGCGGCTGTGGCGGGTGGTGACATTCTCAAGCCCGATGGCCGCGGCGATCGCATCGACAGCCTTGAGCTTCTTGCCGATGCTGTCGATCAGGTGGAATTTCGCTTGGGGAAAAAAGATGGCAAGGGGGATCCCGGGGAATCCGCCGCCGGTGCCGATATCGATCACCTCCATCCCCGGCCGGAAGTCGAAGACGGCGGCGATCGACAGGGAATGGAGGATATGTTTCTCGTACAGGCTGTCGATGTCCTTCCGGGAAATGAGGTTGATCCTGCTGTTCCATTCCTCGTACAAGGGCCCAAGCGCCTTCAGTTGGGCGATCTCCGCGGGCGAAAATTCGGTGAAGTACCCGAGGACTATTTCCAGCTGGCCCGGGGCTTTTTCCATAACACCGTAGAAAAGATCAAATAATAAGGGAGCATCCAGATATCCAGCAACCACCACCAGGGGAACAGGTCTTCCTCTCCCAGCTTGCGCATGCTCCTGGAGAAGACTACCCCCTGCACGATCAGCCGAACGAGGTAAACCGGGAGCGCAAGTCGCCAGTCGAAGAAAAGACTTAGGATCAACAGGGGATAAAAAAGGGTGTAGGAAAGGGCATAGGCGCCGAGGAGGAACTTATGCCGCGGCTTGTAAAACCTGGCCGTGCTGTAATGCCTCGTCTTTTGCCGGAACCATTCGCCAAAGGTCTTTTTCGGTTCGGAGACCATAAAGGTATCCGGGTCGATGACGATGGCCGTGTTGGTCGCGGTCGCGACCTTGTTGATAAAAAGATCGTCGTCGCCGCCCGGCAGGTGGTTGATGGCGGAAAAACCTTTGTTGCGGAGGAACACCGCCTTCTTATAGGAAAGGTTCCGGCCGATGCCCATATAGGGCTGGCCCGCGAGCGCATAGGACAGGTATTGCAGCGCGGTGTGGAAGGTGTCGAACCGGATCAGGCGGTTGAGCAGGCCGGGCCCTTTCTTATAGGGACTGTAGCCCAGCACGACTTCGATGCCGTCATGGTAGCCATCCTGCATCTTCTGCATCCAGAACTCGCTGGCAGGGATACAGTCCGCGTCGGTCAGCAGGACAACCTCATGACGGGCTTCCTTGATGCCCATGCTGAGGGGATACTTTTTGCCGGGAATTCCTTTCGCTTCGTGTTCAAGGTTGACGATATGCAGGCCTTTGAAGGTCTTTTTGAATTCATCCAGCAGAAAACGGGTATCGTCCTGGCTGTTGTGATTCACGACGATCACTTCGTGGGTCGTGGGATAGGTTTGAACCAGCGTGCCGGGAAGGTGGGTGACAAGCCGGGCGGCCTCATCGCGCGCGCAGATGATCACGCTGACCGGATGTTGCTGGGATTGGTCCTTTGTCCGGGGAATATAATAGGCCAGCCTTCTGAAGAACCAGCCATAGTACGTGAGCTGTACGAGGGTGATCAGGCAAAAAAGGATAAAAAACAGTTCGAGCCAGGGGAAGCCGAAATACAGTTTAGTCATAAGCGATCAATAACGGGCGGAAGCCGGGGCCGCTCCCGCCGGGGCGAAAGTACAAATTTTCGGGGCAAGCTGAAAGCCCCCGCGGAATGAAAGCTGTAAATTGCGCGCCTATATGGGGAAACTGCAATTTCAGCTGGAAGGGACCTGTCCGCAGTCGGCCGCGCGGGCGGGAAGGATAAAGACCGATCACGGGGAGATCCTTACGCCCATTTTTATGCCCGTCGGAACGGCCGGCACCGTCAAGGCCGTTTCCGGACAGCAGCTGACCGAGGACGTACAAGCCCGGATCATACTGGGAAATACTTATCACCTTTACCTCCGGCCGGGGATCGACGTGCTGGAAAAGGCGGGCGGGTTACACCGCTTCATTGGCTGGGACCGCCCCATCCTGACGGATAGCGGGGGCTACCAGGTCTTTTCGTTGTCGGGGACCAGAAAGATCCGGGAGGAAGGGGTGATCTTCCAGTCTCATATTGACGGCTCCCGACATCTGTTCAGCCCGGAGAAAGTGATGGACATCCAGCGCAGTATCGGCGGAGACATTGTCATGGCATTCGACGAGTGTCCGCCCTATCCGAGCGACCGGGCCTACGCCGAAAAGTCGATGCGGCTGACGCACCGGTGGCTGGACCGCAGTCTGGACCAGTTCAATGGAACGGAGGACCGCTATGGGTATACGCAGAACTTGTTCCCCATCGTGCAGGGTGGCGTCTATCCCGATCTGCGGCGGGACAGTTGCGCGTATGTCGCCGAAAAGGACGCTCCGGGCAATGCGATCGGCGGTCTGAGCGTGGGCGAGCCCGAGGAGGAAATGTACGATATCTGCGCCGCTTGCTGCGAAGTCCTTCCGGTGTCGCGGCCGCGGTACCTGATGGGGGTAGGCACGCCCTGGAATCTCCTGGAGTGCATCGACCGGGGCGTGGATATGTTCGATTGCGTACTGCCCACCCGGAACGGACGGAACGCCATGCTGTTTACGTCGAAGGGGGTGATCAATATCGACAATAAGAAATGGGAAACGGATCTTTCGCCGATCGACGAGGGTATCGACTGCAAACCCAGCCGGCATTATAGTAAGGCCTACCTGCGACACCTGATCAAATCAAAGGAGATCCTGGGATTGACGATCGCGAGCGTCCAGAACCTCGCCTTTTACCTGCACCTCGTACAGCAAGCGCGGCTGCATATCCTGGCGGGCGATTTTCCGGCCTGGAAACGCGAGCAGGCCGCGCTCCTGAAAACAAGGTTGTAAGAAAAATGTGAAATCTTTCGCGGGACGGCGGCGGCCGGATCTCGGGGAAAAAGGGGGAAAAGAGCTACTTTTGCGCCGGAATTGCCGACGATGTTCAAATTGCTCGACACTTACATATTAAAGAAATTTCTCGGGACCTTTATTTTCACGATGCTCCTGATCACGGTGATCGCGGTAGTCATCGATACGAGCGAGAAGGCGGATGATTTTGTACGCTCGGGGCTCAGTTTCTGGCAGCTCGTCACGCACTATTTCATCGGGTTCATCCCGTTCATCATGTCCATGATCTTTCCCCTCATGGTCTTTATCGCGGTCATCTATTTCAGCTCGAAAATGGCGGGGCGGTCGGAGTTCATCGCCATCCTTGCGGGAGGCGTTCGCTATAACAGGATGCTCAGACCTTACCTGATCGGAGGGGTATTCCTGGCCGTGATCTTCTGGCTCGCGAGCCAGTATTGGGTGCCGAGGGCCAACGAGATCAGGACGGATTTCCAGGCGGTGTATGTGGACCGCAACAGCTCCTATGTCGCAGACCCCTATAAGAACAACAACTACTATCTCCGGGTGGACCCGCATACATTTGTCGACTTCAGGTACTATGACACCTCGCGGAAGACGGCGAGCAGCTTCTTTCTGCAAAAAATAAAGGGCAATACCGTCTATTATACGGTGAAGGCGGACGAGATCAACTGGGACGCGGCCAAAAAGGACTGGAAGCTGACCACGGTAGTGGAGCGGACGATCAACGGCGCCGTGGAAACCCTGAAGCGGCTGGACACGCTGCATATCAACCTCAATGTACAACCGAAAGAATTGCGGCGGGACGATTATCTCAAGGACAAACTGACCACGCCGGAGCTGCACCAGTTCATTCATATGGAAGAGGTCCGCGGTTCGGAAGGGCTCAATACGTTCAAGGTGGAACTCTATCACCGGGACGCGACCCCGTTCTCCGTCATCATCATGGCAATGATCGGGGCGATCATCGCATCGAGGAAGATCCGCGGCGGCAGCGGATTACACCTGGCAGTGGGTATCGTAATGGCCTCCATCTTCGTCGTCATGGACAAATTTTCCGTGACGTTTTCCACGAAAGGCAATCTTCCGCCCATCCTGGCCGCCTGGTTGCCGAATATCATTTTTACCGGCGTGGCGTGGGTGTTTTATGTGAAGACACCCAAATAATATAGAATTCATTTGCTCTGCACGCGATCGTGAACTAATTTAGGGGACTGAAAAACAAGAGAACATGGCAACTACAAAGGAAAGGTTCAAGAAAAAGGCCGACGAAGTGGCAGCCGAGATCAAGGATTTGCTGAAAGACCACGGGAACGACAAGATTGGCGAAGTGACGTTGTCGCAGATATACCAGGGCATGCGCGGCATCACGGGGCTTGTGTCCGAAACTTCCCTGCTGGATGCGCAGGAAGGGATCCGCTTCCGCGGGTATTCGATCCCCGAACTGCAGCAGCGCCTGCCAAAGGCGAATCTAACGTCCGGATCTCGCGGCACCGAGCCTTTGCCGGAGGGCCTGTTTCATCTCATGCTCCTTGGCGAGTTGCCGACGGATGACGATGTACACGATATAACGGCCAACTGGCAGCGGCGGAGCCATGTGCCCAACCACGTATTTGCCGCGATCGAAGCTCTCCCGAAGGACTCGCACCCGATGACGCAGTTCGTGGTCGCGATCATGGCCCTGCAGACCGAAAGCAAATTCGCCGCGAGATACGCCAGGGGCCTGAATAAAAAAGACTACTGGGACGCGGTGTTTGACGATTCGATGGACCTCATCGCGAGGCTGCCCCGCGTAGCGGCCTATATCTACCGGAGAAAATACAAGAATGGGGAACATATCCATCCCGACGGTCTATTGGACTGGGCCGGCAATTTTGCGCACATGCTGGGATACGAGGACGAGACCTTCCGCGAACTGATGCGGCTATACATGACGATCCATGCGGATCATGAGGGCGGCAACGTGAGCGCCCATACGACGCACCTCGTGGGTTCGGCGTTGAGCGATCCCTACCTGAGCCTGGCTGCCGGTATGAACGGCCTGGCGGGCCCCTTGCATGGGCTGGCCAACCAGGAGGTGATCAAATGGATCCTCGAGATGCGAAAGGAATTGGGTGTTGAGTTGCCCGATGCCGGGCAGATCACGGCATATGTAGAGAAGACGTTGAATGAAGGCAAGGTGGTCCCGGGCTATGGACATGCCGTATTGAGAAAGACCGATCCGCGTTTCTCGGCGCAAATGGAATTCGGAAAGAAACACCTGCCCGACGACCCCCTCGTACGAACGGTCTGGAACATCTATGAGACCGTGCCGCCCATCCTTCAATCGCTGGGCAAGATCAAGAATCCCTGGCCCAACGTGGACGCCCATAGCGGCGCGCTGCTGGTGCATTACGGGCTGGTCGAATACGAATTCTATACGGTGCTGTTCGGCGTCAGCCGCGCGCTGGGTGTGCTCGCAAGCCTCTGCTGGGACAGGGCACTGGGATTCCCCCTGGAAAGGCCGAAGTCGGTGACGACCGAACTGGTCAAAGAATGGCTGGACGGAAAGGGCGAGATCTGGGGGGACTAGGCGAATATGCCTGGATTGATAACGGGCATATCTTGTCCGGAAACGGACGGCTGGTGGGGAGGACAGCTTTTTAAGTGTCTGATGGCTAGACTATTGATTGTTTGGCACCGTTCTCGCAGCGGACAGGCAAAACTGCTACACGATGTTCAGGAATTTTCTTGCGGTTACCTTACGTTCGCTTAGAAGAAATACAGCGTTCAGTTTATTGAATTTGACCGGCCTCGCCATAGGTATCGCCTGTGCGGGACTGATATTCCTTTGGGTAGCCGACGAGCTGCAATGGGACTCTAAGGAGGTCAACAGGGACAGGATCTACCTGGTGAAGGTCAATGTTGAACAGGATGCGGGAACCTGGACGCACAGCTCCACGCCCGGACCGCTTGCCCGGGTGCTCGCGGCAATGCCTGGTATCGCATCGACCTGTCGAACCATGGACGGACCCGCGCCGGCCTTCCGGATCGGCGACCATGCGGTTGAGGCTGCGGGTATCTACGCGGATTCGTCGCTGTTCGATATCTTCACGCTCCCGTTCGTGCAAGGGAAGCCGCAATATGCGTTCACCCAATTGTATTCGCTGGTCATCACGGAATCGGCAGCGAAAAAATTCTTCGGTCCGCGCGCAGAAAAGGATGTGATCGGGCGACGCGTGCGAATGGATGACAAGCAGGATTATGTAATAAGCGGTGTTGTGAAAGACCAGCCGCGCAATTCCTCCCTGCAATTCGAATGGGTGGCGCCCATGCAGGTCGTTCTCAATTCAACCGATCACTGGAACAAGTGGGACAATTTCGGGATGACGACCTACGTTGAGATGAAACCGGGGGTTTCGGCGGACGGGTTCAACCGGCGGTTCCTCGAGCCGAAATATGATTTCACCACACAGAAAGTGGAGAAGGACAGATCGTCCGTCCACCTGTTCTTGTTTGGCATGAAGGACTGGCGGCTGTATGATCAGTTCGAAAATGGCAAAGCGACAGGTGGCGGGCGGATAACATATGTTCGGCTGTTCTCCACGATCGCATGGATCGTCCTTATTATCGCCTGCATCAACTTCATGAACCTCGCTACGGCGCGCAGCGAGAAACGGTCAAAGGAGGTCGGCGTGCGCAAGGTGCTCGGTGCGGGTAAACCGGAACTGGTCAGACAATTTCTTGGAGAGGCCCTGATCATGGCTGCCCTCGCGACGCTCGGCGCGATGATGATCCTGGAGCTGGCCTTGCCGGCCTTCAACGCGCTGGTAGGCAAGGAACTTTTTCTGGACTTCGGAAACCCGCTCCAGGTGGGCGCATTGCTTGGGCTGATGGTTGTCTGCGGTCTGATCGCGGGAAGCTATCCGTCACTGTACCTGTCTTCCTTTAATCCGGTCTTCGTGCTGAAGGGGATAAGGCTAAAGACGGGCGGCGCCGCTTTTATACGCAAGGTGCTGGTCGTGCTGCAATTCACCGTTTCCATCATCCTGATCGTGGCGACGATCGTCATCTATCAGCAAATCCGGCACGTAAAGGACAGGAACCTTGGATTTAACAGGAACAACCTCGTCCAGCTCCCTTTGCATGGAAACATGGCGGAGCATTTCGCGAGCGTCCGCCAGGACCTGGTCAATACGGGTGTCGTGGAGAATGCCGCACTGGCGGACCATCCGGCATTGGAAGGCGGCAACAATACGGGGGGCATCAGCTGGCCGGGAAAATCGCCCGACAGCAAGGTGACCGTGTCGCTACGGCTGGTCAGCCCGGAATATATCGGCACGATGGGTATGCATATCCGGGAAGGACGGGATTTCACAGCTGCGGACAAGGCGGGTCTCCAGCGCATTGCCATCGCGAGGCCGGAAGATCGCCCCGGGCTATTGCCACTTTTCCATGTGGTGATCACCGCCTCGATGGAGCGGCTGATGGGCGAGGGCAGCGCGATCGGCAAGGAATTGCATTATGACAGCAATTTTGGATTGCAGCGAATGATCGTAGAAGGAGTCGTGGATGATTATAGGTACGGGGATATGTACGGGCAGGCGGATCCTGTGATCTTCTACTGCACCGCAGATTTTATGTCGCTGGTCTATTTGCGGCTGAACCCCGCCGTGGCACCGCAGCAGGCGCTGGCACAGGTAGCGGCCGTGCTAAAGCGGGATAATCCGGGATACCCCTTTACCTATGCGTTTGTGGACGAGCAGTTCAACAATCTGTTCCTGAGTGAAATGCTGATCTCCCGGTTGTCGCGGGTTTTTGCCACACTGGCCATCCTGATCAGTTGTCTCGGGCTGTTCGGACTGGCGGCATATACCGCGGAACGCCGCATAAAGGAGATCGGTATTCGCAAGACGCTGGGCGCATCCACGATGCGGATCACCCGGTTGCTTACGAATGATTTTTTGCGGCTCGTACTGCTGTCCTGCCTGCTCGCATTTCCCGTGGCGGGCTGGATCATGCACAACTGGCTGCAGGGCTATGCCTACCGGATCGGCATCCATTGGTGGGTGTTCGTTGTCGCCGGCATGGTATCGGTGTTGATCGCCGTCATCACTGTGGGATCGCAGGCGATGCGGGCGGCCGTAGCGAAACCCGTCGACAGTTTAAGGAGTGAATGAGGTTACCTGCACAGCTACAGCGCCTGCAGGATGTCCTGCAAAATATCATCCCGGTGCTCGAGGCCGACGGAAATCCGGATCAGGCCCGGCGTGATGCCGGTGACGGCGCGTTCTTCCGGGCTTAGTTTCGCGTGTGTAGTGCTGGCCGGATGCGAGGCGATGCTCCGGGTGTCGCCGAGGTTGGCGGTCAGCGTGAGCATTTTCAAATTATCGAGGAATTTACGGCCGGCTTCAAGGCCGCCCCTGAGGTCGAAGCAGACGATACCACCGCCGTTGCGCATTTGCCGGCGGGCGATCTCGTATTGCGGATGGCTCGGGAGCATCGGGTATTTCAGCGAAGAGATCGCGGGATGGCGCTCGAGAGATTGGGCGAGAAACAGGGCATTGGACGAGTGCCGCTCCATGCGGACGTCGAGGGTCTCGAGGCTCCGGCTGAGGACCCACGCATTGAAGGGGGAAAGGGCCGGTCCCGTGGCGCGGCAAAAGAGATAGATCTCTTTGATAAGGTCCTTTCTGCCGACAGCGGCGCCGCCGACGACGCGTCCCTGGCCGTCGAGCCATTTGGTGGCGGAATGGATGACGAGATCGGCGCCATGCTCGATCGGCGTTTGACCGATCGGTGTGGCGAAACAGTTGTCGACGTTGAGGATAAGGTTGTATTTCCGGGCAAGCGTCGCGGCGGCTTTAATGTCGATGATGTCCAGCCCGGGGTTGGTGGGTGTTTCCAGGTAGATCATCCGGGTGTTGGGCCGGACGGCGGCCTCCCAACCGGCCTGGTCGGCTGCATCGACATAACTGTAGTCGATGCCGTATTTGGGTAAGTATTTTGTGATCACCGTGTGGGTGCTTCCAAAGATGGATTTGCAGGACAGAAGATGGTCGCCTTTTTTCAGCAAACTCAGAAAGGAGGCCACGATCGCACTCATACCGGAGGCCGTGGCGAATCCGGCTTCCGCGCCTTCGAGCGCGCAAAGCCGGTCGGTGAATTCCTGGACGTTAGGGTTGCTGAAGCGGCTATAGATAAAGGCTTCTTTTTCGTCGGCAAAGACAGCGCGCATTTCCTCCGCGTCATCGTAGCAGAAACTGCTGGTCAGGTAAAGCGGCGAAGAATGTTCCTTTTCGGGTGTACGGGCGGCACGGATACGGATGGCCTGTGTAATGCGATGTGAAGACATGTTGCGTGGATTATGATGTTAGTTGTTGATCCGGACCTCCCAGGTGATCCGGCAATGGGCTTCGCGAAGCGTAGCGGCCACGGAGCAATATTTTTCCATGGAGAGTTCGCAGGCCTTTTTTGCCTTGGCTTCGTCGATCTGACCTTTGAGTTCGAAAACGATGTGGACCTTTTCCCAGAGCGTCACGTCCTTCCCTTTTTCTCGGTCG